>MAAC01006614.1_pt1 | contig 20520 bp, 22 predicted proteins | sample 1115981 | NCBI WGS metagenome assembly MAAC01 (sample SAMN04961126, study PRJNA320927) | seawater metagenome | isolation source: sample BD02T64 sea water enriched with oil for 64 days | place: USA:Gulf of Mexico | collected 2013-07-27
TAAATAATAAAAAGATCTCTTTTTCAATTTTAGTAAACTCTATCTCCGAAGCACCTAAAAAAACTCTTGAGCTATTTATATCAATACTTAGTTCATGGATTTTCAAAGAATCTGCTTTGTTGTATCTTTTTAAAGTGGCTTCAATTCTAAGTACCAGTTCTCTAGGTTCATATGGTTTTGAAAGATAGTCATCAGTACCAAGTTCATAGCCATAGATTTTGTTACCAATATCATCTCGTGCTGTTGATATGATGATAGGGATATCTTTTATCTGTTTTAATTTTTTAAACAAATCAAAGCCATCCATATTTGGAAGGCCAAGATCAAGTATGGCTATAGTGAAATCATCAGGATTCTTTTTAAATGTTTCTAATGCAGTAGTTGGATTTGAAAAAGCACTACATAAATAACTATATTCTTCCAAATAGTCATTTATCAATTTTTGTAAAACTAAATCATCTTCTACTAGTAATACTTTTTTCATATCTCACCTTTTTACTTATGTTACCTTCTTTGCTACGTATTTTAACCAAAAAAATCCAAATAATCCAGCAAAAAGGGACGCACAGAGTATTCCAACTTTTGCTTGCAAAATAAGTTCAGGAGATGTTATAAAAGCCAAATCAGCCACAAAAATAGACATAGTAAAACCAATACCACCTAAAAATGACACACCAAATATCTGACTCATTGTACTTCCTTTTGGTAGTCGTGCTATTTTTAACTTAATAGCAAGCCATGATAAACCAAAAATTCCAATCACTTTCCCTAACACAAGCCCTGCAACAATTCCTAAAGATACTGGCTCTAAGACTGTAGTACCAATTGAGCTAAAATCAATAGCGATTCCAGCATTTGCCAAAGCAAAAAGTGGAATAATAATAAGTGCAACAGGCAAATGAAGACTATGTTCAAGTCTAGCTGCGGGAGTGCCTACCGCATCTATTTTATCTTTTATGTTTAAAAGCAAAGCTTTTTGATTTTCATGCATTATATAATTTTCTTCGACAGGATAACTTTCATACTCTTTTATTAGATTCATAGTATCTTTTGAAAAGGACGCTGGTGCTTTTTTAGGCTTTGAAGGAATTGTAAGTGCTGCTAAAACTCCTGCAATAGTTGCATGAACTCCAGATTCAAGCATAAAAAACCACATGAGTAATCCAACAATAAGATAAGGCAAAATGGCATGAATCCCAAATCTATTTAAGGCTATCATTACTAAAAACATAGCCGCTGATAATCCAAGTGGTAGCATATTTATTGACTCTGTATAAAAAAGTGCTATGACTAAAACCGCTCCTAAATCATCAACAATTGCCAATGCCACCAAAAATGTCACAAGTGCAGTTGGTACTCTTTTACCTAAAAGAACTAGCGCACTAATAGCAAAGGCAATATCAGTTGCCATTGGTATACCCCAACCATTTGCTCCTGCTCCTTGGGCATTGAAATATAAATAAATCACAGCAGGAAAAACCATTCCACCAATAGCTGCCACAATAGGTAAAATAGCAACTTTTAAATTTGAAAGTTCTCCAGCTGTTATCTCTCTTTTTATTTCAAGTCCAATAAGGAAGAAAAATACAGCCATAAGACCGTCATTTATCCAATGATGCAAAGAGTGAGACAATACCCAAGAACCAACATTAAAATCAATATTTAAGTGAAAGAAGTTTAAATAACTCTCTGCAAATGGTGAGTTTGCCAAAAGAAGAGCCAAAACAGTCATAAAAGCTAGTATAAGACCCGTCGTTGTTTGTGCATGTATAAAGTGTTCAAAAGGTGTAGCAATTCTTTGAAATGCTTTTTCCCATGGTGCGTATAATTTCATAATACTCCTGTATTTAATTCATTGTATGAAGCTAGGATTTTACATTTTTCTTGCAAAGTTAAATAGTGCGTATTTCTTGACAATTTCTTGACAATTTCAAAGCAGATATATTTTATATTCCAGTAATGAACTTAAGCGTATTTCTTTTTTAACTCCTAGTTGTCTTTTATTGTATCTTGAAATTTATAAAAGCTAAAATAACATTGTTTTTATCTAAACTTATTCTTTTACTTTATAAACTGATCAACAATTTTTTGAATTTCACCACTTTTTTTCATTTTATAGACTTCAATATCAAACTGAAGAGAAAACTCTTTTTTATAGGGAAAATTTATTTCATCATTTACATCTGTGTATCCTAAATATCCATCATTACTAGAGATAATTGAGTGTTCTTTTAAAATAATTCCTTTTCTATTTTTTGCTAAATTATCGTTTTCTTTAATTTGTTTTACATACCAAGCAAAGGGAAGTTTTGAAGCTATTGTACAATCGGCTCTGCCTTTAAGTAAAAAACGCACAGTACTTTTTACATCTTTTAGCAAAGTAACATTAATCTTTCCTTCCTTTACCATCTTATCAAACTTAACTCCAGCTCTTCCATCTCCTCTCCACATCACAAAGTCTAATCCTTCATAATCTTCAGGGTATCTTGCATTTTCTTTCACCTTCACTCCCTCATCACAAATAACAACATCTTTTTGAGTAAATAGGGGAAGAGAATAAGGCCAAAGATAAGGACGTTTTGGTTCCTCATCTGTTAACCAGTCGTGAGCATGAAAATAAGGGGGAAGAATAGCAAAGGCATGTCCTTTTTTAGCATTTACCTTGGCTCTTGACCAAGGAAGAACAAGAAAACTTACGCTGTAATCTGGCATTCTTGATATGGCTTTTTTTACAATTTCTATATACACACCTGTAAGTACACCTTTTTCATTTTTAAAAGCTAAGGGAGGTAAAACATCGTAAGTATGTATTGTAATATTGTGTCCAAAAAGTATTGTTGAGCTTAGAACACAAGAAGCAATTATAATTAAAATTTTATTTTTCATAAAAAGAACCTTATCATACATCATAAGAATATTGTAGCAGTATTATGTGGCATAATTGTGGTTTAACTATTAGGTTTTTACTATATATTATTCAGTGAAATTCAATCTATTGCACTAAAAATATTCATTAAAATTTTCATAATTTTTCGCAAACTGACCATTGTCATATTTTGCAAAATAGGATGTGTCTAAATTTGTTTCCTCAGACGAATTTAGAAATGAAGAATGTATTAATACCTACTGATTTTTCAGAAAACTCTTGGAATGCCATAAACTATGCGCTTAATTTCTTTGAAAAGGAACGTTGCAGTTTTTATGTACTCCATGTAAATAACACCAGTAATAAGGGGGTTAATAATACGCCAAAGGATCAAGAGGATATCAAAAATAGTGACCCCAAAACCTCAAAAAAACAATTGCGTACCCTGTTAGATAGAATTGCAGCAGAATTTCCAAAAAACAAAAATCACCAATTTTTTACGCTTACAGATACCAATTTTTTTATCACTTCTATCCGTAAACATATAGAAGAAAAAAAGATCGATTTAATTGTGATGGGAACCAAAGGTGCTACCGATAAAAATGAATTAATTATTGGCTCTAATACCACCAATGTTATTGTAAAAGTACCCTGTAACACCTTGATTATTCCCGAAAAAGCAATATTTGATGGCTTGAAAGAAGTTGCTTTTCCAACAGATTTTTCTTTAGCTTATGGGATCGAAGCCTTGCAACCCCTTTCGGAGGTTTTAGAAAAGAATCAGGCAGACTTACATCTCTTACATTTTAGAAAAGAAGGAGCCGAATTAAACGGATATCAATTGGCCAATAAAGAATTGATGGAAGATTATTTTAGCAAACCAAAACCCAGTTTTCATTTTTTAAACCATAAAGAAACGGAAGATGCGGTGCAGCAGTTTACGGATTCTAAGGCCATTGATATGATGGTGATGATGGCAAAAAATCTAAATTATTTTCAGCAAATCCTGTTTCATAATAAAGTGGAAAAGTCCAGTTACCATACCAAAATCCCCCTTTTGGTCTTGCATGAGTAAAATTGGATTCTTGGATAATTAGATTCCAATACCTTACTGCCAAATAACAAAAGCATTCTTAACACCTTTATTAGAGAAGTTTAAGAATGCTTTTATATGATATTTACTAATTCTATTTAATGGCCTTTACATGGGCATAAACTGATACCCCATTTATTATTGCTTCTTCTGTTGCATCTAACATCTTTATTCCATTTACCGTGTTCACCTCACCAAAGGGCGATATGGCGATAATATTATAGCCCATGTTATCTGCTGTGATGGCACTTATGTAAATAATATTCCCCGACTTAGTATGGCCTTTTACTTCCAGATACTTTCCTTCTTCATTTACAGCAATAATTTTTAATGTTTTTCCATTTTCATCTATGGCTACCATAGGAAAATACTTGCCGTTAGCATTTGGAAGTATTATTTTTATTGGAAGTTTTTTGTCATTTACAAAGGCTTTAATGCTAAGTACAGCACTAGAGCTTTCAGAAGGTTGAATGGCTTTTACATCATACATGTTTCCTTTTTTATCGATGGCCTTTACCTTAAGAATTTGTGCATCGGGGCGAAATGCTTTTACATGCCATACTAAATCTTCTGTGATATTGGTTTCTGGCTTAATCAATTTTGAACGGTTATTAACTTCTATCTGTGCATATCCTTGAAAAATTGTTAAAAATAACAGGAGAAATAATATACTGATTTTTGAAAGTTTCGAAGTGCTGTTTATTGTTTTCATCTTGAATAATTTTAGACTCAAAATTACACTAGACTTCAAAAATATACTATGATAAAAATCACTTGTTATAGCTATATTTTAATTACTGTTCAATCTCCAACTTATAGCCCACCCCATGAATGTTTGTTATTTTAATAGAAGTATCCTCTTTTAATTTCTTCCGTAGTTTAGAGATATAGGTATCTAAGCTTCTCCCAACAAAAACACCATTGTCTTCCCAAACTCTTTTTGTTAATTCATCCCGCTTGATAATTTGATTGGGATGGGCAACAAAAATGGCTAACAACTCACATTCTTTTTTTGAAAGACTAATTTCTATGGCCTCTTTCACCAATTTGTTTTGGGTGGCATAAAATTTATAAGTCCCAATAGCTGTAAATGTGGAAGGATCTGGCTGATTTGCAGTTAGTGTTTTTTCTGAATTTGTAAGAGATTTTCTGTTATAAAAAATGGATATAAATAATAAGAAAACAATAACAACTAAAAGATTTAATAGCGTTTGCTTGTTTAAGAAGGAAGTTGCACCCTTTATAAAACGAATTTTAATAGTGTAACAGGTTTCTGGTAATTCTCTGCCCTTACAAGGAATAATGCTCTTCTCGTATTCATTCATTACTCTAAAACTATAGGCAACTTCTTTGTCTACGCATTGCACTACTTCCACGATATAAAATTCTGAAAGGGTTGCCTTTTGAATACTTCTTTTAATAATAGTAACCAAACTATCGGGGGTTATGGAGAGTTCCTTTTGAAAGGATAGTTGATAGGTGGATGCTTCTAAATCAATAATGGGTAGTACCAAAGAGGTGGAGTCTTGATTTGCGAGCAATAGTTGATGTCCTACTTCTCGTAAGGCAATTTTTACATTTTCAGAAAACTCTCTTTCAGTTTCATCAGAACTAGAACCCATCCAAGTTATAAAAACAACAATGGCTAAGGCAGCTAATACATAATTAATTTTTCTTCTCATAATTCCTGTAAATAACATACAAATTCCTGACTTTTTACAATTGTTGACACTTCTTTTACATTCTTTTGACATTCTTACGAGTTGATTGCTCTAGTTTTACAACATAATCATTAAATCAACCCATGAAGATTATCATTATTACATTCTTATACATCACTTGTTTTTCAATATCATTAATAGCTCAAAATGAATTGAAACCAGAACAAGTTAAATTAGACTTGTTAGTTACCGATAGTATCTGGAGCAAAGAACTTTTTACTTTTCCAATTAGATTTGCACCAGCTATTCCCTATAAAGGAATTGAAGAAGCACAATTTCCTAAAGGATGGTCACAGAAAGAAAGTCCTAATTTTTGGTCATATGTTTTTGTTTGGAACATTGAAGGGAATCAAGTAAATTCAGAAAAGGAATTGGAAGCAGATTTGAAAACTTATTTTGATGGGCTAATGAATTCGCAAAATACCTTGACTCAAATTAGTAGAAAAGAGAGTTCTACCAATAAAAGTAGCTATAAGGGAAAAGTTATCTTTTTTGATAATTTAAGAACCAAAGAAAATGTATCATTAAACGTACGTGTTGAAAAACAGTATTGTAAGAAAACTAATAAATCTATTATTGTATTTAGGTTTTCACCAAAAGAATTTAATCATAAGGTCTGGAATACTCTAGAAGGGGTAATCCTTCGTGCTAACGCTTGTGACCTAGATATATAATTATGAATCATTAAACCAATCCTAAAATGAACAATTTAATCGTCTTCCTATTACTACTCATTATCACGGCCTGTACTACAAACAAACAACAAGCTAATGTGGAATATAAAAATATTTCCTATAACGTGGTTCCAAAATTAAATAGTGCACCGACTGTTCTTTTAGAACCTTATTCTATCGTTTTTACTATTGAAGAATCAGATGCTAAGGATTTAAATTTAGTGGTATCCCTAAGATTGTTTGGGGGAAGTCATTTTGTGTCCCCTCACTCTAGTGACCGCTTTTCAGGGCGCTTTACTATTTCTATTAATGACAATGAACATTTGACCCTCGATGATAAATTTATAGAAACTCCGCGTTCTATCGAAAAATTTGACTCTCATCCTTTTGTTAACGGACTTGTAAATTGGGTAAGCGTAAACACAAACTATAAGCATCCATTACATATTAAAATCAAAGAAGACTTTGAAGTAAAAGGCATGGTTAGCTTTACCATTGAACCTCGCTGTACTTTTGAAGAAGTCCCTTTTATTATAAAATATGAAAATGGTAAGATGCGAGTAGAATTCAATCAATGCTAATTAAATAAAAAAATATTAATCTAAAATTTACAGATATGAAAAAGAACATCATCATTTTAAGCATAGTACTTATCACTTTGACTCTAATGAGTTTTGTTATCATTAACAAGAACGATTCAAGGACAAGTCAATTGGATATTTCAGATTTTAAGAATGTTGTCATCAATCCCCCTGCTATTAATAAAAATGAAAAGCGTGTTTTTTCTGATTTTATCTACGATATAGGCCCAAGGTTTAGTCCCATTAAAAAAAGAGAGATTGAAAAAGCAATATCTCTCGATGCTTTTTTTAGTGAGGTTCATCTCCAAAAAATGGCAACACTTCAAGCTGTAAGTATTATATTTTTTATTGATGATAAGCAATCGGATATTCGTGAAACAGGAAATAATGAAGCACTGACGGTGGCACAATTAAAGCTCCTACAAGCTGCAGATTATTCTACCAATTTTTTAATTAGGGTCGATTACCAAGAAATGAATAAAGAGACAGGTGAATTAGAAGACAATTATGCGACGCCTCATCTTACTATTGTTCCTGAAAAGCAAGCTGAATACTCTCAAGGTAAAGATGCGCTCAAATATTATCTCAAAGAAAACAGTAAGGAAGCTAGAGTTAATGTAGATCCTGAAAAACTACAAGCTGCAAAGTTGTTTTTTACAGTAACTAAAGAAGGTACCATTGAAAATGTGAAACTAGATAGATCTTCTAACTATCCCTTAGTAGACAAAAAAATGATTGAACTCATCAGCAAAGCTCCTGGAACATGGCAAGCAGCAGAAAATTATAAGGGAGAAAAAGTTGATCAAGAACTAGTTGTTTCCTTTGGATTAATGGGATGCTAACTATAGAAATAGTAACATGTTTCCACATAGAGATAAGCCTTACTATAGCAATGCTTCAAAAATTAGAAAAAATAACAGGTTTTAAAACAATCCACTAAAAACCCATCCTAAGTTTTCTCCAAGTATTGAGGTTTATTTATTTTTATTAATAAATCCTATCCTTTACTTTAGCGGTGCATGGATTATAAATCGAAAAACATTCAGCTTCAATACCAAGGTTATCTAAACACCCCTTTACTATGGAAAAATCATACCGTTCTAGGTTTAGAACAATTGGAGCTTCCTAAACAAAGGGAGCATCAATTAAAGGAACTCTCTACAGAACCCCTGCTCTTAGGAAAGCGTGTGGAACGATTTGTTATAGCAGAATTACAACAATACAACAATATAAGTATACGGTTAGAAAACGCTCAAATCAATCACCAAAAAATAACCATTGGGGAACTAGACTGTATTTTAATAAAGGATGAATTTCCAATTCATTTGGAAATTATCTATAAGTTCTATTTATATGATGCAAACGTTGGTACTACCGAAATAGAACATTGGATTGGACCCAATAGAAAAGATACCTTGGCAAAAAAGCTCCATAAATTAAAAGACAAACAGTTGCCCTTGTTATTTAATGAGCATACAAAGCCTATTTTAAACGATTTGCATTTAAATGCGGAACAGATACAACAGCGAGTTTGTTTTAAGGCACAATTATTTATTCCCTATCAAAAAAATATTGTATTCGATTTGCTAAATAAAGAATGCTTGGCTGGGTTTTATATCCCCTTTTCTGAAGTGGAACAATTTACCAATTGTAATTTTTATATTCCCGTTAAAATAGATTGGCTATTGAAAGTTCAAACTCAGGTAGAATGGTTGAATTTCTCTCAGTTTTACGAAAGAATTTCTCCCATAATTGCAAATAAAACGGCGCCCTTATGTTGGGTTAAATTCCCTAATGGTATGATGCAAAAGTTTTTCATTGTCTGGTGGGTAAATAGTTGAGAGTAATTATAGCTATCCCTTTGTCGCTACCCTACTACTTTTAATAGGAAAGCTCTTCACAGGAAAATCCCTTGGAGATTAGTGCCTTTTCAATATTAGTGCTGATGTCATTTTTAGCTACAATTCTTAAAATGTTATCGCAATCTTCAAAGTCAAAATCTATTACAGATATTTCATCCAATCGTGATAAAATTTCCTTTACTTCATTTTCTAAGGTTTCAGTAATATTAGTTTTGAATACTAATATTATTTTAGGGCTTGAAATTAGTTCCACCATGGGCTATTCTTTTTAGTAGTATTTTCAATAATTACGGTTTCTCCAATTTTTGGAGCTACCAATTCTATTTGTAATTCTTTGGCTTTTTTAGAAACTCTTTCGATAGGATCTGTCCAAGTATGCATGGCTAATTTAAAAGCTCCCCAATGTATGGGCATAATTTTTTTTGTACCTACATCCAATCCTGCTTGTGCTGTTTCTTCTGGGAACATATGTACATCTGGCCACAACTCATTGTATTGTCCACATTCTAGCATCGCAAAATCGAAAGGACCATATTTAGCTCCTATTTCTTTAAAATGAGGTCCATAGCCACTGTCTCCACTAAAGAAAATATTTTCGGTTTCAGATTGAATGATCCATGAACTCCAAAGGGTAGCCAATCTATCTCCAAACCCTCTTCCAGAGAAATGTCGTGCAGGTGTGCAGATGAATGTTAATTCTTTAAATTTTACTTCTTCCCACCAATCCAATTCTATTATTCTTTCTTTTTCAATTCCCCATTCCTGCAAATGTGCGCCTACTCCTAATGGTGTGTAAAACATCCCTACCTTATCTTTTAACTTTTGTATGGTTTCATAATCTAAATGATCGTAATGATCGTGTGAAATAAGTACAGCATCAATCCTTGGTAATTTTTCTATTTCAATAGGCAATTCCTTGCTAAATCTTTTTGTTCCTAATAAAGGGTGTGGTGCAGGAACATCACCAAACATTGGATCTATTAGAATTGTTTTTTGTTCTATTTGCAATAAGAAAGCAGAATGTCCAAACCAAATTAAACGTGCTTTACCTTGGTATTGCGTAATACTTATGGAGTCAATTTTCTCCACCTCAAGTCTATTTTCTGGAATAGTTCCCGGAGATTTCTTAAAGAATTTAATTCCTGTAGCCACCATATCACTAAATTTCATGTCCAGGTTAATTTCCTTTTCATTTATAAATTTTCCATCTTTATAATTCTTGGACTTTACAAATTCTACTTGCGATTCTTCTGAAATCTTTCCCCCAAATTGTGGACTAAAATTTACAAAAGCAAAATATGTGATCAATAACATTCCCACTAGTATTCCTATTCCTATAAGCATGCGTTTTAAATATTTTAATAGTTTATTTTTCATCTTAATCGAATATATATTCGTTTTATTTGTAAAAAAAGAGATTAATTTTTAATAGCGTCCCAAACCATAGAAAACATGGCATCGGTATTTTTTTGATCCATTTTTATTTTTTTATTATGAATTAGTTTTACGTATTCACTTAATAAAGCTCCAATAATGGAAGCTAGAATCTCGTTATCCATATTTTTAATTAGGCCCTCTTTTTTTCCTAATTCAAACAAGTCCATCCCTATTTTATGTTTGGCTTCTAATATAGATGGCGGTATCTTATCATAATAAGGAGATTGTTTTACTTGATGAATAAAACTCGTCTCCTTAGTGTGATTAATACTATAGTTTACCCAATATAACCATAAGGCTTTAAGTTTTAATTTATAGGGTAAATCATCGGTGACTTCTTTACTACTCATTTCAGAAACCTTTTTAAAGAGTTCTCCTGAAATCGAGATGATTAAATCTTCCTTGTTTTTAAAATAGACGTATAAAGTAGAAACGGAGATTCCAACTCTTTTAGCCAAGTCGGCCATTTTAATACCCGCAAAACCTTTTTCAAAAACAATTGCTATTGTTTCCTCTATGATGGCTTCTCGTTTTGTATCGTCTTTAACTCTCACACTGCAAATATAGTCTTATAATCGAATATATATTCTTTTATGTGTGATTTATTCAAACTTTAACAAGAATACTTTTTAAAATACTGCTATTAGTTTTGACGAATTGGCAATTGAATATGAGAACTGTATTTCTTAGAATGATGCACTTTATTTTCCGCTATAACTGCTTTTGATTCATCGTAATTATTTCCTCCAGTATTTAAGTTACGTGCAAAACGCGGGAAATTACTGCTAGAAATCTCAATTCGGATGCGATGATCTTTTTGGAAGAAATTACTAGTAGACATAGGAGTTAAGTCTACCTTATATACTTTCCCTTTTTCCATAAACACTTCGGTATCATAACCTTCTCTATATCGTACCCGTTGTATAGTCTCATCTAGATTGTAAGCTGTTCCGTCAGGATATACATCGATTAGCTTAATCGTAAAATCGGTATCTTTTGCATCCGAAGAAACATAGAGCGTTGATTCTATAAAGCCACTCACTTCTATTCCTTCTGAAAGTACCTCTGTTGTATATACTAAAATATCGGGGCGTTCTTCCATTTTTTGTTGATCGAAAGCACCACCCTTAACTGCATTACCAGTACAACAAACATTTCCTCCTAAAGAGGTAACTGGATTCAAAGGGTCATAAATAAAGGAATCAGGTTGATCTTTTTTGGCTTTGTTTTTAGTTAGCACACCACTTCCATTAAGTGTATTTGCATCTCCATTACTATTTAGGTAATAAGTAATCATTTTAGTATCTGCAGGCGGCCATTGTTCTGCTGCTTGCCATGTATTACTCCCCATAGTATAATATTGTACCCGAGGTGTTTTTTCTTTAAAATCATTAGCTTCATCTTTCAACCAAAGATCCCACCAAGAAAAGATTTGTTCCTCATAGTTTAAACGTGCATCACCAACGCTGCGTTCCCCAACCATCGTATTTTCGGTAGCACGTGTATATCTACAGTGCAAAGTAGGCGCGATTACTAAATATTGATTATCTCGAATGGAGGCGTCTTTTGAATTATTTCTCACATGGTTAAATAAGGCTAGATTTGGTGTAATTGAAACATCATACCAAGAGGCAAACCAAAAGCTAGGCACTCCTATTTCCACATCATCATGATATAAACCACCTGTAAACCAATCGGGATGATTGGGCTTGCGTCTTACCATTTTATCAAAGACTTCTTTCTTCCCATTTATATTTTTTAGCATATCCTCTATAGGCAAATGATTTAAAGCCTCTGCCATATCTATAGGTGGATTCTCGGGAGCCAAGTCATAGAATCTAGAAATTCGGATAAGGTCTTCTTGACTTGCACCTGCACGAATTCTAGGTTTATATTTATCATGTTCTACCCCATATAACCAAGAAAAGAATAACAATTGTTCTACTCCTCCTCGATACCAATTTCCTTGCTCCATAATATCCCCTACTCTTCCTATTCCTGCTCCAAATCCTTGAGGAACCATAGCCGCATGGGATGGATGATCTAAGGCTGCCACAGCCATTTGCCATTCGGCAGTGGAAGAACAACCAAAAGTTCCTATTTTCCCATTAGACCAAGATTGATCTTTCATCCATGAAAAAGCATCGTAACCATCTGTTAATGGAACTCCTAAAATATCCCATACGCCTTCTGAATAATAACGCCCGCGTTCGTTTTGTACTACATAGGCATAGCCTCGTTTTACAAACTCATAAGCTTTTTCGGCAGTTCTGGTTTTCCGTTCTCCATCTCCCCAAGAATTAAAATTATAGGGGGTACGCGAAAATATTATAGGTACTTTTTTGGTGGTTTTGGGCCGGTAAATATCAGTTGCGAGTCGAACCCCATCTCGCATAGGCATCATTACTTTTTGATCGATAATGGCTATTTCTTCTAGTTTCTCAAGAATATCTTTTTGTTCCTGTCCAAGGGAAATTTGCAATAAAAATAAAAAAACAGATAGTGTGATAGTTCGATGAAACTTCATAAAATAAAAGATTGTTAGTGAAGTTTTAAAGTTACATAAAAAATGGCTTTCATTAATAATTGCGACACAAATTTCTATTTCGCAGAATAAATTATTAAAAAACTTTTTGTCATCATTAACTAAAGTCTTTTTAATTTATTCTTGAGAACTTATTATTATAGTATTTTAGTAACTTTAAGTAGCGATACATACATGAATAAAGAATTAAAAAAATATTTCAATCACTTAGGGCAATCCATAATGTTTTGGACTATTGCAATGTTTTTATGGGGTCTGTTTCGATTTTATGGGCTTATGGAAATGGAAGGTGTCAGCGTTAATAATAGTCTTTTTAGAGAGGCCATGCAGATTAAGTATATTCTGCGACTTTTTACTTTTTCTGGAATCGTAATAGGACTAGTATTTGCTAACATTGAATTCTTTTTCGAAAAATACACTTCAAATAAAATAACTCTTGGTCTAAAACCTTTATAAAAACCTTCCCCTGTTTATTAACCATTATCGCGATATCCATAGGAAGTAGATTTATTGTCCGTGAACAAATTGGTTTGGATCTTGACATTGATTTAAATCAATGGTGGGAAGACAAATTTGTTAGAGTGACTCTAGTGTATATAGTGCTCGTTTCTTTAGTATTTTCATTTATTAAAATAGCAAATGAAAAATTTGGGAAGGGTGTTTTCTTTAAAATACTTCTAGGGCGCTATAAAAAACCACAGGAAGAAAAACGTATCTTTATGTTTCTAGATTTAAAATCTTCTACCTCCATAGCAGAAACTTTAGGGCATTTTAAATACAGTCAATTGATACAAGATTGTTTTTACGATCTAAAGACATAGTACCTAAATATGCCGCTGAAATCTACCAATATGTAGGAGATGGGGCGGTTTTAAGTTGGCCTTACCAAAAGGGACTTGCGGACTATAATTGTGTGGCTTTATTTTTCGAATTCCAAAACCTCTTAAAAGAAAAATCCAATTATTATCAAGAGCGATATGGTTTAGTCCCTGAGTTTAAAGCAGGACGCCATGGCGGAAAATTAATGGTCGCTGAAGTTGGTGTTGTAAAAAAGGAATTAGCCTTTCATGGTGATGTTATCAATACTTCTGCAAGGATACAAGCATCGTGTAATACGTATAATGTACCTATATTAATATCTGAAAAACTAAAAGATGATTTAGATAATAACAATTCCTATGTGATGAATCATATTGGAAATGTCCTTTTAAAAGGAAAACACGAAAAACTAAATATTTTTACGTTATTAAAAAAAAATAGCGCTACATAAATAGCGCTATGATATTATAGAATATATATTTGTGTTATTTTACTATAGTAACCTTCACTGCATTCATACCTTTCATTCCCTTCTCAAGTTCGAAAGAAACTAGGTTGCCCTCTGTAATCTCATCGATTAATCCACTTACATGGCAGAAGTATTTTTCTTGATTTTCACCATCGACTATAAATCCAAATCCTTTAGAAGTATCGAAAAAGGAAACGGTTCCTTTTCTTACAGGATCAATTTCTACTCTATCACTATCTAGTGTTTTTGGAACAGAAATTTGAATACTTTCTGCTTCTACTTTAAGTTTTTGTGTTGGATCTGGTGGAGTATCGGTAATATTTCCAAAATGATCTACGTAAGCAAATTCAATACCTTTCTTTCCATGTTCTTTTGCTTCCGCCTTACGAGCATCCATTTTCTTCTTCTTATCCTCACGCTTTTTTAAACGCTTTTTCTCTTTTTCACTCTTGTTAAATGTTTGCTGCGATTTTGCCATTCCTATTGGTATAATTTTTAATCAATATTAGTACTATTTTGCAAAGATATCTCTTTACTTTTAACTAATATATAATATTATTAGTTAATACGAAAATGAAGTAAATTATTTTTATCATTTCCAATACTATTATTAAAATATTAAAAGAAGCTAAATCCATAAACCATCACTTAGTTTGATAAGACAAACAGATGTATATGGTTGTTATTAATGGTTTTACGGAGTTTTTATTTACAAGGCCAATACTCTTTCCCTTTTATATAATCATCAGAATTTTTTTAAACAAAATAATCAATTGACTTTAGAAAAAATAAATTATAGTATTCTTTAATCATTTTATACTAAATCTTTAATTGCTGTCCCCATAACTTTTATTTTCCCTCCATAAGGCAAGGCTTGTGCCTGATAAATAGTTCTTGCAGGTAGTTTACCTACTGGAAACAAATCTTTAAATAATTGATTTACTATGGAAAGATCTTTTAAGTCGTTAAAGGCAATATCGATAAAAACTACATCCCTCTTTTCAAACTCTGACTGTTTCAATACCGAAAAGAAATTTGAAAATGCCAATTGGGCCTCTTCTAATACAGTTCCTGAAACATACTCTCCTTCTTTGTTTAAAGCCAATTGACCACTTATAAAACACATGTTATTTGTAACAACAGCATGACTAATTGGATTTGTCCATTTTGGCAAATTTTCACCCTCAGTAATATATCTTTTGGAATTCATAATGTTGTTTTAAAATTCCATTTCTACTTATTTAGACTTTCAGTAGTCTCCTGTTTATATTCCAAATTATTAGCAATTGCTTTGGCCCATTCCTTTCCTAAAGTTTTCTTTATTAAATGAAATGATGCATCAATACCAGCAGATACACCAGCGGATGTAATTATATTTCCATTATCAACAAAGCGCATATTTCTATGTACTTTTTTAATAGCTGGATAATTCTTTTCCAACAGGCCTATTCCAGCACTATGGGTAGTTGCATCCAATCCATCTAAAATGCCAATTTCTGCAAGAATAAAAGCTCCTGTACAAACTGAAAAGGTATATTCTGCTTTAGATGAATTTTCTTTGATCCATGTTAAAGTTGCATCATCAACACTGGTCCACATCCCTCCTGGTATAATTAGTATATCTGGTTTGGGACTATCTTGAATCGAATATTGAGGGTTAACACTTAAATTTGGCATCGTGGTGATTGGTTCTTTTGAAGCTCCAACAGTATAAACATTAAAGTTTTTCGCTCCAGCTGAAATAAAGACATCATAAGGCCCGGCATAATCTAGAACTTGCGTATGATGAAATAATAAAATGGCTACGTTCATCGGTTGGTCCAAATCCTTTAAATAGTCGAAAGGCTCAGTAACAGCTACCAACTGCATACCACAACTTGCACAAGCTCCAGGTTTATCAAAATGTTTGCCATCAGAATCACAACCACAAGGTGCGCATTGATATATTATTTCAGAATTATCTTGAGCAAAGGCTTGTTCTTGAAAGGTGATAAACAATAATAAACATACAATCAGGGTCGAATAATTTTTTAAACTAAGCTTCATTTTTGTGTTTTTACTTTATTTTAGATATCACACCATCAAAATAAACATCTTGTGAAGCTGGTGCTTTTTCTTTTGCTTCTTTATAATATTTCAAAGCCATTTTTTTATTTCCATCTTTTAAAAAGGCTTCCCCTAAACTATCTATGAATCTCCATATTAAATGATGGTTGGAGTGTTTTTTAATATTAAAAGTAAATATTTTTATAGCTTCTGTTGTTTTATCCTCATTTAGTAAGGTATAACCATAAGAGTTTAACTCCCAAATATTCCCGAGAGGAAATGCTTCATCCATAAGTTTTTTTGAAGCTACATCTTCTCCTTTTTTTAATAATAATTCTGCTTTAACTTTTAAATTACTGAATGTCTTTTTTCTAGAGATAGAGATATCTATCCAAGTCATAGCTTCCTCTAAATTGGTGTTATTTTGTAAACAATAAGCTGCTAATTGCATATGACCAGAACCTGAAAAACCTGCTTGTCCCTTTAGTTCTGCTCTAGAATTGTCAATTACAATCTTTGCAATGTCAAATTCAATTTTAAAAGGAACACGTACATCAGCCCATTCTAAAACAGCAACTAATTTATCAGCAGAACGCTCAGTAAAATTATAGCCTAGCCATTCTTGAAACGCAATCTTTTCTGGAGTTACAGATACTTTTATTACTGTTTCGCTTTCTGTTGGAAATACTGTCCCCCAAGATTTATTAAACTTTGAAAATAAAATTTGAAATTTTTCTTTTCCTGGAATCATATAAAGACCATAAGTTCCTGCTTTTATTTTTTCACCTTCTACCATTGCATCATGGGAAAAACGGATTGTAGTGTTTTCATTTGCTCCTGCTCTCCAAATTGCATTATAAGGAATGATTCCTCCAAATATTTCTCTTCCATGTGTGCCAGGACTATTGTATTTAATAGTAACATCTGAAATACCTAATCTTTGAGTAATCGATGCATCTTGACTAGGTTCTGGCATTGTTAATGTTTGCGCTTGTGTAATTGCTACAGTTGCAAGCAATATTAATGACAATACTGTTTTTCTTTTAATAGTTTTCATAATCAATCTGTTATTTGTTTTTATAGGGGTTATCTGCTGTAAGTATTAAACCTTCTCCAGGTTCCCATTTATCGTACTCCATATAGAATGCAACTTCTTTCGCTTTTTTAAGACCTTGGAGCTTTGCCACCATATGTAATGCCCCATCAATTCCTGCTGAAACTCCTGCGGTGGTGATCACAGTTCCATTATCTACAAAACGAACATTTTTCTTCACATTTATTTTCGGATAATTCTTTTCTAAACCAGATAGTGCACCATGAAAGGTTGTTGCTGTTTGATTGTCTAAAATTCCAGCTTCCGCTAATATAAAAGCACCTGTACAAACCGAGAAATAGTACTCTACATCGTTTTGTGCTTTTACCCAATTAATGACTTTTTTATCTCGATAAGCATTGTCTGCATTTCCTCCGAAAAAGGCCAAAATATCTGCTTGAGGAGCATCTTCTATACTATAGTCTGGAAGTATTTTCAAGATTCCTTGAGATAACATAGGCTCTTTGGTTTTGGAAACCGTAAAAACTTCATAGCCTGCATAGGCAAACACTTCCATAGGTCCAGCAAAGTCTAGCACTTCTACCCCTTCTTGTAAATAAAATGCAATGGACTTTTTAGCATTTTTAATTTTATCTAGTGTTGCTTTAGTAGTTAATTCCATATTGCAAACATCACAGATACCGTGTTTTTTAAAAGTTTTTGTATCGCAAGAACTGTCGCAAGGTGGACAAACATAAACGGTCTTGTTTTGTTGGGCATTCATAGTAAATGCGATTAAAGCTAATAGTATTAGTATCTTTCTCATTTTATTTATTTATATATTAAATTTCTTCTTTAGAAATCATTTTTAAATCGAAGGTCTTCTCTTCTTTATTTTCAATAATTACTAAAATATGTTCCTTGTTATAGTTTGACATATGTGCAATACTACCTATACTTACGCGCTCTCGTTTTATACCTTTTTCTTTGCTTGGAAATTTTAATGCTTTCGCTTTAAATATAGCATCCCCTGTAAATTTGGTAATAGAATAACGGCTATTGCCCACCAAAACATGGTCGAGACCCTTATAATTATAGCTGATAATTCCCAAAGGAAGGTTCCCTACTCCTATTTCAGCTATGGTCTTTCCAATCAATTTTTTGTCTCCATTTAATTGATTTAAATTAAAGATAACTAAGGGCGTACATGCATATCCTGCAATGATATGCCATTCATTTCCAAAATGTTTTGGTAAAAACCGAACGATAGGCGAATGTGTTTCATTTTCCTTATGGGTAACATGGTACACTTGCACGTTGGTGGTTACCATATCTTTATTAAATGGAAATGGTACTCTTCGTAAACTAGAAGAAAACTCTTCATTAGACAAGCCTGAAATAAAAACTTCTCCATTTACATAATGCATATCGGTAATAGTAAAGCGTCTAGACTTCCAATCTTTATAAATTATAGTATCCGCTTCTGGAGCATCTTCAATGGCTACTTTAGTATAATTTACTTGTTCTAATGGAAATTCCTTTAAACCCTCACTGCTCAATCTAAATAACGCACTATGTATTTTTTCTCCTTGTTCTTTTCTTACTGCAAAAAACACGTTGTTAGAGTTAGGATTAACCGCCATGTCTAGAATCTTAATCTCGCTTGCAGACGCTCCCATAGATGCAGCAATTTTTGCATCGATATTATCTATATTTAGAGTCATTCCTGATTTACCCTTCACATCTTTAATATCAATTGCATAGACCATCATACCGTCGTTATCTCCAACAAAAAGGATGTTTTCTGGTCCAAATGCAATGGTTTTTATGGATTTCAATTTTGGAGTACCTAATGTAAATCCGTCCTTTAAATTATTGGTTTCTTTAGCAGTTATAGTAAGTGCTAAACAAAACATTAGCGTAAATAATATTTTCGATTTCATTGTTTTATTATTGGTATTATTTATTTTCCTTTAATTTTTTCAAAGCCAATTCATATCTTTCTAAAAAATACTGATGATCCGTTCTATCTGGCATGTTCTTCAAGGCTATTTCCCAATGTTTAATTGCTTTCTTTTTATTATCTAATGCAGTATAAACTTTTGCAAAATCTACATGTATCATAAAGATTTCTTCCGGGAATTTTTTAGCATTAAAAGTGTATAACTCTAAAGCCTCTTTGTTTTTGTCTTTTGACATTAATCTTCTACCTGCTCTAGATATTTCTTTTGCTGTTGCAGTTTTAAGCGCTTTTTCTCTGAACTCTTTTGCCTCTTCATTACGTCCTAACTTTTCTAAAACATCCGCTTTTGCAGTATATGTTCCATAGTTTTTATTGCCAAACCATTGTCTGTTAATTGCATAATCCGCCCAGATTAATGCTTCTTCTAAATTGATATTGTTATTTACACAAAAATCGATTGCATCTATCCAATTGCGATATTCAAAACCAGCTCCATTACGTAAGTCACTTCGAAGTTTATTTACATATAACTCATTAATATTTGGCACCTCAATTTTTACTGGAACAGACAAATTTTCCCATTTTAAAGCCATTACCGCATGATCGCTTTTTCTTTCAATAAAATCATAGGTTAGCCATTCTGTAAAAGCATTTTTAGTTGGTTTTACTGTCACTCTCAAAGCATCTTCTTTTTTGTCGTAATATAAAGCCCCCCAAGAATTATAATCTTTTGAAAAAATGATGGTCCATTCCTCTTTCCCTGCCAACATAAAGAGTCCATAGGTACCAGCAGGTAAATCTTGCCCTTCAATTTTAACATCATGACTTATCGTAAACACCGTGTTTGTTTGAGCTCCTGCTCTCCAAGGAATCATTTGGTTTGCAAAGGTTACAAAGTGATATCCAAAAGGAACTAAATCTCCCCAAATCTTTCCCGTTCTGTCTTCTCCAGAATAAGGGTTCGTTACATTGGGACTATTATAGGTTACATTTACTTCTACCAAACCAATCCATTGGCTAAGGCTTACTTTTTGATTTTGAGATTCAGGTAGTTTAATCCCATTTTGAGCAGTTAAATTCAAACTTCCAATTAATAAGACAAGGGTTACTTTTATTATATTTAGCTTCATTTTACTATTTTGTTTTTAATTTATTTTAATTTATTTCAAAAGGAATGAGTACCTCTTTAATATCATTAGGATTATCTAATGGGTTTGTTAGATCAACATCAAACTTTCGTCTCAGGCTATTTCCTGCTAAATCCTCCAACCAAGCATCAATCACAATTTTATATTCTCCTTCATTCCAAGGACTCTCCGGTATAAAAGACCAGATGCTTTCATGGTTTTTTAAAATTATTTCTCCTTTTACTAAATTATTATCGGCAGCAACGATATGGAAGGAATTTTGT
>MAAC01017572.1_pt1 | contig 20498 bp, 19 predicted proteins | sample 1115981 | NCBI WGS metagenome assembly MAAC01 (sample SAMN04961126, study PRJNA320927) | seawater metagenome | isolation source: sample BD02T64 sea water enriched with oil for 64 days | place: USA:Gulf of Mexico | collected 2013-07-27
TCAAACTTATTTAGTTCCAAAAGATAGTTTATAAACGTATTATTTGCGGCAACCATCCAAGGCTTTCTCCAAATAAAGTAAGCAACTCTGTGTATTGGTTTCGTAGCTATATATTTTTGAAAATCCATCAAATTAAAATTTATTTCTTCTTTAATGGCTACAGCCTTTGCCTCACATGAGAATAACTCAGCATAAGACATGATAAGATCTAAAGAATCTTCTAGGGTAAAAATATCACTTATATGAACCGGTGCAATAGCCTCCAGATCTTCAATCATATGGAGCGCATTCTCTTCTTTATTACACAATATAATATCAGGATTTAACGCCTTAATCTTACTGTAGTTAACTTCCTTAGTACCTCCAATAATAACCTTGCTGTTTTTTAAATGCCCAGGATGGACACAAAATTTTGTAATTCCCACGATATAGTCTTCTAAACCCAAATCACAAAGCAATTCGCTTTGAGAAGGCACTAACGAAACGATCCGTTTTGGAACACGGTCCAAATGAATTGTTCTATGAAGTTGGTCTTGAATTATTTTCATTTTTATGAAATTTTACTCAAGTTCAAAATTACAATTATTGATTTAAAATAGACATCATTTGTTGTTGAAGTGCTTCTGCTTTTTTTGCTGCTGCTTGACCAAAATCATTTCCATTTGAAGCATATATAATACCTCGAGAAGAATTTATTAATAATCCAACATTGGTATTCATACCGTACTTACAGACATCTTGCAAGTTCCCGCCTTGAGCACCAACACCAGGAACCAATAAAAAGCTATCTGGAATTATTTGTCTAATCTCAGAAAAATATTCTGCTTTTGTGGCGCCAACAACGTACATTAAATTTCGGGAATTGTTCCAGGATTTCGAAGTTTCTAAAACTTGTTTATATAGTTGTTTTCCATCTACAGTTTTCGTTTGAAAATCGAAAGCACCTTCATTGGAAGTTAATGCCAGCATAATGGTATGCTTATTTTCGAAGGCCAAAAACGGCTCTACGGAGTCCTTTCCCATATATGGTGCAACAGTAATACTATCAAAGGCCAGATCCTCTAAAAAAGCCTTCGCATACCTAGTACTTGTATTTCCTATATCACCTCGTTTTGCATCAGCAATAGTAAAAATATCAGGGTAATTTTCATTAAGATATTCAATGGTTCTCTCTAAGGCTTTCCATCCTTTTAATCCATAAGCCTCATAAAACGCAGTATTGGGTTTATAGGCCACACATAAATGATGGGTCGCATCAATTATGGCTTTATTAAAAGCAAATATCGGATCCTCTTCTTTTAATAAGTGCGTTGGGATTTTATTTAAATCAACATCTAAGCCTATGCATAGAAAGGATTTCTTCTTGTGGATTTGTTCTACTAGTTGTTGTGTTGTCATTTCATAAAAAAGCCTCAATAAAGAGGCTTCATATTTTTAAATTACATCGCTATTAGCTTTCAACATCTCTGTATTTTCTGCCAACATCAATTCGTCAATAATTTTTTGAATATCCCCATTTATAATATTCGATAGGTCATAAAGTGTTAATCCTATTCGATGATCGGTCACACGGCCTTGTGGATAGTTATAGGTTCTAATTTTAGCACTTCTATCTCCAGTAGAGACCATACTTTTACGTTTCTCTGAATCGGCAGCTTGTTTTTTAGCAAGCTCCATTTCATATAATCGAGAGCGTAACACTTTTAAGGCTTTCTCTAAGTTTTTATGAGATGATTTTTGATCTTGGCAACTCACTATCATTCCAGTCGGCTCATGGTGTAATTTAATTGCCGAATATGTTGTATTTACAGATTGCCCTCCGGGACCAGTTGAAGTGGTACGTTCTATCCGTACTTCTTTCATATCTAATTGCACATCAAATTCCTCAGCTTCCGGCAACACAATTACAGAGGCAGCACTAGTATGTACACGACCTTGTGTTTCTGTTTGAGGTACACGTTGCACACGGTGTACACCAGCCTCAAACTTCATGGTTCCATATACATCTTCACCTGACACCTCAAAAATTACTTCTTTGAATCCACCTGAAGTCCCATGATTAAAATTCACAACATCAACTCTCCAGCCTTTACCTTCACAATATTTGGTATACATTCTATATAAGTCTCCTGCAAAAATACTCGCCTCATCACCACCTGTTCCAGCTCTAACCTCAACAACCACATTTTTAGCATCTTCAGGGTCCTTTGGAATTAATAAAAACTTAATCTCATCTTCCAAAACCGGCAATTCTACTTTGGCTTCGTCCATTTGCATTTTAGCCATTTCTACCATTTCAGCATCAGAGCCATCAGAAATAATTTCTTCTGCTTCCTTTATGTTTTCCAAAAGTGACGCATAAACCTCACCTTTATCTACGAGTTTTTTTAAATCTTTATATTCTTTATTTAACTGCACGTATCGTTTTTGATCTGTAATAATATCTGGCTGAATGATTAAATCACTCACCTCATCAAAACGCTGTTTTACTATTTGAATCTTGTCTAACATCTACCTATTAAATTGTGTAGCAAAAGTACGATAATTTATGAATTTTCAATGCATGTATTAAGTAGCTTATGGCTTATAAAAATATTTCTAAATATTATCCGTTAAAGAATATACATGCAGCAATTATTATCCATATTAGCTTTTTATAGATCATTTGTGTTTTGGTCTTTCCTTATAAACATTGTAATTACAATTGTGAACCCTAGCATTTTCACTGCTATTATTACAAAGCTGCTTTTAACTGTTTTTGTTTGGTATTCGGTTCATGAAACTGGAGCCAAACGAAAATTAATTTTTTATAAAAATTTAGGCATTTCTTCACTTAAACTTTTTACGGTTTTATTTTTTGTCGATATCTTAATAACGATTAGCTTTCTGATTCTAATTAAAGAATTCATATGATTCTGGAATTAGATACTATTGAACTTTACTATTACGAATTGAGAAAATCAAACTAGTTCTTGTCGAGAAAAGAATCAATAAAGCCATTATCAAAACAGATCACAGATATCTTGATATTATAGATGCTTCTAATGATATTTACCTTATAAAAAAATGGTTGTTCAAAAATGAGGCAACTTGGTAAAATTGAAGATTACTAGTATTTAATCAATGGTAACATCTCATAAATAGTTTTTAATAAAATTGTATTTTGCAATCTCAATAGTTAGAAACATGCAGCATTCTCCTTTAAAAAAATTAGGATTTATTTTAGGTCCATTATTATTTACGCTCACTTTATTATTTTTTCATCCTGAAGGTCTTTCAAAAGAAGCTAATGCTGTATTAGCTACTACATTTTGGGTCGCTATATGGTGGATATTGGAAGTTGTACCGATTGCGGTTACAGCGATGCTTCCTATTATTTTATTTCCAATTTCTGGCGCGATGAAACTCGGTGAGACAACAGCCTCATTTGGGCACAAATATGTGTTTTTATACATTGGTGGTTTTATTCTCGCAATAGCAATCGAACGTTGGAATTTACACAAGCGCATTGCTTTAAATATTATTCAAATTATTGGCACCAGTGTTAATCGTATTATTCTAGGTTTTATGGTGGCTACTGCGTTTTTATCTATGTGGATTTCCAATACGGCTACCACCGTGATGATGCTCCCTATTGGTATGGCTATAATCTCTCAATTGAAAGACAACCCTGATACTATTGGAGATGAAAACAAAATTTTTGGAAAAGCTTTAATGCTTGCTATTGCATATAGCGCTTCCATTGGGGGCATGGCAACTTTAATTGGAACCCCCCCTAATCTTGTTTTAGCAGGTATTCTTGACGATCATTTTAATATAGAATTGACCTTTTCAAAATGGATGATTTTTGGACTACCAATTTCTATTCTACTATTATTTATTTGCTGGAATTACCTCACTAAGTTTGCGTTTACATTTAAACAAAAAGAATTCCCGGGAGGTAAAACAGAGATTAAGAGACAAGTAAAAGAACTCGGCAAAATAAGTTATGAAGAAAAAACAGTACTCATTGTATTTATTGTTACCGCTTTTTTATGGATTACAAGATCGTTTTTACTCAAACCTATTATTCCTGCTATTGATGATACCATCATTGCATTAATTAGCGCAACTGTGCTGTTTGTCCTACCTTCAAAAACTAAAAAAGGAACACAAATTTTAGATTGGGCGAGTGCAGTGAAACTCCCTTGGGGTATATTACTCTTATTTGGTGGAGGATTAGCTTTAGCGGAAGGTTTTAAAACAAGCGGACTAGCGGAATGGATAGGATCTCAAATAATATTAATTGAAAACCTGCCATTGTTTGCGCTGTTAATGATCATAATTTTAGCTGTGAATTTTTTAACTGAGATCACTTCTAATTTAGCAACAACAGCAATGTTACTCCCAATAATTGCTCCTGTAGCCTTAGCTTTAGATGTTCATCCTTTTACACTTATGGTTGGAATTACTGTAGCGGCCTCATGTGCGTTTATGTTACCCGTAGCAACGCCTCCTAATGCAGTTGTTTTTGGATCAGGTTATTTAAAAATACCCGACATGATGCGAACAGGTATATGGATGAACCTTATTTCAATCATCCTTTTAACCTTAATTACATATTATTTGTTGCCAATACTTTGGGATTTTGACATTACTGTTTATCCTGAAGCATTAAAAATCGACTGAAACGCCAATCCCTAATAATTGTTTCCATTGAACCTTTGCTCCTGAAACTTCAAGTTCGCCATCTTCATCGTCGTCAGATGTGATTTTTACATCGTTATCATATTTTAGATGAGATCCTAAGGTGGCACGAACAAAATTATTGACTTTAAAATTGAAATTAACTTCCCAATCAATATCGACATTACCGAAACTATTAAAATAATCAGAATATAAACTCACTAAATTCTTTACCGTAATATTTTCAGCAATTTCCGCTTCATATTTACTGGTAACCAAAATACCAACTTCCTTCCTTAAATGCTTTCCTTTAGTAATTATATTACCAGCTTCATCAAGAACAGCCTTTGTAACACCAAATGCCCCAATATTTGCTAACTCCTGATCTAAAACAAACGTAGATTTCAAAGTTAAAGGTGACAAATAGGCTGTAAATGATTTGATTTGTTCACCATAAACCGTTCCAACACCCAAGAACATATAAGCCGGTGCCATAAATTGAGATATTGGATTAGAATCACTTTTAGAATAATTATATCCATTAGTGAACTGGGTTTTAAAACTAAAATTCGCCGAATAATACCAGTTAGAAACAGTATCTTTTCTAAATCCAAATCGGGAGTGAAGTTCTAGTATGTCATCTGTTTTTCTAAGATCTTGTTCCTGTTGCTTATTTACACCATATCGTAATACAGCTCTATTCTCCATGACTAGGTGATCCTTTTTGAAATTTCGCTGAAACTCCAGACCAAGCAATCCTGAAACGGAGTTGGACCCACCGGCACTCCAGTTAACAAAACTCACTTCATTAATATCTAAACTTGCCTTATTTATTCTTTTCCAATTGGAAACAATACTATCTTTTTTCACGTTTAAACTATCTATAATAGCTTTTTCTTCTTGTGCAAAAGCACTAAGACCTATGCCTAAAAATAGTATAATTACATAATGTTTGTTTAATTTTGGGAATACCATCGAATAATTCATTAAAGTTTCTAATAATTAAAAACGCCAAATTCGCTTTTTATTGTAAGTTTTTTTGTTTCACTTGCCTCTACTCTACCAACAATCTGAGCTTCCACGTTAAACGATTTTGATATTTCAATGATATCATTAGCAATCTCTTCTGGAACATATATTTCCATACGATGTCCACTATTGAAGACCTGATACATTTCTTTCCAATCTGTTTTAGATTGCTCCTGTATCAGTTTAAATAACGGCGGTACCGAAAACATATTATCTTTTATAATATGAAGATTCTCAATAAAATGCAAAATTTTTGTTTGAGCACCACCACTACAATGTATCATTCCATGAATAGTATCGCTTTTATATTTTGATAATATTGCTTTTATAATTGGGGCATATGTACGTGTTGGTGATAACACTAATTGACCAGCATCTATTGAAACACCTTCAACAGCATCGGTAAGTTTTATGTTTCCAGAATACACTAAATCTTCGGGTACTGAATCATCAAAACTTTCGGGATATTTTTCAGCTAAATATTTATGAAATACATCATGTCTTGCAGAGGTTAATCCATTACTCCCCATACCGCCATTATAGCTTTTCTCATAAGAAGCCTGACCATAGGATGACAATCCTACAATAACATCTCCAGCTTTAATATTGGCATTATCAATCACATCACTGCGCTTAATTCTTGCTGTAACCGTTGAATCGACAATAATTGTTCTCACTAAGTCACCGACATCTGCTGTTTCTCCTCCTGTAGAATGAATGGTTACACCAAATTCTTTAAGCTCTGAAATTAGCTCTTCTGTTCCATTAATGATTGCAGAAAGCACTTCACCAGGGATTTTGCTTTTATTTCTTCCAATGGTCGAAGACAGCATAATATTATCGGTTGCTCCTACACATAATAAATCATCAATATTCATTATTAAAGCATCTTGTGCAATCCCTTTCCATACCGAAACATCTCCTGTTTCTTTCCAATACATATAGGCTAAGGAACTTTTTGTGCCTGCTCCATCAGCATGCATAATCAAACAGTAGTCATCATCATTAGTGAGATAATCTGGGACAATTTTACAGAAGGCTTTTGGAAATAAGCCTTTATCAATATTCTTGATAGCATTATGTACATCTTCTTTTGATGCTGAAACGCCACGTTGCGCATATCGTTTACTAACCTCGTTACTCATTCTTGACGGTGTTTTTTTGATTATGCAAAAATAAAAAAGAATTTAGTATTTATAGCGAATTCTTGGACTAGAATTAATTACTATAGAAAAACAACTAAAATTTAACGATTACAGATTAAACAATCAATAAAATAAATAAGATTATATGGTCGTGAAATGAGAAGTAAAAAAAAAGCTTTAATTAGTATTATTCAAATTAAGAATAATACTAATTAAAGCCCAAAAGAGGTTCTAATAAAAATCTTTTATGACGATAAATTATTATCATCAACTAACACAACAGAACCATCTTGAGAAATTTCTTCTTTTACCTCAGATGTGTCATCTTGAGAGAAGAGAAGTGTTGCAACCATAAGTGCCGCAACACTTAAGAGTAACTTTTTCATTTTATAAAAATATTGATTAATAGCAATACAAATTTAGGCAAAATAAGTGACTAACTTTCAATGCTTAACAAGAAATAACTACTTGTAATCTGTAATTTCGATGAGGAGTTAATTACGTTGGATGAACTACTAAAATGACTTCAATTAAGCTCAATAATATAAGTGTTATTGCGTAAGACTTATCGTACTTTATTGGTGATTTTACAAATTTAAGCTTCAATTTAGGTCGCTTCTATTCTTATTTTACCAAAAAAAAGGTCTACTTAGTAAACAATAATTCCCTATACTTTGTCAAAGGCCAAAGCTCGTCGTCTATTAACAATTCCAATTTATCACAATGATATCGGATATCCTCAAAAAACGGTTTTACCTTATTACAATATATGGTGGCACGCTTTTCAGAATTGTCAATTTTATTTGCTTTTTTACGTTCATTGGTCATTTTAGTTACACCAGAATTTATAGCCTCAATTCTAATAGAAATATCTTGAATTAATTTTAATTGTTCCTTAGCATAAGTTTTAAAATCATCTCCATAAATATCTTTCAATCCTTTTACATTCTCAATTAAAATGTTTTGATATTTAACAGCTGTAGGCACTACATGATTTCTAGCGATATCACCAAGCACCCGCCCTTCAATTTGAATATGCATGGCATATTCTTCAATTTCAATTTCATATCGTGCTTCTACTTCAACTTTATTCATGACACCCAGTTCCTCAAAAAGACTAATTGCTTTCTTTGACACTCTTGCTTTTAAAGCCTCAGGAGTTGTTCTATAGTTACTTAAACCACGCTTTTTTGCTTCTTTTTCCCATGCAATGCCATATCCGTTACCTTCAAAAAGAATATGCTTTGAGGTTTTAATATATTCACGAAGTATATTAAAAATAGCATCATCTTTTTTCATGTCTTTATTTTCGATCAAGGCATCAACTTCCTTCTTAAACTCTATCAGTTGCTTTGCTACTATCGAATTTAATACAGTCATTGGGTTTGCACAATTTGCAGATGACCCTACGGCCCTAAATTCAAATTTATTTCCAGTAAATGCAAATGGAGATGTTCTATTTCGATCCGTATTGTCTAATAATATTTCAGGGATTTTACCAACCACATTCAATTTAAGGTCTGTTTTTTCTTCTGGAGACAACTTCCCTTTAGTTACGCCTTCCAGTTCATTTAATACTTTAGTTAATTGTGCTCCAATAAAAACAGAAATTATTGCTGGAGGTGCTTCGTTAGCTCCTAGCCTATGATCGTTACTAGCACTAGCTATAGAGGCTCTAAGTAGCTCCTCATAATCATAGACTGCTTTAATTGTATTTATAAAGAAAGTTAAAAATTGCAAGTTGCTCATTGGAGTTTTTCCAGGGCCTAATAAATTAACTCCTGTATTCGTACTCAAGCTCCAATTATTATGTTTACCCGAACCATTAACTCCTGCAAATGGCTTTTCATGTATTAATACTTTGAAATTATGACGCTGACCAATTTTTTCCATAATATCCATAAGTAAGGAGTTATGATCTACAGCCAAGTTTGCTTCATCGTAAATTGGTGCTAACTCAAATTGATTTGGAGCAACTTCATTATGCCTCGTTTTAACAGGAATACCTAATAACATGCATTCGTTTTCCAAATCTCGCATATATGCCATTGCCCGATTAGGAATAGTTCCGAAATAATGATCATCAAGTTGCTGTCCTTTTGCTGGGGAATGTCCTAACAACGTTCTACCTGTTAATGTAATATCTGGTCTTGAAGCTGCTAAAGCACTATCAATTAAAAAGTACTCTTGTTCCCAACCAAGAGAGGCATTCACTTTTTTTACATTTTTATCAAAATATTTAGCTACCGCTACTGCGGCCTGATCTACAGATTGTAAAGCCCTTAATAAAGGTGTTTTATAATCTAAAGCTTCACCTGTATAGGACACAAAAACGGTTGGGATACATAAGGTAGTTTCATAAATAAATGCCGGAGATGTTGGATCCCAAGCGGTATACCCTCTGGCTTCAAATGTATTTCTTATACCACCGTGTGGAAATGACGATGCATCGGGCTCTTGTTGTACCAATTGACCGCCATCAAATTTCTCAACAGCCAATCCGTTACCAATAGTTTCAAAAAAAGCATCATGTTTTTCAGCTGTTGCTCCTGTTAATGGTTGAAACCAATGGGTATAATGTGTAACCCCCTTTGAAAGCGCCCAATCTTTCATTGCAGATGCAATTTGATCGGCAATCCCTCGGTCTATTTTAGCACCATTCTCAACAGCATTAATAACACTTTTATAGGCATCTCTTGTTAATGACTGTCGCATTGTAGCCTCATTAAATACATTTGAGCCAAAAATTGCAGAGCGCCTTTCCTTCTCTTCAATTTTAATCGGCTTGCGACTTAGTGTCTTTTTTACAGCATGAAATCGGAGTGTTGACATGATAATATTCTTTAATAGTTAGGTACTTTTTTACAAAAATATTAGTATCCAGAGTATTAGAAATACAATTTCGACTATAGTTATTAACAATTTCCAATAATTAAACCCCAAATTATACAGTATTTTAATTTTTACCCCAAAAAAAATAGGGTCTACATAAAAATAACCTATGGTTAATAAATTTACACCCTCATTTTACTATAGGATAGAGATGAATATCTATATTTGCATTTATAATTTAATTTTTAACAAAATGGCAAAGATAAAATTAGAGTATTTGTGGTTAGATGGATACAAACCAACTCAAAACCTAAGAAGTAAAACTAAAGTAGAAGAACACGAAAACTTCCAAGGAACATTAGAGGAAATAGGTAACTGGTCTTTTGACGGAAGTTCAACACAACAAGCTGAGGGTGGATCTTCAGATTGCGTACTGAAACCCGTGGCTATTTATCCAGATCCTGTACGTATAAATGGATATTTAGTAATGACTGAAGTTTTAAATGCTGATGGTACTGCACATGAATCTAATGGTAGAGCATCAATTGATGATGATGATAATGATTTCTGGTTTGGTTTTGAGCAAGAATATTTTATCATGGACGTTAAAACACAATTACCATTAGGGTTTCCAATTGGAGGGTATCCTGGACCACAAGGCATGTACTACTGCTCGGTAGGCGGAAAAAATACTTGGGGAAGAGATTTAGTTGAAGAGCATGCTGATTTATGTATTGATGCTGGCCTTAATTTTGAAGGAATCAACCAAGAAGTTGCAGCTGGACAATGGGAATTTCAATTATTTGCCAAAGGCGCTAAAAAAGCGGGTGACGAAATTTGGATTGCTCGCTATTTATTAGACAGGTTAACTGAAAAACATGGTTACTATATTGAATACCATCCAAAACCTGTTAAAGGAGACTGGAATGGATCTGGGATGCATGCTAATTTCTCTAACACGACGTTAAGAACATGTGGGTCTAAAGAAACTTTCATGGAGATTTGTGAAGCTTTCAGACCTTTAACAGAAAAGCATATAGATGTTTATGGCGCTCATAACGATCAAAGATTAACTGGATTGCACGAAACGGCTTCTATTTCTGATTTTAGCTATGGTATTTCGGATAGAGGTGCTTCAATACGTATTCCTATTATTACTGTAGATAATGGATGGAAAGGGTATTTAGAAGATAGAAGACCAGCTTCAAATGGAGATCCTTATAAAATTGCTGGAAGAATTATTAAAACAGTAAAAACTGCTGAAGTAACTAGTTTAGCATAACTATAATATTAGTACTTAAAAAGGCTCGAATGTAATGTTCGAGCCTTTTTAATTTATAGATTGTAAGACTTAATTACTTAGAAGTAAATACTATAATAAGGAAAATAGCATAGCCAAATACTAGAAAAAATCCTTTATATCTACTAATTTGATATTTCTTAGGAATAAGAGTTAAGGGCACAATAATCGCTGCAAATGCAAGCATCCAAATTATATCTCTTGTTAAAATATGAGCATCAGTAACCGGGATCGTTTTAATCATTGATGTTAAACCTAATACGGACCCAATATTAAAGATATTTGAGCCAATTAAGTTTCCTAATGAAAGCGCTTTTTCATGCTTAAGCGCAGCAATTACCGATGCCGCCAATTCAGGGACACTAGTTCCAATAGCTACCATTGTCACCGAAATAACAGCTTCACTTACGCCTATCGATATTGCCAATGCCTTCGCCCCTTCAACTAACCACTCCGATCCAAAATACAAAGCAACTCCACCAATAGTCAACCAGGCCACTATCTTAAAATAAGACACCACAGCCAAGGTCTCGTCAACATCATCAAGAGCAGCATCTTTTTTAGAGCGTCTAATAAGCAATATTAAAACTAATATTAATGCAGCAAATAAAGCGCCACCTTCAATTGGAGTTAATTGATTGTCATTATACATAAAGTAGTATGCGGCCAGAGAGAATAACACCATGACGGGCCAGTTAAATCTGTAAAACTCCTTATCTACTCCTATAGATCCTATCAAAGCTGTTATCCCTAAAACCAATCCTATATTGGCAATATTTGAGCCAATTACATTATTAATGGCAATTGCAGGAGATCCTGTTAAAGCTGCATTTACACTTACTAGAAGTTCTGGCACCGAAGTCGCAAAAGACACCACAGTCATCCCTATTACTAACTTGGATATATTTAGTTTAAATGACAACGCCACTGACGACCTCACTAAAAACTCTCCTCCTATTACTAAAAGTATAAAGCCTAAAACGACCAAAACAATACTCATGAAAAATTATTTTTGGCGAAGATACTATAAGATTTTTTAAAAACGTTTTTTGTCCCTCGAATTATGAAATATACAATTTTTAAGATTGAAAACGTTAATAAATTCACAATGAAAACTAAATTATTCGTTAAATAACGACATTGATAGTTGTATAACTATAAAAATAGTTATATGTTTACAATGTAATACAAATCAATGAAATATTTAATTCCTTTTATCACTCTTTTTCTGCTATGCAATAAAACGCCATCTGAAATTAATATCCAGGAAAAGGAACGTCAATGCATAGCTGAAGCTATAAAAATAGCCGAACGCTACAGTAGTACTATATGGAGTAATTTTGATAGTACTCCGTTTACGTTATTATTGGTTACAAACGATTATGAATTTTTAATCCATCACCCCAATCCTTCTGAAGATTTCACCTTTTTAAAATATGATGCCTTATTAAAATCTAAAATATATTATCGTAAAACCCAATTTAGCACAGGGTTTCTGGCAACATTTCCTGCCGTAAATGGTGTAAACTGTATCGTAGTTGGTACCCCAGAAAATACTGGAAGAAACACCACTGAATGGATTATTACTCTGTTACATGAACATTTTCATCAATATGTATATAATTCTCCTAATTATTATAATGCCGTTAACCAATTAGACCTTGCAAACGGGGATAATACTGGGATGTGGATGCTCAATTTTCCTTTTCCCTATACCAGTGAAGCCGTATCAACAACTTTTAACGCCTATACCAAATCGCTAAAACAACTTTCATCAATTGAAAACGCAAGCAGTTCAGAATTTAAAAAAGCACACCAATTATATATCAAAAACAGATTAGCATTTAAGGCGTCTATTTCTGATAAAGATTATAAATATTTTTCATTTCAGTTATGGCAAGAAGGCATTGCCAGATATACAGAAATAAAATTTCTAGAAGCCATGATTAATTATGAAGCCTCACCCGCTATTAAAACTCTCAATGATTTTATTGCCTTTAATACCTATATAAAGGAGATGCTTAAAAAAGAAAACGACAAACTAGAAACATATCAATTAAAGGACAACAAACGCGTTTGTTTCTATGCTATTGGAATGGCTGAAGGATTAATTCTAGATAAATTAAATCCTAGCTGGAGATCAAACTATTTAGATAAAAAATTCTTTTTGGAAAAATACCAATAAACAGATGCAAAAAAAATCAATTTATATCACGAGTTTGTTACTCTTGCTTTCTATAACATTTAGTAAAGCACAAAGCACCAAAGAACAAACTTTCAATTACCCAGAAACTAAAATGGGAAACTTTGCAAAAGTTTGGTTCGAAGCTATTAATTCTTATAACAAAGACATTTATATAGCAAATACAAACGATAGAGAATGGGACGATTTTTTCAATATAATATTGAATTTATCTAAAGAAAAAGGAGGCATAACCCCAACGTTAGTTTCTTATGAAACAGAAAATTTTATTTCTATTTATGCCAAAGAAAATAAAGGCATTTGGGTTAAGGTCAACTTAGGAATGAATACCAACGATCAAATCACGGCAATGAGCCTTAAAAAATCATCAAAACCCATCAACTACAATTTAAGGACAAAACTTAGCTTAACTCATATTAAAAACATTATTCAAGGCATTGCTAGCGAAATTAAAAACAACTATGTCGTCGAGGCATCACGATCAAAATTTTCACAAGCACTCATCAATAAACTGAATAATGGTGACTACAACAACATTACTCAAGGTGATCTACTAGCTTATCAATTAACTAAAGATTTAAGAGTAATTAGTAATGACAAGCATCTTCAAATAGCTGCACCAAGTCAGATAAATGAAATAAAAAGCAGATTTGGATCATCAGAAGAAAATAAAAACTCATTAAAAGACGCTGGACATAGTAATTTAGAAGAAGAAACCCCTCTTAATTCTAAAATATTAGAAAACAATATTGGTCTCATCTCTTTTAATAGATTTGTTTCTAACAAAAAAACGAAAGATCTCACACATCAAATTTTTACAGAGTTGAAAAATTGTAAATCTATTATTGTAGATTTAAGACAATCTGGTGGGGGAGACGCTGGGGCTGTAACCGATCTCATTTCCTACTTTTTTGAAAAACCAACGCTGATAACCAAAGGGCGAAAACTGGAACACAAGAGCTATGAAGAAGAAATTAGCATCCCTAATAACTTGAGTAAAGATTATTCAAATACTCCGCTATATATATTGACTAGTCCAAAAACGATTTCGGCTGGGGAAAGCTTTACATATTTCATGAAAAATAAACAAAGAGCTACAATTATTGGAGAAAAAACGGCGGGTGCTGGTTTTAGAGTGAATGTATTTGATCTACCAAACGGGTTTTATTTTGTTAACTCTACGGACAGCTCATTTGATCCTGATAAAAATGAAGGCTGGGAAAAAAAAGGCATACAACCTAATATATCAACAAAATCAAGAGATGCTTTAAACAAAGCGTTATCAATTATAAAATAAAATTAATACCATAAATAATGCAAAAATTAACAAACAAAGAAGAGGAAATTATGCACATATTGTGGAAGCTTGAAAAAGCTTTTGTAAAAGAAGTATTGGCAGAGATTAAAGAAGACAAACCTCACTATAATACCTTATCCACCATTATTAGAAATTTAGAAGAAAAAGCTTATGTTGGATATACAGCATATGGAAAAACACATCAATATTACCCTATTGTTACTAAAGAAGCTTATCGGAAACGCTTTTTTAATGTGGCAATAGACAACTATTTTAATAGCTCCTATAAGAATGTGGTTTCATTTTTTGCCAAAGAGGAAAAAATAAGTATCGATGAGCTCAAGGAGATTATTAATTTAATTGAAAACAAGAAATAGTCATGGAATATTTACTAAAAGCAAGTGCGGTTGTAACCTTATTTTATTTGTGCTATAAGCTGTTCTTACAACGCGAAACATTTTTTGAATCCAACCGTTGGTTTCTACTAATTGGATTAGTCATTGCGTTTACAATGCCATTTATAGTGATCCCAATATATGTCTCTGCAGAACCGGCACAACTGCAAAATATTTTGGTTACTGGGGACACCATTCCCGTAGCAACTGCTATAAATTCAGAAAAACCATTTGATATCTTGCAACTTATCATAGGCTCTTACATCATCGGAGTCCTATTCTTTTTAGGGCGTTTTATATTGCAATTTGGATCTTTAGGTTTCATTCTTTTAAATAATGATAGAAAAAAGAAAGGCCCTTATACCTATATCAAAACAAATAACACGACGTCTCCTTTTTCATTTTTTAAATGGATTGTTTACAACCCAAATCAGTTTAGTGAAACTGAGCTCAAACAAATATTAACTCATGAAAAAATTCATGCCGGTCAATACCATTCAATAGATATTATAATAACTCGGCTGGCAAGTATCATCTTTTGGTTCAATCCAATTGTATGGCTTTACAAAAAAGAGTTACAACAAAATTTAGAATTTATTGCTGATCAGAATACACAAGATCAATTCAACTGTAAAAAAAGCTATCAGCATTTATTACTCAAAACTAGTGTGCCAAATTATGAGATGGCATTAACAAACAACTTTTATAATTCATTAATCAAAAAACGAATAGTTATGTTACATCAAAACAGATCACAAAACAAAAACCAATGGAAGTACGCTATAATAATTCCAGTATTGACTCTCTTTTTAATGAGTTTCAATACCAAAGAAATTATAAAATATGATGAGAACCAAAATCCTCTTAATGCTGAAAATCAATCTTCAGTAGATAATGGAGATATTGAAATGGTAATGATTACTAAAGATTTTACTGATGCCGATTTCAACAAACTCAAAAAAGAATTTGCTGGCAAAGGAATTACTTTAAAATTTAAAAATATCAAAAGAAATAGCGATGGAGAAATCACTGCAATAAAAATAGATATTTCATCAAAAAAAGCCTCTGCAAATTTCAATGCAGACTCAAAAGACCCAATAGATCCAATCAAAGTTACATTCGATAGTGAAAACGACAAAATCTCAATTGGTAACAGTTCAGATTTACATTTTGGTGAAGGTTATGTTTTTGAAACAAAAGATGGCAGCACAAAACTCCATACCTCAGAAAAATCAGGTAACGTTTTTGTATATAGTAGTAGCAGCAGTAGCGACGATCATGACAAACAAAAATATGAGATAAGAGTAAAAGGAGAAGACGGTAAAACGATCATCAAAAAAAGCCATACAGTTCATGACATCAAAATAAATGACACTGATGAAGACCATAATGTCTTTGTTATTTCAGATGAGGACGACAGAAAGAAAATAGAAATCATACATTCTGCTATCAAAGAAGCAAAAACTAATGTCAAATTAAGCGGTAATGTAGTTATAGATGTCGCTACTGATATTAAAAATAATGTAAAATTTGTGTCAGACGACGTCAATACGGTTTATGAATATAAAACCCTTGGTAAAAATAGCGATACAAAATTTTTCATATCAGGAGATCCAAAAAAAGAACCTTTATACATATTAAATGACAAAGAAATTTCTAAAAAGAAACTTGACAATTTATTAGAGACAAATAACATTGAATCAATTAATGTGTTAAAAGGTAAAGCTGCTATTGAAAAGTATGGCAAAAAAGCAAAAAATGGCGCTGTTGTAATTATTACAAAAGATAAAAAATAACTTTTTCATTAGAGTTTGGTTGTTAGAAAAGATACTCATACAAAGTGTGAGTGTCTTTTTTTTTGAGGTCAAAACAATATTAAATACAGAAGTATGAAAACTACTAAAATATTAACACTTTTACTTACAATCAGTTTAACAGTAAATGCTCAAACAACAACATTTGACATCGATGCTTTTTATGCTAACCCAAATGGATTAAATTCAGACCTCATAAGCTTTACTCCTATTTTAAAATTAGAATCAGACAGTCTTCACAATAAAAGTCAAAGTATAATAATCAAAAAACTTCCTTTTAAAATCAACACCTCAAAGCTCGCTTATACCTTTATGTATTTTGAAGGTGTCCAAAATAGTAAGTTTAAAAATCAATTGGTTTTACTCATTGAAAATTATGATTCGTCAACACCATACATATATGTTGATAGAAATGGCAACCTCGATTTTAGTGACGACGGCCTCCCTATAAAATTCAAAGACGACTTAATTCTTGAGTTTGCCAACACATTAAACCCATCTGCAAGCTATCATTACAAGATTAAAAAAAGTCAAATTAACTCCGAATTTCATCAGCGTATTAAATCGAGATATTCCGCGTTGTACCCAAAAGGTAAAATTCTATCACCTTCATACTGGCTAGCAACCCAGAGATATTTTGCAAGGATTTCAGATGGTACTATAGCAAATAAACCCGTTTCAATATTGCTGTTCGACAATGATGTTGACGGAATGTTTACATTCAATACAGAAGCGTTTGGAGATAGAATTTTTATTATGGAAGGCACTATAGGAAAGGAAGATGATACCTCAAAATACATAAGACAGGGTGAACCCATAGACCATAATGCAGTTTTTACTCTTTATGACAAGAATTATTCCATACAAAGTTTAGCTAAAAATGGTAGTCAATTAACAATTAGCGAAACAAATAAAAACACCAGAGTATTATATAAAGAAGGGGTTGATATCTCTTCGTTTAAAATAGATTTATTATCAAAATCGACCATTGATATTAAAAGTTTACTAAAAAAAGACAAACATTTATTAATTGACGTTGGAGGCACGTGGTGTGGCGGCTGTATAAAACAAGAGCCCATAATAAAAGAGTTATACGATAATAAGCTTATTGAAGTTGTTGGAATCTTTGGTTATGATACTGCCACATCAGTTTCAGGATATATCAAAAAGCATAATATCCAATGGCCTGTAGCTTTAATGAGTAAAACTTTTAAAGACATGTTTAGAGTGACTTCTTATCCAACATATATTTTGGTTTCTCCTGAAGGAAAAATTATATTTATGGATCTAGACTCACAAAAGGTAGTGGATTATTTAATAGCCCAATAGCCCAATAGCCCAATAGCCCAATAGCCCAATAGTTAACCAAACAATATCTAGCTTTCATGAAAACAATCTTCTTATTTTTTTTCTTAAGTATCCCTAGTTTTATAAATGCTCAGGTAATTTCCGGAATGGTTTACGACAACATATCCAAAGAACCATTAGAAGGTGCATCAGTATATCTCGACGGCACAACTATTGGCACAATTACCAACAGTCAAGGTCAATTTCGACTAGAGTTAAATACAACATTAAACGCTCCAATCGTTATTAGTTTTATTGGCTATAAAACCAAAATGTTTTCAATAACGGATCTAAATGCATTACAAGAAATTTATTTGGATGAAAACCCAAATCAACTCAATGAAGTTTTAATAGAAGCCGACAATTGGAGTCGAGGAAAAAAACTTCAAATTTTTATATCAGAATTCCTTGGCAAAACAGAAGCTTCAAAGTATTGTAAAATTATCAATAAGAATGACATATCCTTAGTCTTCAAAGCATCGTCAAACACATTAATAGCTTTCTCGGAAAAACCAATCATTATTAAAAACAAATACTTAGGCTATACCATAAATTACAATTTAATTGATTTCGAAATAAAATTTAAAACCAGCACACAAGGACTAAGATATACACACAAGGTTTATAGTGCCGGAACAAGTTTCTTTGAGGAGCTATATCAAACCCCAAAGAAAAAAAGCAGACTACATAGAGAAAAATCCTATTATGGATCGTTGATACATTTTATGAGATCCCTACATGACAGAACCTTAACAGAAAATAATTTCACCATCTACCACAAACGTGTAGCCATACATCCTTATCAACACTTTAAACTTAGTAATGAGAAAGACCTCATCAAAATAGAAATGACAGCAAACAACCTAAGTGTTGTCTATCAAAATTTTCATCAATCGTCGATAGCGTTTACACCACAAAACAATACTTTCTTTATAGATAGAAATGGAAATCACTCCCCACCAAACGGATTGCTTTTTGGCGGCGATTTCGGATTAAAACGTATTTCTAGTATGCTTCCTTTAAATTATCTTTCGGTAAATAAATAGCGTATAATCAACTTTTAAAACATAAACAAATCATCAAAAAAGGCGTTCAAAAAAAAGCATAGAACAACACTAAAAAGATGAAAACAGCAAAAAAGACCTAAAAAATAGCAAATTTTACCAATATTTTCAAAAATAGCTCAAAATACGTCTATAAATGTTACAAATTATAACGTTTTATAAAATATATGATAACATATTGAAACATGTCTCAAGGCGACGTGTATCAATTTAAAACAAAATAATACGATTTACTTGTCAATTCAAAGTCAAATTCATCCTTTTTAGTCAAAATATTTGGAACTAAGATTCCCTAATATATATATTGCACAGACAATTAAGCACTTAAGCTTATATTCTAATAACTAAAATCAAAAAAATTATGTTGGCTCTTGTTGCAGTGATAATCAAATTTATATTCTCAATTATCTTTTCAGTGATCTTTTCAATTATCTAAAAAAAACTAAAGGCAGGAAACTTAATCTCAAATAAGTTTTACTGTTTTGGTCGTGAAACGACATTTTATTACAATATCTCTTCAAATGACTCAAGGTATTTATATCTTTGTTTAAGTTTAATTAAAAGGATTCCATGTAGGTGGGTGATATATGAAAAAACAAGCTTTTAAAGTCTTAGCAAAAGCGAACAAAGCAATCTTACCTAGTTATACAAAACAACGGTTAGATTTAAGTAGAGCAACAAAAGTACAAATGGCAATTTTTGGCTGGCGTTTATATGTAACAAAGCGGGCTTTAGACTAATATTCTAAAACCGATTTTACATCATGCCCTTTCAACTTATCTTTTCCATTCAAAAAATTGAGTTGCATTATAAAATTGCATTGCACAATCTCACCGCCTAAACGATCCACCAATTTACATACCGCTTGAGCAGTTCCTCCGGTAGCTAGAACATCATCATGAATCAACACACGTTCTCCCTTAATGATGCTATCATTATGAATCTCTAAAGTGTCTTCTCCATATTCTAAACTATAGGTTTCTGATATGGTTTCAAAAGGTAATTTACCAGGCTTACGCACAGGTATAAAACCAGCATTAAGTTTTTGAGCCAATAAAGTTCCAAAAAAGAACCCTCGAGATTCAATACCTACAACTTTATCAATTTTCTGTTCACCCAACAAATCCAATAAAGCATCTAAACATTGCTGAACAGCCAATGGGTTTTGTAGTAGTGGTGCTATATCTTTAAACAGAATCCCTTCTTTCGGAAAGTTTTCTATATCTCTAACATATTGTCCTAAATTATTCACTTGTACAGCTTTAAATCGTTAATTTTGTATTAAGATTGAAAAGTAAGTAATTATTTTGAACTTTACTTTGTCATTGTTCTAAAATAAAATATATTTGCACCCACAAAAATGGCCTCGTAGCATAACTGAATAGTGCACTTGATTACGGCTCAAGA
>MAAC01011838.1_pt1 | contig 20495 bp, 15 predicted proteins | sample 1115981 | NCBI WGS metagenome assembly MAAC01 (sample SAMN04961126, study PRJNA320927) | seawater metagenome | isolation source: sample BD02T64 sea water enriched with oil for 64 days | place: USA:Gulf of Mexico | collected 2013-07-27
AAATGGATAAGCGCTAATTTATATTAATAAAGTTGATTCGACCATCCATGGCACCACGACATACCGTACATCCTGTACATAAAAACGCCGTTCATTTGAACGGCGTTTTTTGGTGGCTGGCTTTAGCAATCATTGGATTACAATATTCGCAACCGGATATGAAGATTCTGCACCACTTGGTGTAGTGACATTAACCCATAAAGTCCCTGCTTTTGGTAAATCTTCTTTCTCTCCTTGAATGGTCACTGAATAACCAATACCGCCATTATGATTATCATTTGGCCATACAAAGACACTATCACTTACTACACTACCATACCCTGCAACGGTGAACTCAACAGTACTTAATGCTGGCATGGGTTGGTTATGTAGATCAGAGATAATCACAGTAGCATTGTTGGTGCCATCGCCATTAATAACAAGTGTTGCACCATTAGCAGGTTGAACCGTTACAAAATGTCCAGAACTTCCGGACATAACTATAGTGGCGCTACCTCGAACATCTATTGATGTAACTTCAGAACAGCCATCATGAGCTGGGATAGCACACAATACACCATTATATTTACCATCTTTACTGTCATAAAGACCATTTTCATTAAAATCAACTGGCTCTTCTAGCTCTCCGCCTGCTTGACCTCCCGAATTGCTTGGATTAAAAACGCCATCTTCATTGTAATCAACGAAGGCTTCTGGTAAATCATAAGGGTACCCCCCAACATCGTTACCTGAATAGGTAATATCATTACCTAAGTCATCAAAGCTACCATCTGCCAAACAAGGTTTACCTGTTCCACCGGTAAAGGCAGGAACTTCACAGACATCAAAGCGTCCATTGCCATTTAAATCAGGAAAAGATTCTTCGCCGATAGTGGTTGCCAATATTGTTACTCGACCACCGAGCTTTTGCCCCATGGTATTTTGAGTTTCAGGTACATGAGTTAGGTTGTTTACATCTCCTAAAATATGACCTTCAGGTTTAGGGTTTTGGCTGCGCCATGTTACTGAGCAGGAGCCTTCATTGTCAGTAATACAACTTGCGTTTAAATTTTCAATAGACCCACCTTCAGTAGTGAAATATACCGCGGTAGGTGGCGGAGGGTTATTAAAGGCATCTGCTAACCTAGCGGTAACTTGTACGGTAGTGCCATCTAAATTCCATCCTTCTGGATTATATACATCAACAGAAACCGACATACTGTCTTGATCTGGTATACCTGTAGATATTTTAAGCTCACTTGATTGTGTTTGTATAACGGGATCGCTTCCGTCAATAGCAGCAGTCACTCTAATCGTACGTGCGACAGTGCCTGAATTAACAACCGTTTGTACGATTCCTAAATTGTTCGTGGTTGCCTTAACAGGATTTAATAAAATCCCTCCTGATTGGCTGCTTAAAGAAAAATTAACATCTTGATTATTAACCGGGTTACCATTGGTATCCAATACTTGAAATAAAATAACTGAATTTTCTGGCCTATCAACACTTCCAGTACCTTGTAGGGCAATATGTTCAGGTGTTGCCGAGACAAATTGAATACTACCGACATCGGCAGGCAGGACATTAACACTGCCAGAAGCTGATAAATTCTGGCCATTGACAATCGCATTGACGGTAATAGGGTCATCACCTACACAGCCTTTCGCAAGATAAGTGGCGCTCGCTTGTCCACTTGAAGTGGTAATAACACCGTCGATTTCAGCTGAAGGAACCGCTTCTTCGGAACAAACGGAACTAAAAGTCACATCAACTGATTCGGTATAAGCTGCGCCTGTATCATCAACTAAAAGTACAGAGACTACCGTTGTACCACCTGCTGAGATTTGGCTAAGTGATAAAGCAATACTGCCTTCAGCAAAAGGGTCACCACTACCTATTTGTACGACAACATCGCTACTACCTTGGGTAGTAAAACCTAAACTAGTTGCTTCACCTGATGCAATACTGGCAGTTACAGTACCAGCTCCAGCGATATTTCCGGCATTAAGTACTATAGTGGCAATACCTGAGCTATCAGTTAACGCAGTGCCAATTCCAGGAAAAAAATTGCCAAGTGTTGCATTAAAAGTAACTACGAGCCCTTCTATAGGCATATCCCCTTGCATTATTACGGCTGTTATTGTTGCAGGGTTTTGTTCAGTAATTTCGATATGAGATAAAGAAAGGTCAATATCTCTCGTGCCATCATCAACAAGTTCATCACCTTGAGAAGTAAAACCAATGGTAGCGACTTCACCAGTATCAAGAGTTGCGGTAATCGTACCAGCACCTTCAATGTTACCCGCATTAAGGACAATAGTTGCAACACCCGCACTATCAGTTAATGCCGTACTAGCCCCAGGAGTAAAACTACCAAGTGTAGTTTCGAAAGTTACCACATTACTTGTTATAGGGGTTGTCCCTTGCATCACAGTTGCAGTGATTGTTGCAGGGCTTTGATCAGAAACGAGTTCATCGGATAAAACTAATGAAATAACAATAGGGTCTGGGGTATCGCCAGCAGCGGGATCATTTCCACCATCTAAACCTCCGTCACCCCCTCCGCAACCGAGTAGACCGAAGAAAAACATAATGAAACTTAAGCGTCTTAATAGCGCCATAGAAGTAACTCCCTGATGATGTTTTTTGTTGTTAACACTTCAATACTAACCGAAAATTGAAAAAAAGGTCACTAAGTTGCAAAAAAAAGCCTTTAAACTTAGGATTTATCACTTTTTTTTAAAAACATACACGAAATTATGCTCCTGAAATTTTGATAAACCCTACATCCTGAACATAAAAAAGGTTCAAATGACGAATCACTTGAACCTTTTTGATTTAAATAGGATAAACAACTAAAACAATATTATGCAGTTGTTGTTTCGCCTTCTTTCATTTTATGGTCAATATATACCGCGCAAGTCATATCACCCATAACATTGGTTGTTGTGCGGCACATGTCGAGTAAGTTATTCACCGGCAATATAAATAATATGCCTTCTGCGGGTATTCCTACCGCCACCAATATCATCGTTAAAATTACAATACCAACACCAGGTACTGCAGCCGTACCAATCGAGGCCATTACCGCAAGTCCAACAACCGTTAGTTGATCAGCTAAGGTTAAATCAATACCATAAATATTGGCGAGAAATATTGCTGAAACCCCCTGAAATAGAGCCGTACCATCCATGTTGATGGTTGCCCCCAAAGGAACTACAAAACCGGCAACTTCATTTTTAACTTTTAATTTTTCTTCTGTAACTTCCATCGTCAAGGGCATTGTTGCACCACTAGATGACGTAGAAAAAGCGGTAATAGCCACTTCTTTAACTTTAGAAAAGAACCACTTTGGGCTTTTTTTAGATAAAAAGATTAACGAAAGGCTATTGGTACCGATTCCATGAATGAGTAATGCCGCAACAACGATCAAAGAAAATGGGATTAATGTCAGTAACAACCCTGCCCCTTCAGTACCTGCGACAGTTGATGCAATAAGAGCAAAAACCCCATATGGTGCTAACCGCATAACCATCATGATGATCTTAATGGTCATTTCTGTAATGCCAGTAAACAGTTTAATCACTGGCTCTGACACCTTGCTATCCATCTGCAATAAAGCAACACCACATATTATCGCAAAGAAAATGAGCTGTAACATATCAGGTTTGGCTTTACTGATTGATGCAAAAATATTTTTTGGGAAAATCGCTTGCAAACCTTCAAACAGGCTTTGTTTGTTTTCTTCGGCTGCAACCACTTTTGATGATGCCGTAGATTTAAACGTTTGCTCAAATTGACTTCGGGTTTCATTATCTAGATTGTTACCCGGCTGAAAAGCGTTCGCTAAGACTAATCCGATGGTGATGGCTATTGCTGTCGTGCATATATAATAAACAATGGTTTTCAAGCCAATTTTATGAAGCTTATTGATATCTCCCAAACTGGTTACGCCAGTGACAATAGATGAAAAAACCAAAGGCACTAACGCCATGGTTAAACAATTCATGAATATTTTACTACCTACCGGACGAATAGCCTGCAAATCTGCACTGGCGAATAAGCCTGAAGAAGCGAGCACAATCCCCGTAACCAGTGCTAATGAAATTTTAATGAATAATGAAAAACCAAAACCTTCATTGACGACATATAACGCAGCAAACAATAATAAATAACCTATAAACTGAAAGTCACTGGCTAAGCCAAAAGTGCTAGCAATAAGCAGCACTATCGCCAGTATTATTTTCATAAAAACATTCATTTCTAGTAATTTTTTTTGCATCGAGGGAAACCCATAATGATTTTTATTAAAGGTAATCTAACAGAAAAGACAAAATTTTATAGATAAAATCAGTATTAAGACAGTAAAACAGTTACTAAGCCGTTACCTAACAAAGCGCCTTAACGCTTTTTGATAAGATATAATCGCTCCACCAACTTACTCACCTTAACTGTGCGTTGTGCGAACTTTTTATCTTTTAATTCATGTTCAGCAATACATTCAACATGACAATGGTTAAATAGACTTTCAATTGCATCAGAAAAAATAGCAAATGGAGGGCCAACTATTTCATCCGAAGGATATTCTAACGAAATCAAGAACAGTGTTGTTGAATCATCTAAATACGTCATCAAATGTTCAGCATAACGTTGCTGCAAAGGAGCCGGTAAAGCAATTAAGGCCGCTCGGTCATATATCCAATCAAAACTTGGAAATTGCCCTGCGGATAATTGAAAAAAATCGCCTTGCCATAAATCAATATTCTTATGGCTATATTTTTGAAATTCGCCCCTCTTTCTAATCTTAGCAAGGATATTTTTCTCTGAAAAAAAATCTCGGCAGGCTATATCACTTAACTCAGCACCGACTACCTGCATCCGTTCAGCAAACCAGACCATATCATCAGATTTACCGCATAAAGGAACAAAAACCGTTAGTTTTCGTTCCTCATCATCGGCATTTATTTCTTGGTCCAATAGCGGTTGTAGGTATTGTGATAAAAAAGGGTGAATAGATTTTTGATGGAAACCTATACTGCTTTTTTCCCAACAGGCATGCCAAAAAGACTCTTTCATGGTGCTCTTTATCGATTAACTTGGAAAGATTCGATTATTCTGCCAAATTTTACCTAAAAACGATTCTGCAGATAAAGACGCTGCTTTAGAAAATTTTTCAGCTATACCTTTTTTCGTTTCGTATTTCACTTGAACAATTTTGTGTGATTTACAACGTGATTGTAAATAGTCATCACTGGTTTGAATGTCATCAACTAAACCGAGCTCTTTCGCTTTTGTGCCAAACCAATGCTCACCTGTGGCAACATTATTTATATCCAAACTTGGACGATGTTCGCTGACAAAGTTTTTAAATAAAACGTGAGTTTCTTCTAATTCTTCAATGAATTTTTCACGTCCTTTTTCAGTATTCTCACCAAACATGGTCACGGTTCTTTTAAACTCTCCTGCTGTGAATTGCTCAAAATCAACATCATTTTTTTTCAATAGTTTATTGAAGTTAGGTACTTGGGCAATAACACCAATAGATCCTAAAATAGCAAAAGGTGCAGAAATGATTTTATTAGCGACACAAGCCATCATATAACCGCCACTCGCAGCAACTTTATCAACTGAAGCTGTTAATGGAATGTCATTTTGACGGATACGATCAAGCTGCGAAGACGCTAATCCATAACCATGAACCATACCGCCACCACTCTCTAAACGGACAAAAACTTCATCTTTAGGTGTCGCTACCGATAAAATAGCGGTAACTTCTTCACGTAACGAAGTCACTTCTTTGGCGTCAATACTACCTTTAAAATCAACAACAAATATTTTTGCTTCATGATCATCTTCACTATCGTCGCTAGATTCAGCTTTACTCTTCGCTGCCGTCTTTTCAGCCTTTGCTTTTTCTTTTGCGAGCTTTTTATCGGCCTTTTCTTTTGCTTTTAACTGTTCTTTGGTTAATAAGTGATGAGTGATTTCTTCTTCAATATCTTTTAACTGCTCAGAAATATCAGTAATCTCTAGCTCACCTTTTTTACCGCCTTGTTTAATTGCTGATGAAGCAATTACCGCAATAATAGCGGCAAAGGCTAATACAAAGGTAATAGCTTTAGCTAAAAACAAACCGTATTCATATAAAAATTCCAAAACGACTCTCCAAAATGAGTGCGAAAAAATGATACCAATTGGTATTAATAAACTTGGTATTATAGATGGGGATAAAAAGTCATAAATAAAGCCCCCTAGTAGAGAGCTAAGTGAATAATTAAACAGCTTTTAACAATGGGAGTTAATATTTAATCAGCCGCAATATGTTACAGAGCAACTCTCTAAAGTGCGGTTAGCTTATTACTCTTTTATGTCAGCACATTTTTCTGGCATTGAAATAACCCCTTCTTCGTAAGCCTCCCGTAATAGATCCAGATGTGGGCAAGGAATATTATCGTTGCCATTTAAATACATGATTTCAAGCTTATCAAAGGTATTAAGCACATCAACACCACTATTAATGTCGTTATTTAACAGTTTTAGTTCAACAACTTCTTTTAGCCCTGCAAGGGATGAAACATCAGTGATATTATTCGATGATAGATTTAATACTTCCAAGTTTGTTAGATCGGCTAATTCAGCTATTCCAACAAGATTATTGCTATATAAGGATAAGAGTTTTAATTGATTTAGTTTGGCTAGAGGCGAGACATCCCTTATTCTATTGCGGTTTAATTGTAGTTTTTCCAGCTTAACCATTTTGGCAATACTCGATATATCTTCAATACCATTATTCTCATTTAAATCCATGTCTACTAGCTGAGTTAAATCGTTCAATGCTTCGATATCACCAATGGAATTATTGGCTAAATATAAGGTCTGTAAATTGACTAAACTCGATAAGAAAGAAATATCTGTCAATTGGTTATAACCTGCATTCAAAAAGGTTAATTGGCTTAGGTTGCTAACAAGTGTTAAATCACTTTGCAGATTACCAAAAATATTTAAATGGTTGAGGTTGTAAAAATATGACAACCCTATCAAGTTATCTATACCGTAATAACTACAATTTAGTGTTAAAAATTCATCCGCATAAAAATAATTGTTGTTATTGTCATCAACACATTGTTTTAAACTAGCATCTGGAAAATCAATAGAGGCAAGCAGTTGCCTAGTGGGATCGGCTACCACGTTGACTATTCGAGTTAGAACCGCCGAATTGCCTTTAAGGTCAACAGCACTATAAGTAATCGTAGAACTACCAATTGCATCACTTTCAACTGCTCCACTGATGCTCACACTCACCTCGCCGTCTACTTCATCAACTGCACTTGCGCCAGCTTCAATATAAAGTTCTCCTAGATAAAGCTCAAAAGTAGTTTCACCTACAATCGTTATTATTGGTGCTGTAGTATCAGGTGCAACTGTGATGATTCTTTTGATTGAAGCTGTATTACCTGCACTGTCAGTGACAGAATAAGTAATAACATACTCACCCAATATTTGATTATCAACGGTGCCACTCGTAGTCACATTTAAAGTACCGTCAATATTATCGGTCGCGGTAGCACCAAAATCTGTAAACAATGTGTTCTGGGTAATAGTTAGGTTAGCGTCACCTAAAAGTGTGATGCTTGGTGGGGTGTTATCAACCTGTGATTTTGTATCACCGTCACAAGCGGTAAGGGCAATTAATAAACTATAGGTGAGTGTTAGAAGCCAAATTTTACTATTCTTTAAAGCCATTTTCTACTTTGCCTAATTGTTAAGCTAATTTTTTATTGACTGCATAATATTAGAGATAGACAAATTATTCTCCTTTGCTTACAAATTGATACAAATCAATTGAGTACACACTTACCCTTTATTCAAATTTTTTACACCTGCTATCAAAACAAGTGTGTTCACATTTTGATCCGAATCAATATTGAATAGCAAAAGTAGCCCATAGAGTAGGAATTGATTCTAAATCAATCACTAAAGGTCTAGGTTGATGCGTTCTTCCACCTAATCATTTGTCTTATAAAGGCAATATCTTCGCCATTAATTATTATCTAAGTCGTTTTATTTTTATTAATTTGGACTATAGTTAGGAAAAGTCATTTTATACCTTTCATGAAGAAACTTTAGATGCCTGAGAATTATAATTTATTCATCTTGGATGATGATCCTCAATACGCTGAGTTACTCAGTGTTATTGCGATAGACGAAGGATGGTCAGTAGATTACACAACAGACCCACTCATTTTTTTAAAAAGAGAGGTTTCTGAACAAACAATCTTAGTCTTAGATCTTATCCTCCCTAACGTTGATGGCATTGAAGTTATCAGAGCGTTAGCTGAACGACGCTGTTATTGCCCGTTAATCCTTATCAGTGGCTTTGATGATAAAGTTCTTCACTCTGCCCAGCAATTAGCTGAGGCTCATAAAATGCCCGTCATTGCTACGTTAACAAAACCTTTTGCACTTAATAAATTCATCGAGATACTCAGTAATACTAAAGTTAATAATGAAAAAAAAGAAGCGGTGCAAGCGAGCAATATTAGTTTTTCTAAAGAAGAACTTGAACATGCACTAAATAATGATGAACTGCTGTTGCATTATCAGCCACAAATAGAAATAAGTAGTAAAGAAGTTAAAAGTATTGAGGCACTGGTTCGTTGGCAGCACCCTCAATTAGGTTTAATATATCCTGATAAATTTATTGCTCTTGTTGAAGAGTTCTCTTTAATAGATCAGTTAACGAGCACCGTATTAAGCCTTGCTTGTTATGATTTGCATAAATTAAACAACCATTACCCACATTTAAAGTTATCGGTGAACGTCACCTCTGACAACATCATCTCCTTAGCTTTTCCTGAATTACTTAAAAACATTACCGATCAGCACAGTATAAACCCAAACAGTCTTACTTTAGAGCTAACAGAAAGTGCAGTGATGGGACATTTGACCTCATCTCTCGATGTTTTGAATAGACTCAGAATGAAAGATTTTCTATTATCTATTGATGATTTTGGCACTGGTTATTCTTCATTACAACAATTGTATCAAGCCCCTTTTAATGAACTTAAGATTGATCGCGCATTTACCTCTAAAATGCTTCACGATGAAGAAGCGATGATTATTGTCAAAATTTGTATCATGTTAGGAAAAATGCTCAATATGAAAACCTTGGCTGAGGGTGTCGAAACACAAGTAATAATGGATGAATTACAACGCTTAGAGTGTGATTTAGCGCAAGGATACTTCATATCAAAACCCTTGTCATTTAACCAACTAATGGACTGGCTGCCACAATATAAATAAGTATGATTATAAATTTAAATTTTCTCTCAAGCTGTATACTTGCATTTTTATTCTTTTTTCCTAGTCATTGTTTCGGCAATGAAGTACTTATTTTAAAAAACGACACTCAAGTTGAAGATGTTAATCAATTCATCCAAATATTAGAAGATAAAACCAAGCAATTATCTGTAAAAGAAATCAGTACAGAAACCTTTAAAATCGACTTTAACAACATCAACCACCCTGAAGAAAACCTAGGCTTCTCACAATCTGTATTCTGGTTAAAACTATCAATACGTAATAGCTCACAGATAGAAGATTGGTATTTAAAACAACACTACAGTGCTAACCAATATCTTGATTTATATCAACGTATTGATGAGCAAAATTTTCAAGTTGAAAAATCAGGTTTTCTGAGTGCTTATTCAACTAAAGCAATCAAATCTAGGGCGACTACTTTCAAAATAACTTTAGCGCCAAACGAAAGTAAAACCTTCTATTTTAAATACAAAAGTAATAGCCCTGTGCAATTAAAGTTTAGTCTTTACTCTACGGAAGCCTTTTACACAGAACGAGATAAAAATAGCTTTTCCCTTGGGGGATTCTTTGCGCCACTTTTTATAATGCTGCTGATGAATATAGTTTTCTATTTAATTACGAGACTTAAAAGTCAGCTGTATACAGCAATATATATTAGTGCAGCATTATTTTCACAAGCCTTAATGGATGGGCTATTTCTTGTTATACTCCCTGAAAGTTTTGCCATACACCTGACTTTTTTCAGCTTTTTATTCAATAATCTAGCCTGTTTAGCTTTGTTTTTCTTTTGTTACCATATTCACTATTTAAAGAAGTTAACCAAGCACTCTGAGTTAATAAAATATACCGTTATTAGCTATCACTCTCTGCTTCTATTGATGCAATACTTTGTGCCTAGCACATTAACTTATCAGTTAAACACCTTCAGCTTTATTGTCACGCCATTGTTATGTTTATCGATAAGTATACATGCTTGGAAACAGCATCAAAAATACGCAAGGTTCATTTGTTTAGGGCTATTTTTTCTCACTGCTACTGATTTAGCACAAACCTTGCCTAAGTTTTTTGCTATCAATAGTTCATTTGCGTTTATCGATAATAATGGCAAAACAGGCATTATTTTAATGATCTTATTTTTAAGTCTAGCGATGGGGGCTTATATACGAACACTTAAAATAGTACAGCGCGATGCAAAAACCATTAAAGAGAAAACCGAACAGCGCTTTAGTCAGATATTTGAACAAACCAGCCAAATGTTGTTTATTCTTTCTGAAGCGGGCAATATTGAGTCGGTTAACTCCCCAGTTGAAAAGTTCTTTAATAAAAATAAAATTCATCTATTAAATCAAAACTTTAATGACATTTTTCCGACACTTAAAGGGGGGGTGGACAAAGATATTATTAAGCAGCATATTCAGAGCGCCATATCAGGCGAGCTAAAAACTCAAACTTTCGAAGCCTATGCGCATGACCAAACAATAAAAAACCTCGAAGTGACCTACCAACCGTTTGTACAAGCAAATAAACTGATTAACAATGTTATTGTACAAGTACGTGACAACACCAAACAAACTCAGGCTTTTAAAGCGATTCAGGGCATGGTGGTTGGTATTGCTAGTTTTTCTTCCGATAATTTTTTTAAAAGCTTTCTTATCGAAATATCAAGAATTTATAATGCAAAGTATGTGATGTTTAGTTTAATCAATCAAACAAACACTCAAACCGCAACGAGTATTGCCATCATCGAAGATAAAAAGCTCATTCCTAATATTACCTTCGCAACTAAAGGAACGCCAACCGAGCTTTTACTTAACCAACACCTTTGTAATTACCCAACAAATGCCTGCCAAACATTTCCAAATGACGAATGGTTAAATAAACACAACATAGAGTCTTATCTTGGTGTAAACATAAGAGACGCCGATAATAACATCATTGGCTTTTTATCTGTAATGAATGATAAACCCATGCATGAGGATAATTACTTTATTGAAGTGCTTGATATTTTTTCATCACGTGTTGCCAACGAATTACTTCAACAAGAGTCGCAGGAAGACCTAAAACAGGCTCTTGATAAAGTTGATTTTCATATTACCAATACACCATTAGCGGTTATTGAATGGGACACTGATTTCAATATTATAAACTGGAATAAATCTGCAGAAAGAATGTTCGGCTACTCTATTGAATATTTCGATAACAATAGACCATTAGAAGTATTAGTACCTGAAGAGCAAAAAGCAGAAGTTCATTGTTTAACTAAAGAATTATTAAGTAACAGCGGCGGGCTTTACAGTTTAAATAAAAACATCACGGCAGAAGGAAGAACAATATTATGTGAATGGCATAATACCCCGTTGTTAAACAAAGAAGGAAAAGTAATAGGTATCGCTTCACTCGTTAATGATGTTACTGCTGAGCATGATGCATTAAATGCCCTGTATATTAAAGAACATGAACAACGTGAAATTTTCAATGCAATGTTAGATGCCGTTTTTATAGTTAATCATAAAGGTATTATTACTTTAGTTAATGATTCAGTTTCTAAGTTATTTAATTACTCAAGAGAGGAGTTAATTAGCAAGAATATTTCAATGTTAATGCCTCCGGAATATAAAAAACTTCATAAGAAATACATTGACCGATTTATTTCCTCTGATGAATCAAGAATAGTAGGGTTTGGTAATGAGTTTCAAGGCAGAAGAAAAAGTGGTGAAGTATTTCCCATCCACCTGTCTGTTGCTAAATTGCCGAAAGATAAAACAAAGAATCATCGATTAATAATCACTTGCCACGATTTAACCGAATTTAAACAACAACAAGCCACTATTCGTCAAACTCAGAAACTCGATGCTTTAGGTAATTTAACCGGGGGAATTGCCCACGATTTTAATAATTTACTTGGCATTATAAATGGTTACTCGGAATTATTAACCCATCATATAGAGCCTGATAGCAAACTTATAAAATATGCCCAACATATTCAAAAAGCCAGTATAAGAGGCGCTAAACTAACCAAAAAACTGCTGTCTTTTGCCAGTAAAAATACCATTGAAACAGAAATCATTAACATCAATGACATGTTACTGGATGAGTTTGACATGTTGCAAAAAACCATCACGCCACGAATAAATTTAACCTACTCATTGCACGATGAGCTGCCATTAACCAATATTGACAAAGCGGAATTGGAAGACTGTATTCTCAACCTGACAATAAATGCCATGCACGCGATATCCAGCCATGGAGAGATACTCATTAGCACAAACCTTGTTGAGATAGATAACTCTGAAGCAATATTGCACCATATTAAAGAAGGAAAATATATTAGTTTATCAATAAAAGATGATGGCAAAGGTATGGATGAAATAACCCAACAAAAGGCTTTAGAGCCATTTTTTACTACTAAGGGAAAAACAGGGACTGGATTAGGGTTAAGTCAAGTATATGGCTTTATCGAGCGTTCTAAGGGGTGTGTACAGCTTGAATCAATACTTGGTAAAGGTACACAAATAACCCTGTTATTACCGCTTATCACGAACCACAAAAAGAAAAATAGCAACAAAAGTAATGTTGAACAATTAACTTTACCATCGTCAACAATATTAGTTGTTGATGATGAGCCTTCTTTAGTTGAATTATCAAGCACCATATTAACTAATGCCGGTTATCACGTCATTTCGGCATCAAGTGGCAAAGAGGCATTAGAAAAGCTCGCGTCAAATACTATCGACGTCATCTTATGTGACATCATTATGCCTAATATGGATGGTATAACATTGGCTAAAATTGTTAATAAAAAACACCCAAAAATCGATGTTTTGTTTGTTAGTGGTTATCACGATCATACGATGTCAGAAGGACAAGAAGAGTTACAGCACAAGATTTTAACAAAACCTTATAGAGCCAGTGAGTTATTGCACCGCGTCTCTAAGGTATTAAGCAAAAAACTATAGGTGATAAAGCACCATAACCCTACATTGATAGAGAAATGATGCTATTAATGATTGAATTTAACTGTTTTCTAAGTAGGAAAATGCAGTTTGAAAGGCAGTTTCTTGAAGGTTTTTTAATCCCGTATCTCTAAAGTCGATATTAACTTGAGTTTTAGCTAAGGCATTTTTAACGTAACTTGCAGAAACAATTTCAACCGGTAAATTGCTAATTAATTGAATTGCAGCTTCCAACTTAAAACCAACAGGGCCACCAGCAAAACGTCCTTTTAACGCACGTCCTTTAATAACAACCTTCTCAATTTTATAATCTTCAATGAGTTTAGAAAAAGCAAATTGGAAATCTTTCAGTTGATCTGCATCACCTGCATCTTTAATCGCTATTTTAGGCACTCGAATATGAGGAATATCATATAAACCGTTGGCCTTTGCCATAACACAAATAATAGCCTCACTACCTTTTAACTCTACACCACAAACTTTCATACTGATCCTCTCTCATCGTTGCGGGTATTATAAGGGAGATTTTATCGTTATGCTGTGATTAATTTCATCATTTAGCAAATAGTGGATAAAAAATGATCAGAGATCTTTTTTTAGCTTAATAATTAAATCAATATGGGGGATCAATTCTTCAATTTCGCGAATATGAGCACGTAATGACTCCCATTGATTAATTTCAAGCTTACCGGAATCTAAAATCGCTCTTTTTACTTCGCTCACTAAAGAGTTTTCATCTTTTTGCTCGATAAATTCATTGATACGCAATAAATCATCCAGGTCAGCTTGAGAGAGAATTTTCAAGTCTTTTTCTGTTGTCACCCTTTAGTCCTTCTGTTAATTGATTATGACTCATAAGTAAATAACAAGGAGTATGTCCCCACTACCTTGCTCAAGTATAGTTGAGGCGAATTATTTCACACACTCACATAACTAAGCCTGGCTCAATAAACTTTTAGATGTGTTTTATTTTTAAGGCGTTCTAATTCAAAATCAACCTATAACCAACACCATAAACCGAATGAATAAGGTCTTCTTTAGGACTTAGTTTATGCAGCTTTTTTCTTAATTTTTTGATATGGCTATCAATGGTACGATCACTAACAATGCGATTATCGTCATACATGTTCTTCATTAATTGGTCCCGAGTAAATATTCGCCCCGGCTCACGACATAAAGGTTTTATTAATTGAAACTCAACCGCGGTTAAATCTAAACAATTTCCTTGATAACTAACTTGATATTGACTTTCATCCAATTTGAGTCCTATATTTTGAGATTGTGGTTGCGTTATTTGTGAGCGCCGTAATACCGCTTTTACACGTGCGACAACTTCCCTTGGGCTATAGGGTTTACAAATATAATCATCCGCACCAAATTCAAGCCCCAACAAACGGTCTATTTCTTCAACTTTAGCGGTAACCATAAGGATTGGTACATCAGTAAACTCACGCAGCTCTTTGCAAATTTGCATACCGTCTTTATTGGGCAACATTAAATCTAATAATATCGCATCAGGGGAGTTACTTTTCACCCAGTCTATTACGTCATTACCATCATAAATACAATGCGAGGTAAACTGGGCTTGGGCAAAATAATCTACCAATAAATTAGCAAGTTTAATTTCGTCTTCAACAATTAATATTTGATTGGACATAACCTTTCCTTTACTGCAGTGGCATACAAATATGAATAGCCAAACCACCTAAAGAAGATGTTTTGGCAACAATACTGCCTTGGTGCGCTTGAACAATATGAGCACATATAGATAACCCTAAACCACTGCCGCCCGTTTTTCTATTTCTAGAATCATCAACACGATATAAATGTTCAAATAATAAAGCTAAATGTTTGTCTTCAACACCAATGCCATTATCTTCAACAACAAGGTTAACCTGATTCAAGGTGGTATTTATCTTTAAAGATAACTCAACTTTTGTAGCAGTAGCTGCATATTTAATGCAATTATTAATTAAATTATCGAGCAATTGACATAAACGTGTCTGATCTGCAAAAACCATCGCTTTGGCCACACTAATATTACAAACAAGCTCGAGACCTGCTTTGTTTAAATAACCTTGTAATTTATTGGATTCGTCGTCAATAAATCGAACCAGATCCAGCGATGTTTTTCGATAGCTCATACCACCAATATCGGTACTGGTTAAGGCGTGTAAGTCAGCAATCAAACATTGAAGATGACTCACTTCTTGATGAGCTGAATGTATTTGTTCTATTGAGAGCGCCCTAACTCCATCAATGACGGCTTCCAACTCCCCCTTTAAAATAGCTACCGGAGTTCTTAATTCATGTGAAATATTTGCTAACCAACGTTTCCTCGCGTTTTCATTCTCCATCAAAGTTTTTGCAAGTTCATTAAAGTCGCGCGACAACTGAGAAAACTCATCTTTGCGTTTGTTTTCCAATCGAGTTTTATAGTGTCCTTGCGTTAGTTTATGCATGCCCTTGGTTAATGAATCAAGTGGCGAAAGCAAATGACGAGCAAAAGGAAAAGTGACTAACAAAACCAATAACATTACTGCCAAAGCGATATACCACAAATCATCTTTTTGCTGCTCCACAAAGTCTAATTCATAACCTTTTACTAAACGGTTTCTTTTCGAAATAGCTAAATAGCCTATAACTTTATCGTCAATAAACAATGGCGAATAACTATATTGACGACTTTTTTGGTGATCACCAACAACATAATTTTTACCTGCATCCAGTAAAGCATAACTGACGGGATGTTGTTTAACTGGAGGACGTTTTCGACTAAACATAGGACTGTTTTGCTGAAGTTTGCTTTGACTGCCTTTTTTTAATAGCCTTTCCTTCCTATGCCCTCTTGGTGGTGGCGGAGCTCTTCTCTCAAGGTTTGTGTTTTCACCAAGTCGAGGTGGAGGCCGATTACCAGGTGGTGGCAGTGCAAAGTCAGTACCCTGTAGTGATTGTTTGAGCATACGTTCAAACAATCGATGATCTAGATACAACTCCTGCCAATCACCTTCTTGTTGATGAAGCCGCGTTAATTGCAACATAAAAGGTTTTAGCGCATTAACCTCCCGTTGATTAACATAATCAATCATGCCTTTATCTAGGCTCCATTGTATAAAACCTACAATTGCCGACACTAACACTGCAGCAAAGATGATAAATACACTAAAGAGTTTATTGTGAATTTTCATAGTTCTAACTTTTAAATAACTTAAGCCAAACTTTACTATGTTCAGATAAGCAATAGCTAACAGATATTTTATCTTCCTTGATATTTACCCTTTATTTGCACTTTTGTTGCACATTATTGTCAATTATCTCAAGTTAAAATGTCAATGACTAAGCATAAGCAGGGCTGTGAAACGGTATTTACCCACTCCTTTGATAATTCAATGGCAGTGGTTGATTTTTTACCTTATTTAACAGAGTCCTGTGTAGAAAATAGCGGGTGTTTAGCGCCAAGGTTATTAAGTGCTAATGACTTGGCTACGTTTGCTGATAATCAAGCATTGGAAGGGAAAAACCGCGATGGGGGTATTCTTTAAAGTAAATCCGAGCAGACTCTTTAGAGTGTCTGCTCTTTGACTGTAAACCTATAAATTTGAACTTTATTTAGCTCGTATCGACTTAGATATTAGCCATTAGCAAAGTCAGTTAGCGTTTTACCTGACATACGATAACCAAGCCATTCACTTTGTGGCTCTGCACCCAATGCCTCATAAAACTCACGAGACGGTGTATTCCAATCTAAACAGCTCCATTCAAAACGGCCACAACCCTTTTCAAGCGCAATCTCCGCTAATCGTTTTAATAATGCTACGCCAGCTCCTTTACCACGAGAATCTTGCGAGACATACAGATCTTCTAAATAAAGACCAGGCTTTGCTAACCATGTTGAGTAATTATAGAAATACACTGAAAAGCCAATCGCTTTACCATCTAACTCACAAATAAGACCATGCACACCGCTGTTTTCACTAAACATACTTGAATGAATGGTTTCAACCGTGGCAAGCACTTCATGCTCAGCTTTTTCATAAATAGCCAATTCACGAATAAAAAATAAAATGGTTTCCGTATCTTCAATAGTCGCTGTTCTAATGTTTAACTCAGACATAGTTCACCTAAAGTAATAAATAATCGTTAGTAATATACCCTTTATCAATGAGGTGGATTTATTTTTTTTCAAGGGTCGCTATTGAATCAAAGTCATTTATATCAACTTCTTTTTGCACGGAAAGAAAAAAATTGAACCACGATTTAGGGTATAAAAGGTACCCTCGATATCGACATATTTGCCGTTGTAAAAGAATAAAACTTGTCATGCTTATATAAGAGATGTACAAACAGCCAAACACATAAACCAACCAAAAAAGGCTTGAAAAAGTATTGGCATAACTTAACAGGTGCATACTTAAGAAGAAGCAGACCACTGAGAGTATTTTGTGCTTTTTAAAGCTTGGGTATTGATGAAACTCAAAATAATCAACACGGTTGATAAAGTATTGCCCCTTGGTTGATCCTGATTCATCCGAATATTTAGGTTGTCTAAAGTCTTGGCGCATTTTGATCCCCTATTCATCTATCAATTTATTACACTATGTTAACTGTACAGGTGCAAGTTTTTACTTTTTGTAGCTGTTTTACCATTGAACATTTTCTTATAATAGCTGTCTATCTTATTTCTATTAATTAACCCCATTGAAAATTGAAAGGAAAATACGTGTTCTACAAAACAACACTTTCTCGTTTACTCACCAGTTCTTTATTAACCTTTGTTTTTATTGCCAATACTCAAGCATTACAAATTAGTCAAGCAGCAGACGATACGGCTAATTATGCGGTTAATACCTATCAACAAGCGATGGTAAACAGCCTTGCAGAGTTAGTTAAATTCAATACCATGGCAGTTGATGGTGTATTAGCGATAAACAACCCTGAACATATCGCCTTTAAAAAAGAATTAAAAAAACAAGCAACTCAACTTGGTTTAGACTTCAAAGACGATGGTTTTGTGGTGATCATCGGTTTAGGTATAGGTAGCGATCGAGTTGGCATTATTACCCATGGTGATGTGCAACCAGCGAATCCAAAAAAGTGGGCAAAGTCCCCTTACGAGTTAGATACAACCACCATGCCTGGCAAACTTATCGCACGTGGTACGGAAGACGATAAAGGACCAATTTCTACGGCCTTATACGCGATGAAAGCCATTAAAGACCAAGGCATCAAGTTATCTAAGCGCCTTGAACTTTACATTTATATGGCTGAAGAGTCTGATTGGGGGCCATTAGAAGAATATGTTAAAAATAATGACTTACCACAAATGAACATTACTATCGATGCAGAATACCCAGTGGTTACAACAGAAAAAGGTTACGGCACATTAAAAATAGCCTTTAAAAAACTTAATAAAAAAGCTTTATTTGATAGCTATATCAGCCATTTTGAAGGTGGTTATTTTGGCTCTCAAATCCCTGAAGATGCTAAAGCAATTATAGAAAATGCTGACTTTGCATTACTAGAAAGTCTGATGATGAAAGCACAAAACTATACAGGTGTATCATTTGATTTTACTTTAAAAGATAAAGAATTAACCATTACTGCATTAGGTAAATCTGCGCATTCATCTAAACCTCAAGAAGGCATTAATGCGATTCCATATTTAGCGGATTTATTATCTAGCACCCGTTGGCCTAACAATGGTGCCGGAACTTTAGTAAATTTTATCAATGATAATATTGGCTTAGGGCTAGAAGGGAAAAAATTTGGCAACATTGCTTATCAAGATGATTTTATGGGGCCGATGACAGTTTCACCTACGGTTATCAAACAACATAAAAGCAACATTGAATTAAATATCAATATTCGTCGCCCTCGCGGTAAGTCAGCCAAACAATTACGTGATGAAATTAACTATGCTATCGCTAGCTGGAAGCTAAAATACATGGCTGATCTGACTGAGCTCGACCATATTATTGGTGACCCATTTGTCCAAGATGACGCTCCACAAATTCCAACTTTACTTTCGGTATTTTCTCACTTTACGGGCATTGAAAACCCTAAACCAATTTCGATTGGAGGCGGAACCAATTCACGATTATTTCCAAAGGCGGTTTCTTTTGGTCCTGCAATGCCTGGTGCTGAATATACCGGACATTCAGAGCATGAGTTTATTACCATGGACCAGTTTGTTTTGAACTTGAAAATGTATACAGCAGTAATGATTGAATTAGCGAAATAACTTTCGCAATTAACCAATATAATAGCCGAAATAAAAGAGTATTGTTCGTCACCAATACTCTTTGTTGTTAATTAAAAAGGGCCCAAAACATTTTCAGGGTTTAACCATCTACTCTGCCATACCCTACTTCCTCTGATGTAGTAAATGTCATCACCATGAAAGAGCCCCCGATCGTCATAAGCATTGAAATTCACCGGATTATTGGGATCTTCATCTTGCATCGCAGCTCTAATCTTTCCATTTCCTTTAAGTGCAGCGTCTTTGGTTATACCTGATATTTCAAACAAAACTAAGTCACTTTCTGAACGCCATATATCGTATTTTTGCTGGTTTTCGTCGACATATGTCTCTGTTAGCCATCTTTCTAATGGCATCGCGAAACGTTTGCTACCATCGCTCATACTTAATTGAGTTAAGGCATGATAATCATATTCAACTGGGGTATAGGCATCTTCATAAACTATCGAATGAATTTCTTTGGGTGCCGTAACATCACTAATATCAAATAGAGTCACTTTAGCTCCTTCGATGATAGGAGATACTTCCTCATCTGAATTTGATGTCAGTATTCGACCGGGATCAACATTTTGTCCAATCCCTAATAATAAACTGTCTGACAAAGGCTGTAGATACGCAGAATAACCGGGGATTTCTAGTTCGCCAGAAATACTGGGGGTCAAATTATCTTTTAAGTCAATAATGTACAAAGGATCAGTATTTAAAAAAGTCACAATATAAGCTTGCTGCTGATAAAAACGTACTGATTTAATATCTTCATAAACGTTACCATCTTCACTCACTTTACCAACCAATTTCTGATTAAGATCATTTGGCAAGTGAGCAATAACATTAAGGGTATTCCCTTCTTCACTCAATACATTAAGTTTATGATGATATCCTTCACTGCGATTACCGCTAGTAGTTACTACGCGTAAATAATCGCCTTGTTCACTAAAACGTAAATTAGATAAATTCCAGTTAAACCTACCGTCTAAAGTTC
>MAAC01013215.1_pt1 | contig 20476 bp, 24 predicted proteins | sample 1115981 | NCBI WGS metagenome assembly MAAC01 (sample SAMN04961126, study PRJNA320927) | seawater metagenome | isolation source: sample BD02T64 sea water enriched with oil for 64 days | place: USA:Gulf of Mexico | collected 2013-07-27
GCTGGCGGCGCTGGAGCAGGGCGAATCTGAGGGCAAGGCCGGGCAAAAAGCGATCATCGACGACCTGCCGCTGTTTTCAGTCATGGCCAGCGCACCGCCCCCTGCCCCGGTGGCCCCTGCTGAGGACGCGTTGCGCGAGCGTCTGGCCACTTTGTCACCGGATGAGCTGACGCCGATTGAAGCGCTGAGCCTGATCTATGAGCTGAAGGGGCTGGAATAGTCTCTGATTTCGGCCGTTTTGCACTGCGGGCAGCGCCAGACATCGAAATGCCGCGTGTCCTGCGCTTCCTGGTCAAGCTGGGACGTATCCAGGCAGCTCTCTCTGTCGCTTTCTGCCTTGAGTAACTGCAGCGACTGACCGTCGTTCAGGCAGCGCGGCGCAGTGGCGCGCTTCTCCGTCCGTATCTGCTGAATTTTGAACACAGCCGCCATCAGCCCCAGCGGCGAGATGGCGAGAAGATACAGCCAGGCCGGCCCGTCTTCCCGACGATTTTTGGGAAGAGGACCGGCGCCGGGGCTTATGGCAGGATTTGAGATTTGTGGCGAGATCTCAATATCTCTCGCCTGGCCAACTTCAGTTGAAAGGGCTGCGAGCAAAACAGCTGCCAGAAATATCCGCATAAAACCCCTGATATAAAAACGGCCCCCGAAATTGCGGGGGCCGTGTGATTGATCAGGCGGGGGTGGAACTGACCCCGACCTGGGCGGCACGCAGCAAGCGCTCGTGCAGCACAAAACCTTCGCCCATCACCTGGATGATGTCTCCGGACTTGGTGCCAGGCACCGGCGCTTCAAACATCGCTTCGTGAACTTTGGGATCAAAGCGATCGCCTACGGCAGGCGTCACCACCTGAATCCCGTGTTTGTTGAACACCGTCAGCAATTCGCGCAGGGTCAGCTCAATGCCTTCGATCAATGCCGAATGAGCGCCGCGCTGCTCTTCAGTAATGGTATCGATGGCGCGTTTCATGTTGTCGTACACCGGCGCCATATCGCGCGCCAGTTTGGAGCCGCCATAGTTTTCCGCTTCGCGCCGGTCACGTTCCGAGCGTTTGCGCGAATTTTCCGCATCCGCCAGCGCCCGCATGAAACGGTCTTTATATTCGTCGCGCTCGGCGATGATTGCATCCACACCCGCCTGCACAGGATCTTCCTCTGCGGCGAACTGTTCATCCATCGCCGCTTCCAGCGCATCGATGTCATCCAGAAATTCTTCGTTTTTCTGCTCAGCCATTTCTCATTCCTTAGCCCTGATCGGAGATCAGTTTTCCGACCAATTGCGCCGTATAATCCACAATCGGCACGATCCGCCCATAGTTCAGACGGGTCGGACCGATCACACCAACGGCACCTACTATCTTACGATCAGCGTTCATATAGGGAGATACCACCAAAGAGGAACCCGAAAGTGAAAAAAGCTGGTTCTCGGAGCCAATAAAAATGCGCACCCCGTCGCCCTGCTCCGCCAATTCAAGGAAATTGGCGATATCCCGCTTCTGTTCGAGGTCATCAAACAGCGAGCGGATGCGGTCCAGATCACCGGATTCGTCCAGCAGGTTGGAACGACCACGCACAATCAGCCGTTCATAATTGCCCGAATCCCCGTCCCAGATCGCCAGACCGTTTTCCACCATTTCCGCCGCCAGCGTGTTCAGCTCCTGGCGCCGGGACGAAATTTCGCGTGCAATCACCCCGCCCAGCTCCGACAGGGTGCAGCCTTCGGCCAGCGCGTTGAGGAAATTCGCTGCCTCCCGCATCGAGGACGGGGTCTGACCCGGGCTGGGTTTAAAAACCCGGTTTTCCACATGACCGTCGCCAAAGACCAGCACCACCAGCGCCCGGTCCGGTGCCAGAGAGACAAATTCGATATGTTTGATCGGCGCTTCGTGTTTGGGGGCCAGAACCAGGCTGGCGCCATGGGTCATGTTTGAGAGCATCGAGCCAACCCGGTCCAGCATGCCATGCACGTCACGGTCGCCAGTGACGGTGGCCTCCATTTTTTCCCGGTCCGCCAGCGTCACCGTGTTGATCTCAAGCAAGCCGTCGACAAACATGCGCAGCCCCTGCTGGGTCGGGATCCGCCCGGCAGATATATGGGGGCTGTCGAGCAGGCCCAGATGCTCCAGATCGGACATCACATTGCGGATGGTGGCGGCGGAGACATTTTCTTCCAGCGACCGCGTCAGGGTGCGCGAGCCCACCGGCTCGCCCGAGCGCAGATAGCCTTCGACCACCCGGCGGAACACTTCGCGCGACCGGTCGTTCATTTCTTCCAGTATTTTGCCGCTGTTGCTCATCTTTTCCCTGATCGTCCACAATTTTCCCGCGCCCTATTAAAAACCATATGCCTCCGGGGTCAATGAGGGTTGCACGGTGCACCGCGCCATGCCTATGTCTGCGCCAGTAAAAGAAAGGACATCCTATGCGCCCCTCTGGCCGTAAGACCGACGAAATNATGGGCGACACCCATGTTCTGTGCACCGCCACCATCGAGCCCCGGGTGCCGCCGTTTCTGCGCAACTCCGGTCTGGGCTGGGTGACCGCGGAATACGGCATGCTGCCCCGCGCCACGGATTCGCGCATGCGCCGCGAAGCAACCGCCGGCAAACAAGGCGGTCGTACCGTGGAAATTCAACGGCTTATCGGTCGTTCTCTGCGTGCCGGTGTCGACCGGGTGGCGCTGGGTGAACGTCAGATCACCATCGACTGTGACGTGATACAGGCCGATGGCGGTACCCGTTGTGCCTCCATCACCGGTGGTTTTGTGGCGCTGCGGCTCGCGGTCAACAAGCTGCTGAAAGCCGGTGATATCACCTCTGATCCGCTGATTTCCAACGTGGCCGCCGTGTCCTGTGGCATCTATGCCGGCCAGTCGGTGCTGGATCTGGACTATCCGGAAGATTCTGAAGCCGGGGTGGATGGCAACTTTATCCTCTTGGGCAATGGTCAGATGGTGGAAGTCCAGATGTCCGCCGAGGGTTCGACCTATAACCGGGCGCAGATGAACGAGTTGCTGGATCTCGCCGAAAAAGGCGTCTCTGAACTGGTGGCCGTACAGAATGCGGCTGTGGCCTGATGCGTAAGCTGACGGAAAAGAAAATCGTCCTGGCGTCGCACAACGCCGGGAAACTGCGCGAAATCGGTGCCTTGCTGGCGCCGTTTGGCATTGAAGTGGTCTCGGCCGGCGATCTTGGCCTGGCCGAGCCCGCCGAAACCGAAGACACGTTTGCCGGCAACGCCCGCATAAAAGCGCATTTTGCCGCCAAAGCCTCAGGCCTGCCGGCGCTCTCTGATGACAGTGGGCTGCAGGTGGACGCGCTTTTGGGCGATCCTGGGGTCTATTCTGCCGATTGGGCCGAAACACCGACGGGGCGTGACTTTCCGATGGCGATGCAAAAGGTCTGGACCGCGTTGCAAGCGGCCAATGCCCCTGAGCCCCGCAGCGGGCGTTTTTGCTGTACACTGTGCCTGGCCTGGCCCGACGGCGATGACGAGATCTTTGCCGGCACGGTTGAAGGCGGTCTGGTCTGGCCGCCGCGTGGCAGCCAGGGTTTTGGCTATGACCCGATGTTTGTGCCCCAGGGCCATGACATCACCTTTGGTGAAATGGATCCGGTGAAAAAGTCGGATATGAGCCACCGGGCCGATGCTTTTGCGAAATTTGTGACCGCCTGTCTGGAGAGTTAAGATGGCTTCTGAAAAACGATTGATTTCAACTGGTTCCGCCTTTGAGATGACCATGGGCTATTCCCGCGCTGTGGTCCAGGGCGACTGGTGTTTTGTCTCCGGCGTCACCGGCTATGATTATGCGACGATGGAAATGCCGGTGTTCGTTGCGGATCAGGCGCGCAACTGTTTTGCCACTATATCCAGCGTACTGGAAGAAGCCGGATTTGGCCTCAAAGACTCTGTGCGGGTGCAATATACCGTCACTGACAGCGCTCTGGTCGACGAGCTGGTGCCAGCACTGGGCGAAGCGCTTGGCGACATCCGCCCCGCCGCGACCATGGTGATTGCAGGTCTGATCAGGCCGGAAATGAAGATCGAGATTGAAGTGACGGCGTTCAAAGGATGAGTGCCCTGGTCCAAAGCCCGTCCCTGGCGTCTGACGACTGGCGCAACGGCGGCTTTGGGCTCTATATCCACTGGCCGTTCTGCGCCTCAAAATGCCCCTATTGTGATTTCAATTCTCATGTTTCAGCTGAAATAGAGACGGATTCCTGGCGCAAAGCCTATATTACAGAACTGCGGCGGGTGGCGGCGCTGACCCCTGGCCGGGTTCTGAATTCAGTGTTTTTTGGCGGCGGCACCCCCAGCCTGATGGATCCGGAGCTGGTCGCTGCGATCCTTGAAGAAGTGCGCGCTTGCTGGCCCCAGGCCAATGACATCGAAATCACCCTTGAGGCCAACCCGACATCTGTCGAGGCCGGGCGTTTTCGCGGTTTTCGCGACGCTGGCGTCAACCGGGTGTCGATGGGCATCCAGGCGCTGAATGACACCGACCTGCGCGCCCTTGGCCGGCTGCATTCTGTCGATGAGGCACGCAAGGCGTTTGACATCGCGCGCAATACATTTGAGCGCATCAGCTTTGATCTGATCTACGCGCGCCAGGATCAGACGCTTGCCGCCTGGCAAGCTGAACTGCGCGAAGCGATAAGCATGGCAGCGGATCACCTGTCGCTCTATCAGCTGACCATTGAGCAGGGCACCGCTTTTGGTGACCGCTATGCCCGTGGCCGGCTGAAAGGCCTGCCGGATGACGACCGGGCCGCGGATATGTATTTCGCCACCCAGGAGATCACCGACGCTGCCGGCCTGCCCGGCTACGAGACGTCCAACCACGCCGTCCCTGGCCAGGAATCGCGCCACAATATGATCTACTGGTCTTATGGCGATTACGCCGGCATCGGCCCCGGGGCGCACGGCCGGCTGACGCTCGACGGCCAGCGCTATGGCACCGAAGCGATCCGGGCGCCAGCGGCATGGCTCACCGCCGCAGCGGAAAAAGGCAGCGGAGATGTAGTAAAAACCACTCTCTCTGGTGAAGATCAGGCATGGGAGTACCTGATGATGGGACTGAGAGTGACGAGAGGGATCGACCTGACCCGGTTTTCCACCCTCTCAAACCATGATTTAACGCCTAAAATCAAAGAGTTAGCTGGGTACGGTCTGGTGGAAAAACAATCGGGTATTTTGCGGGTCACTAAGGCCGGTCAACCGGTGTTAAACGGGATTTTGCGCGAATTACTGCCGTAACCGCGCAAACCCTACCCTAACTGGAGAGTTTACCACACAACTGGTCGAGTTGATCGAGTGTGCTGTATTTGATCACCACTTCACCGGATTCTGTACCTGGCGTGTGGTTAATCGAAATCTCCAGACGTGTCGCCGCTGACAGATCAAGCTCCAGCGCCCGTGTGTCGGCGTCTTTTTCTGTCACCGACCGGTTGCGCGGACTGCCTGCGGCGCGTTTTGGTCCCGGCCCCTTGACTAGTTTTTCGGTATCGCGCACAGACAGGCCCTTGGCCACCACTTTGCGCGCCAGTTCCGAGGCATTCTCTGAGGTGATCAGCGCCCGGGCATGGCCCGAGGACAGCTTGCCCTCCTGCAACAGATCCTGAACATCGACCGGCAGATTCAACAGCCGCATCAGATTGGCAATATGGCTGCGGCTCTTGCCAAGCGCCTCGGCTAGTTTCTCCTGGGTGTGGCCAAACTTCTCCATCAGCTGTCGATAGCCAGCGGCCTCTTCCACCGGATTCAGATCGGCGCGCTGGATGTTCTCGATAATGGCAATTTCCAGAACTTCGGTGTCGTCATAGTCGCGCAGCAGCACCGGCAGCTCGTGCAGACGCGCCATTTGCGAGGCACGCCAGCGGCGCTCGCCGGCAACAATCTGGAATTTTTTCGCATCCTGCGGGTCCGGCCGCACGATCAGTGGCTGAATCACGCCTTTTTCGCGGATCGAATTGGCCAGATCGTCGAGATCGCCGGGTTCAAAACGGCGTCGCGGCTGGTCAGGGTTGGGAATAATCTGATCGATCGGCAGCAGCATATCGGGGCGGCGCGCGCTCCGGCTGTCGGAAGTGATCGCAGGTTCAACCGGTGCCACATCCGCCATCAGCGCCGACAGGCCGCGCCCGAGTCCCCGTTGTTTTTTCAAAGCCATATTCTGCTCCCTTTTCTGCCTCTGCCTGGTAACGCTTATGTATTGCGGCGCGACAACTCGGCCGCCAGCGCACGATAAGCGATACTGCCCTTGGAATTGCTGTCGTAATCCAACACCGGCAGCGCGAAGGACGGTGATTCACTGATGCGTACATTGCGTGGGATCACAGTTTTGAACACCAGGTCGCCAAGATTGTCACGGGCGTCAGATTCCACCTGCAAAGACAGGTTGTTGCGCGCGTCATACATGGTCAGAACCACGCCCTCAATGCGCAGGTTGGGGTTGGCGGTGCTGCGCACCTCGCGGATCGTCAGCATCAGCTGAGACAGGCCTTCCAGCGCGAAAAACTCGCTTTGCAGCGGCACCATCACCGAATCCGCCGCCACCATCGCGTTCACCGTCAGCAGGCTGAGTGAGGGCGGACAGTCAATCAGGATGTAATCAAACCCATAGGCGTCCATCGCGGTCTGGCGCAGGGCGTCATGCAGCAGGTAGCTGCGTTTTTCATTGGACACCATTTCCATGTCAGCCGAGCTGAGATCGATGGTCGCCGGAGTGATAAACAGCCCCTCGATGTCAGTGGCGCGGATCACATCAGACAGCGGCGCTTCGTCCAGCAGCAGGTCATAGGTGGTAAATTCGCGGTCGTGGGCCTCAATGCCCAGCCCGGTGGAGGCATTGCCCTGGGGATCCAGGTCGACCAGCAGCACATTAAAGCCCTCTTCCACCAGCCCTGCCCCCAGATTGATGGCGGTGGTGGTTTTACCCACGCCGCCCTTCTGGTTGGCGATGGCGATAATTTTCGGGGCCCTGGGCCGGCTGGGATCAGACACGTCTGATATCTCCGATGCTGAGAATTACGGCGTTTGAATCTGTCTTGCTCGGGTATTCTTGAACGTCAAAGCTCCAGTTCGCAAGCGCAATGCTGCGTTCCCGGTATTCTGTTGCGCCTTTTGAAAAAATTGCCCGCCCACCAGGCTTCAGATGGCGTTCCGCGAAGCCGAGCAGCAGATCCAGCGGCGCCAGCGCCCGCGCCGTCAGCACATCCGCCTGCAGCGGCGCCAGTGATTCGATGCGTTCGGCATGGACTTGTGCCCTGATGCCACAGTCGCGCACCACAGCGCGCAAGAAAGTGGCCTTGCGCTGATCGGATTCAACACAATGAAATTCAAGATCCGGCGCCTGCTCCGCCGCCATGATCGCCAGCACCAGGCCGGGAAAACCGCCGCCGGTGCCCAGATCGGCCCAGATGCCGCTGCGTGCCTGCGCCAGCGCAAAGATCTGTGCGGAATCGAGGAAATGTCGCGACCACAGGTCCTTCAGCGTCGATTTGGCCACCAGGTTGATCGCCGGGTTCCACTTACGCAGCAGCGCTTCATAGGTCTCGAGCCGCGCCATTGTTTCACGTGAAACATCAACGGCGGCGATAAAGGCAGATTTGCTCATTCAGGCGGACTTTCGTTCATTCTGGCGCAGTTTGGCCAGTAACAGGGTCAATGCAGCTGGAGTCATTCCCTCAACCCGGCCGGCCTGGGCCAGGGTGTGCGGCCGCACCAGCGACAATTTAGAGGACAGTTCGTTGGACAACCCGTTCAGCCCGTCATAGTTGAAGTCCGCCGGAATTTTCTGCTGCTCATCCCGTTTGACCGCGGCGACGTCTTTGGCCTGGCGGTCGATATAATTGGCATAAAGCGCGTCTTTGGCCAGTTGGTCACGGATATCGCCCGCCACCTGATCAAATTTCGCATTGAGTTTTGCCACGTCGCCCCAGGTCACATCGGGGAAGGACAGCAGCTGATAAGCACTGCGTCGCACGCCATCAGCGGAGGTTTTAATGCCGGCGGCGCCAACTTCGCGCGGAGTGAACGCTGTGTCTTTCAGCAGGGCTTCTGCCGCAGACAGCGCTTCCATCTTGGCGGTGAACGCATTCTGACGCGCATCTGAGGCACAGCCCAGTTCAATCGCCAGCGGGGTCAGCCGCTGATCGGCATTGTCGGCGCGCAGCGACAGGCGGAATTCAGCGCGTGAGGTAAACATGCGATAGGGCTCTGACACACCGCGGGTGATCAGATCATCCACCATCACGCCGATATAGGAGTTGGCGCGGCTGAATATCACCTCATCCCGGCCCTGGATCTTGCGGGCAGCATTGAGTCCCGCCACCAGTCCCTGGGCGGCGGCCTCTTCATAGCCGGTGGTGCCGTTGATCTGACCGGCGAGATAGAGCCCGGGCACATCGCGCAGCTCCAGCGTCGGCGTCAGGCAGCGCGGATCAATATAATCGTATTCAATGGCATAACCCGGCTGCAGGATTTCGACCTGCTCCAGCCCAAATATCGAGCGCACATAGTCCTGCTGCACCGGCAGCGGCAGCGAGGTGGAAATGCCGTTTGGATAAACGGTGTTGGTGTCGAGCCCCTCGGGCTCCAGAAAGATCTGATGCGAGTCCTTGTCGGCAAAGCGCACCACTTTGTCCTCGATGGAGGGGCAATAGCGCGGCCCAACCCCGTCGATATGTCCGCCATACATCGCCGATTTATTCAGGTTCTCGCGGATGATGTCATGGGTGGCGGCATTGGTATGGGTGATGCCACAGGCGATCTGGCGGGCCTGGGGCCGGGAATTCAGGAAGGAGAATACCACCGGATCTTCGTCGCCGGGCTGCATTTCCAGCGCGTCCCAGCGGATGCTCTTGCCGTCAAGCCGTGGCGGGGTGCCGGTTTTCAGCCGACCCAGCGGCAGTTCAAAACTATCGATACGTTCGGCAAGTTTAACCGAGGGCCGGTCTCCCATACGGCCGCCGGCGCTTTGCACGTCGCCAATATGGATGATGCCACGCAGAAAAGTGCCAGAGGTCAGGATCACCGCCCCGGCGCGGAACTCAGACCCGTCAGCGAGAACAACGCCGGTCACCCGGTCACCGGTCATCAAAAAGTCAACGGCTTCGCCCTCAACCACCGTCAGGCCTTGCTGTCTGGTGAACTCCGCCTGCATGGCGCTGGCGTAAAGCTTGCGGTCGGCCTGGGCGCGTGGCCCCTGCACCGCCGGGCCCTTGCGCCGGTTCAGCAAACGGTACTGGATCGCGGCCACGTCGGCGACACGCCCCATCACCCCGTCCAGCGCGTCGATCTCGCGCACCAGATGGCCTTTGCCCAGCCCACCGATAGCGGGATTGCAGGACATTACGCCCAGATCGGCCTGGCGCAGGGTGATCAATGCAGTGCGCACGCCCATCCGGGCCGCCGCATGGGCAGCATCGGCGCCGGCATGACCGCCGCCCACCACCACCACATCAAAGTCGCAATGTTTCACGTGAAACACTCCTTACGTGCCAGGTTAGCTGCCATGTTATTTGCCAAGACAAAAACTGGCGAAAATTTCATCGAGGATGTGTTCAACATCCACCCGTCCCACCAGCGAATCCAGCGCCCGGATTGCGGTGTGCATTTCTTCCGCCGCTAGCTCGGCCCGGTCGGGGCCATGTAATACCTCAACCTGCGCCGATTCCAAACCCTTCAATGCGCGGCTCATCGCCTCGCGGTGGCGCGCATGGGTGGCGGTGGCGGCGCCAGAGGCGCGTGTTTCCAGGATACCGGTGATTTTGCGCACCAGATCTCCGATGCCGGCGCCGGTTTTGCCCGAAACAGCCAGCCCCTGCCCCGCAAACAGGTCAGATTTACTGCTGGCGATGATGTCGTCGGCCTCGGGCTGCAACTGCGGCAGCTCATCTCCGGTGAGCAGGAATACGCGCAGATCAGCAGCGCGCGCCCGTTCCAGCGCCCGTTGAATGCCAATCGATTCGACATGGTCTTCGGTTTCGCGCAGCCCGGCGGTGTCCAGAAAGGTCACCGGCAACCCGTGCAGGTCCATGCGCACTTCGATCACGTCGCGGGTGGTGCCGGCAAATTCCGAGGTGATGGCGGCGTCGCGCCCTGCGAGCGCGTTCAGCAGCGTTGATTTGCCCGCATTGGGAGCACCAACTATGGCAACCTCAAAGCCTTCACGGATGCGTTCCGCCACATGGGAACCCTTGATCTCGGCGTCCAGATCGCGACGGACCCGCGCCAGCAGGTCCAGCACTTCCGGGCTGACATCCACCGGCACGTCTTCGTCGACAAAATCAATGGTGGCTTCCAACAGCGCTGCGGCCCGGATCAGCTGCAGCCGCCAGCGTTCGGCTTTTTCGCCAAGCGCGCCGGAAAACAGCCGCTGGGCCTGGCGGCGCTGCGCTTCAGTCTCGGCCTCGATCAGATCGGCGAGCCCTTCGACCCGCGCCAGATCCAGCCGTTCGTTTTCCAGCGCCCGGCGGGTGAATTCGCCAGGCTCCGCAATGCGCAGCCCGTCGAGTTCTGAGAGCCGCCGCAGCACCGCGTTCACGATGGCGATGGAGCCATGCATCTGCAGCTCAGCAACGTCTTCGCCGGTAAAACTGGCACCATGGGGAAAACAAAGCACCAGAGCTTCGTCGAGGATTTCACCCTGCCCGTCGCGCAGGATGCGCAGCCCGGCCTGGCGCATGTCCGGCAAGGACCCCGCCAGAGAACGAGTCGCCAAAAACGCCTGTGGCCCGGAAATCCGGACCACTGCCACGCCCGCTTTGCCGCGGGCCGATGCAAGAGCGTAAATTGTATCCATCAGCTCATGTGTTCATGGAATCGAAGAATTCTTCGTTGGATTTGGTCTGTTTCAGCTTGGAAATCAGGAACTCAATGCCGTCTGTGGTGCCCATCGGATTAAGGATGCGGCGCAACACATAAGTTTTCTGTAAGTCCTTGGCATTAGTCAACAATTCCTCTTTCCGTGTGCCGGATTTGAGAATGTCCATCGCCGGGAAGACCCGTTTGTCAGCCACTTTGCGATCCAGAACGATTTCCGAGTTGCCGGTGCCTTTGAACTCTTCAAAGATCACCTCGTCCATGCGCGAACCGGTGTCGATCAGCGCGGTGGCGATGATGGTGAGCGAGCCGCCTTCTTCGATGTTACGGGCAGCACCAAAGAAACGTTTCGGGCGCTGCAGAGCGTTGGCGTCAACACCACCGGTCAGAACTTTACCGGAAGATGGCACCACGGTGTTGAAGGCACGGCCCAGACGAGTGATCGAATCGAGCAGAATTACCACGTCGCGTTTGTGCTCGACCAGACGTTTGGCTTTTTCGATGACCATTTCTGCCACGGCAACGTGACGGGTCGCCGGTTCGTCAAAGGTGGAAGATACCACTTCGCCTTTGACCGAGCGTTGCATGTCGGTCACCTCTTCGGGCCGTTCATCAATCAGCAGCACGATCAGATAACATTCCGGATGGTTGATACCGATGGAATTGGCGATGTTCTGCAGCAGCATGGTTTTACCGGTGCGCGGCGGCGCCACGATCAGCGAACGCTGGCCTTTGCCGATCGGCGATACCAGGTCGATGATGCGGGCGGAACGGTCCTTGATGGTGGAGTTTTCGACCTCCATTTTCAGACGTTCATCCGGGTAGAGCGGCGTCAGATTGTCAAACGCAATCTTGTGGCGCGCCTTTTCCGGGTCTTCAAAGTTGATCAGCACCACTTTGATGATGGTGAAATAACGCTCAGTTTCGCTGGGTGCCTGCACCACGCCGTCGACGGTGTCCCCGGTGCGCAGCGAATGTTTGCGGATAATTTCCGGAGAAATGTAGATGTCATCAGGGCCCGGCAGATAGTTGGCTTCGGGCGAGCGCAGGAAGCCAAACCCGTCCTGCAGCACTTCCAGCACACCGTCACCGGAGATCTCCCAGCCTTCATCCGCACGTTCGCTGAGAATCTGGAACATCATCTCGCCTTTACGCATGGTAGAGGCGTTTTCGATCTCGAGCTCTTCTGCCATCGCCACCAGCGCTTTGGGGCTTTGTTTTTTCAGATCGGCGAGAGCCAGCGTTTCAATGCTCATACAGACAGGTATCCTACGCGAACGCAAATGCGCCGGGCGTTGCAAAAGACAATAGGGAATCCCCACGGCCGGACGGCCAGGTTAAATCTCACATAAGGCGCCAAAAGATTCGAGTCAACTCGTGGCTTAGAACGGTTTCACCACCACCGACAGCACGATGATGAGCAACAGCACCGTCGGAACCTCGTTCATCAGCCTGTACTGCCGCCCTGTCAGCGTATTTGTACCGTTGATGAAGTCCCTGCGGCGCCAGCCAAGCCAGTGATGGAACCAGGTCATCGCCAGAACCGCCACAGCTTTGCTCCAGGGCCAGATTTGCGACCAGTCCACCACTCCCGGGGTGAAGACCAGCATCAGACCAAAGACCCAGACCGCGATACTGGCCGGGTTGATGATCATTTTTAAGAGTTTCATCTCCATGGTCAGGAAAATCTCATGGCTGTCGCCCTGGGTGCCCGCACGTTCCACGTGATAGACAAAAAGACGTGGCATGTAGAACAGCCCGGCCATCCAGGTGATCACGGCGATGATATGGAGCGCCTTGGTCCAGAAATACAGCGACGTGAGGATTTCACCCATGATTTTTCCTTTCGGGAGTGTCCCCTCTTTAAAAATAAATAAAGAGAAAAGAAAAGATGATGATTTTGTAGTGTCGCCGATTTCTGTGGATTATTGAGTCACTAAGAGGGTTATCCCCAACAGATTCACCGTGTTGACAAAATGCGAATCGGAAAAGTGATTCTGGGAGATTGTGACTAAAAACTGTGTTTTTACAAACTGTTACCGTGTATCTATACTTTTGCTCACCTGTGGATAACTCTGTATAGTGTTTTTTTAAAATTGGTTATCCACTGGCCTGGACTTATTCATATCCACGGTGGAAATCTACTGTGGAAATCTTGACAAAACGGGCGGAATTCGGGGATGAAACAGAAAACCCGGCTTATCCCCAATTTCATCCGACCCGTAACACCGGGTTTTTCCACAGGGCTGTCAACATGCAGAAACCACTCATTCTGGCCTCGGGATCAGAGATCAGACTCACTTTACTGCGCAACGCCGGGCTGGTGCCCGAGGTGGTTCCGGCGCGTATAGATGAGGAGAACATCCAGGCCGCGCTCCGGGCTGAAGGCGCGCTGCCGCGTGAGATTGCCGATGCGCTGGCCGAGGGAAAGGCGCGCAAAGTATCGCTGAAACATCCCGGGGCGCTGGTTCTGGGATGCGATCAGATCCTGGAGTTAAAGGGCGAGATATTCTCCAAAGCCACAAGCGAGGCGGAGGCGCTGCAACAGTTGCAGAAATTACGCGGGCAACAGCATAAATTGCTGTCGGCGGCGGTGATTTATGAGGATGGTAAGCCGGTGTGGCGTCATATAGGCGAAGTGCGGCTGCGCATGCGCCAGGCGTCGGATGCTTATTTGCAGGACTATGTGTCGCGCAACTGGCACAGTATCCGCCACGCGGTGGGCTGCTATAAGCTGGAAGAAGAAGGTGTGCGCCTGTTTACCCATGTCAGCGGCGATTATTTCAACGTATTGGGGCTGCCACTGCTGGAAGTGCTGTCCTATCTGACCCTGAGGGGGGATTTGCCCGGATGAGTGATGTGAAAATTCCGCTGGCTGGCGTGATCGGGTCGCCGGTGGCCCATTCCAAGTCACCGGCTTTGCACGGGGCCTGGTTGAAACGCTACGGTATTGCCGGCCATTATGTACCGCTTGATATTGCCCAGGGCGACCTGGCCGAAGCGCTGCAACTGCTGCCCAAAATGGGCTTTGTCGGGGTGAATGTCACTATTCCGCACAAAGAAACTGTTTTGGCGCTGGCGGATATTGTCACCGACCGGGCGTCGTTGATTGGTGCGGCGAATACGTTGATTTTCCGCAAAGACGGCAAGATTCACGCTGATAATACCGATGGGTACGGATTTATTGAAAATCTGCGTGTTGGCGCGCCAGGCTGGAAGCCGCCGGCAGGACCTGCGGCAGTGATTGGCGCCGGGGGGGCCGCACGGGCGGTTCTGGCCTCGTTGCTGGATGTGGGGGTGAAAGAAGTCCGTATTGCCAACCGCACCCGGGCCCGCGCCGAAGCGCTGCAGACGGAGTTTGGCAACCGGGTCAAAGTCTATGACTGGGTGCACGCCGGCAATATGATGGAGGGTGCCGCGACGGTGGTGAACACCACCTCGCTGGGCATGGTGGGCAAACCGGACTTCCGGGTGCCGCTGGACGGGCTGGAAGCGGATGCGGTGGTCACGGATCTGGTCTATGCGCCGCTGCGCACGGCGTTTTTGCAAAAGGCGGAAGAGATGGGCTGCGTTACGGTGGACGGGCTGGGCATGTTACTGCACCAGGCGGTGCCGGGGTTTGAACGCTGGTTCGGTCAGCGGCCCGAGGTTGATGATGAGCTGCGCCAGCTGGTGCTGGACGCATGAAAAAGCCGTTCCTGATTGGTCTGACCGGATCGATCGGTATGGGGAAATCCACCACTGCGGCAATGTTTGTACGCCAAAGCTGTGACCTTTGGGACGCGGATGCGGCGGTGCACCGGCTTTATGGGCCGGGCGGCGCTGCGGTGGCCCCAATTGGCGCGCTGCACCCGGCGGCGGTGGTGGGTGGCGCGGTGTCACGCGCGGCGCTGAAGAGCTGGATCGCCATGGACAAAGGCGCCCTGCCCCGGATTGAAGCCGTGGTGCATCCTTTGGTGGCACGCGACCGGGCGGAATTCATTGCTCACAGCAATGCGGATATCGTGGTTCTGGATATTCCGCTGCTGTTTGAGACCGGAGCCGCGGCGCAGATGGATGCGGTGGTGGTGGTCACAGCGCCTGCGGATCTGCAACGGGCGCGTGTGCTGGCACGGCCGGGCATGACTCAGGCGCATTTCGACACTATTGCCGCCAAACAGATGGCAGATGTCGACAAACGGGCGCGGGCCGATTACGTGATTGAAACCACGTCTGTGGTGGCCGCTGAGGCGGCAGTTGCCGAAGTGCTGATCCAGATCAGAAAGAAATTCCATGCGTGAAATCGTGCTTGATACCGAAACCACCGGCTTTGAGCCTGAGGACGGCGACCGCATCGTCGAAATCGGTGCGGTGGAGCTTTTGAACCACATGCCGACCGGCGAGACGTTTCACGTCTATATCGACCCGCAGCGACCGATGCCCAAAGACGCGTTTGAAGTGCATGGGCTGGGCGACGACTTTCTGCGTGGCAAGCCGAAATTCACTGAGGTGGCGCAGGGCTTTCTGGATTTTGTCGGCGACAGCACCATGGTGATCCACAACGCCGCCTTTGACATGAAATTTCTCAATGCGGAGCTGCGCTGGTCGGGGCTGCCGCAATTGCCGATGAAACAGGCGCTGGACACGTTGGCGATCGCGCGCAAACGCTTTCCGGGGTCACCGGCCTCGCTGGATGCGCTGTGCCGGCGATTTGGCATCGACAATTCAAGCCGCACCCTGCACGGCGCGCTGCTTGACAGTGAAATTCTGGCAGAGGTCTATCTGGAGTTGATCGGCGGGCGGCAGCCTGATTTTGGCCTGTCTTCCGGTGGCAAAGATACGGTGGAAGATGCGCAGGACGCCTGGCGGCCGGGCAAACGCAAGCAGGCATTGGCCCCGCGCCTTACCGAAGAAGAACGTGCCGCCCACCTGGAGTTTGTCCAAAAGATGGGCGACGACGCGTTGTGGAATAAGCTGAAGGCTTAGTTTGGTTTGGCTTCGCCCTTCTGGGCTTCCATGCGGCGGGCCAGATCCTGGCGGTAGAGTGCAACAAAATCGACATTGTCGAGATTCAGCGGCGGGAAACCGCCGTCACGGGTGATGTCATGCACAATGCGGCGCACAAACGGGAAAAGCATGCGCGGGCATTCGATCAGCAGGAACGGGTGCATCTGATCTTCAGGCACGTTTTCGACGTGGAAAATACCGGCATAGTCCAATTCCAGCAGGAACAGGGTTTCGCCGCTTTCCTTAGATTCAGATTTAACCTCAAATTTGGTCGAGATTTCATACTGATGATCTACGCTGCGTTTTTTCGCATCCAGCGCAACTTTCACCGAAACATTGGGCTGAACGTCGCCGGAGACGCCTTTTTGCGCCACAATATTTTCAAAAGACATGTCGCGGATAAACTGACCCAGCACCTGCATTTTTACCGGTGTGGGGGTGTTTGCCGCTTCTGGGGCTTTGGTTTCGCCGGTCTCGGCCATGGAACTCTCCTGCTTTCAAATATTCTTTCGCAAACTCTGTATCAGGTCAGGCGGGCTGCCTCAATGCCTGGTCCAGCCGGAGCGGTTTTCACCGGTCCCGGCGCCGGACTCACCGTTGGAATTTGACGAGGCATCAGAGTCGGACTCTGCGTCCTGCCAGTCGCCCTCGATCACATCTTCGTGTGTGGTATGCCGGCTGTGCTCACCTTGCCCGCCTGGCCCGCGATGGGTCTGAGTATCTTGCATCGTTACGTGGCTGCGAAAGCCCTGAACTTTGATGCGGCTGCGAAGATAATTGAACAAAAACAACCTGAAAGCGGGGATCAACAGTGCAAATCCGACCGCGTCGGTGAAAAAACCAGGCGTCAGAAGCAATGCGCCGGAGAATAGGATCATCGCCCCGTCGGCCAGCGCCCGCGTTGGGTCACCGCGGCCGGCAAAAGAGCTGCGCAGCTCATTTAACGCCATCAAACCCTGGCTGCGCACCAGCCAGGTGCCCAGCACAGCCGTCAAAATCACCACCCCCAGGGTGGGCCAGAGCCCGATCAGCCCGCCGACCTGGACAAACAGGCCGATCTCAACCAGCGGAATTGTCAGAAAGAGAAGAAAAATCCACATATTGTACCTCAGGCTCTGTCAGTTTTGGAGCGGTGGACTTGATGCCCGCCCTGCCCTACATATGTGCTGAAGGTGCCCTTTGCCATATGCCTGCCCTGAAAAGAGGTTCTGATGAATTCTGCCGTTATACAGCTACTGGTTCTTGCCGGTATTGCCGTGTTTATGATTTTAAAGCTGAAAGATGTGCTTGGAACCCGGGACGGGTATGAAAACCCGCCCAGATCCCTGCCCGGCCATGCCAGTGAAGCGGAAAAAAACCGCGCCAAATTTGAAGTGATTGATGGCGGCCCTGACCGCGATATTACCGACCACGTGGGCGAAGACAGCGATGCTGCCCAGGCGCTGGCAAAAATGAAAAAGGCCGAGCCGTCTTTTTCAGTCAGTGAATTCCTGCAGGGCGCCAGCGGGGCCTATGAAATGATCCTGATGGCGTTTGAACGCGGTGATCTGGACCAGGTGCGCGGCTTTGTCTCTGACGAGGTCTATGATGCGTTTGATTCGGTGGTGCAGCAGCGCACTGAAGACGGCATCACCATTGAAGCCGAATTTATCGGCGTGCGCGAACTGGCGCTGCATGGTGCCAGTTTTGACGACGAGACCGGTACCGGTGAAGTGTCGGTGCGTTTCCTGTGTGAGCTGACCTCTGTTGTGCGCGACAAGGGCGGTGATATCATCGAAGGCGATGCCAGCCATGCCAAGCGCCAGAAAGACACCTGGACATTTGGCCGGGTGATGGGTGCGGACGATCCCAACTGGCAACTTGTTGCGACCGCTGAATAATGCAGTGCCACCGGTGGAAGATACTGGCGGTGGCGCCTGTTGCGTTGTCTGATCCGGGGGCTGCGGCCCCCGTTTTTCTGGCGTCAGATTCTGGCGTTTCGGCTCTGCCAGGAGCGTCGCTGTGAGACGCAAAAAACGCCTGTTAAAACCCGACGAGATTGCGCTCTGGGACAAGGTACGCGAAACCGCCGTGCCGTTGCGCCCGGAACGGGTGATCTCCGCCGGCGTGGAACGCGCTGTTATGGGCGAAACTGAAATCCGCGCTGATGTCCAGGGCGTGGACGCGAAAAACCTGATGCCGGAGAGCTTTGCCCCGTTTGAAATCGGTTCTGGTGCCGCCAGAAAACAGCCAGGGCACAATTTAAGCCCGGGCATTGGCGCGCGTCTTAAGGGCCAGGCGCTGGCGATGGACCATAAAAAACACGGCAAAATGACCCGGGGCAAACTTGCGCCCGAAGCGCGCATTGACCTGCACGGCATGACGTTGAATGAGGCGCATCCGGCGCTGACCGGCTTTATTCTCTCGGCCTGGACGCGCGGTTTGCGTCTGGTGCTGGTGATCACCGGCAAAGGCAAACAGCGCGATGAGGGCGGGCCGATCCCGGTGCGTTTTGGCGTGTTGAAAAATCAGGTGCCGAACTGGCTGCACATGGCGCCGCTGAAACCGCTGGTGCTGCAGATCGATGAGGCGCATCTGAAACACGGCGGCACCGGTGCCTATTATGTTTATCTGCGGCGCAACCGGTAAGTCTGACGCTGTAGCGAAAAAGGGGCGCAGTTAACGCCCCTTTTGTATGCAGCCAACCTGTGTCCGGCGCTGTGTATTTTCCGTGAGATCAAGTTGGGGCGCGCCAGGCGCCCTGCCCCAACGGCTTCAGTTCACAGCATGTAGCGGCTGATGTCGGTGGATTTTGTCAGCTCACCCAGATGGGCTTTGACAAATTCCGCGTCCACCGTGACCGCGTCTCCACTGCGGTCGGGCGCGGTGAAGGACAGCTCCTCAAACACCCGTTCCAGCACGGTATAAAGCCGTCTTGCGCCAATGTTTTCAACGCTTTGATTAACTTCAGCCGCGATATGGGCCAGCGCCCGGATACCGTCGGGGGTAAAGTCCACCCTCACCTCTTCGGTCTGCATCAGCGCCGTATATTGCAGCGTCAGCGCATTGTCAGTTTCGGTCAGGATGCGGACAAAATCATCTTCCGTCAGCGCGCGCAACTCGACCCGGATCGGCAACCGGCCCTGCAGTTCGGGCAGCAGGTCTGAGGGTTTGGCGATGTGAAAGGCGCCGGACGCGATGAACAGGATATGGTCGGTTTTCACCGTGCCGTGTTTGGTGGAAACACTGGTGCCCTCGATCAGCGGCAACAGATCGCGCTGCACGCCTTCGCGGGACACGTCAGCGCCGCGGGCGTCTGAACGGGCACAGACCTTGTCGATCTCGTCGAGAAAGACGATGCCGTTCTGTTCCACCGCTTCAATCGCAGCGCGGGTGACGGTTTCATCATCCAGCAGTTTGTCGGCCTCTTCCGAGATCAACATCTCGTAACTGGCTGCAACAGTTAGCTTTTTACGGGTGGTGCGGCCGCCCATGGCTTTGCCAAAAATGTCACCAAGGTTCATCATTCCCATCGAGTTGCCGGGCTGACCAGGCATGTCAAACATCGCCATCGGGTTGCTTGTATCGGCAATGTCGAGCTCAATTATGGTGTCGTCCAACTCGCCGGATTTCAGCTTGCGGCGGAACATGTCGCGGGTCTGTTCGCGCGCGTCCTTGCCGGCAATCGCCTCAAGCACCCGGGTTTCGGCGGCGTCATGCGCGCGGGCTTTCACGTCTTCGCGCATCTGTTCGCGGGTCGTCAGGATAGCGCTTTCGACCAGGTCGCGGATGATCTGTTCCACATCGCGGCCAACATAACCGACCTCGGTGAATTTGGTGGCTTCGACTTTCAGGAACGGCGCGCGCGCCAGTTTCGCCAGCCGGCGCGAGATTTCGGTTTTGCCAACGCCGGTGGGGCCGATCATCAGGATATTTTTCGGATAGACCTCGTCGCGCAGGTCATCGGGCAGTTGTTTGCGGCGCCAGCGGTTGCGCAGCGCCACCGCAACGGCGCGTTTGGCGTCATTCTGGCCAATGATGAAACGGTCAAGTTCAGAAACGATTTCGCGCGGGGTCAGGTCAGTCATTTTGCAATCTTTTCTACGGTCAGCTTGCCGTTGGTATAGACACAGATGTCGGCGGCGATGGCCATGGCTTTGCGGGCGATGGTTTCGGCGTCCTGATCGGTTTCAAACAGGCCACGCGCCGCCGCCAGGGCAAAATTACCACCGGATCCGATCGCGGCGACATCATTTTCAGGCTCAAGCACGTCGCCGGCGCCGGTGATCACCAGCAGCGTGTCGCCATCGGTGACGATCAGCATCGCTTCCAGTTTCTGCAGGTATTTGTCGGTGCGCCAGTCTTTGGCCAGTTCAACCGAGGCGCGGGCAAGCTGGCCCGGGGTGGCTTCAAGTTTGCTTTCCAGCCGTTCCAGCAGGGTGAACGCATCGGCGGTGGAGCCGGCAAAACCTGCCACGACCTCATAGCCGCCGGGGCTGAGGCGCCGCACTTTGCGTGCGGTGCCTTTGATCACGGTCTGGCCAAGGCTGACCTGACCGTCACCGGCGATGACCACCTCATTGCCTTTGCGCACCCCGATAATCGTGGTGCCGTGCCATCCTGGGAATTGATCGTCTGCCATTGCCGGGCTCCTGCTGTTGTGCTGTGAATATGGACATTGCGCGCG
>MAAC01019346.1_pt1 | contig 20471 bp, 20 predicted proteins | sample 1115981 | NCBI WGS metagenome assembly MAAC01 (sample SAMN04961126, study PRJNA320927) | seawater metagenome | isolation source: sample BD02T64 sea water enriched with oil for 64 days | place: USA:Gulf of Mexico | collected 2013-07-27
TTCAGACTGGCCGCACCTATCTGGATGGGTCTGTGCAAATCGGTGCAATGGACGGTGTTGTGCGGGATCGTATTCGCATGGCGTTGAATGGCCATGTGCTGGTAACATTGATCATTGATGAAAAGAACGAACCCCTTGGTGAACCATGGGTCGAATTGAAAGGCCTGCCTGAAACGGGGCGTTCCAATGCTGCGTTACAGGATGTTCTTGAAGCGGATCTGGGGCAGTTGGTGAATCGTGCTGGGCGTAAAACGCTGCGTGACGATGATGCGTTGGAAGAAGCCCTGCGCCGTGAAGTGCGCCGTTCTGCCAACAACGAGGTCGGGCATAAGCCTGAGGTGACCATCGTGGTTAGCCGCTTGGCCTAAAGTACTGGGGTGTGGGGGTAACCCCACGCCATCGTCTAAGACAGAATGAAAAAAAGCGCGCCGCTGGATGCTGGCGCGCTTTTTAATTTTAGATATTGCCCAGATTAGCTGGTGCGGCGTTCGTCAAAGCTGAGGGCGATGAAGCTTGGCATATGTTCGCCCATGCCAAGAACGCGGTTGTGACTTTGTCTGTTGTCTTGGCCCTTAGCACGCCCGCGTCCGCCACGATTACGTGGTTGGGTCTCGGCCTCCTGAGAAGGAGGAGGGGTAGGCGTAGCATCTTGTGCCGGTGCTGTATCTTGAACCGGGGCTACGTCCTGAGAAGTAGCAGCCTCTTGTACCACTGGAGCGGATTCAGCAGCAGCAACCTCAACAGGTTTCTCTTCACGTGGTTTGCGACGTGTCCGGGTGCGCTTTGGCTTTTCGGCCACGGCTTCGTCGGTTTTGACTTCGGCTTCAGGTGCCGCTGTCTTTTGCAAAGGATTTTCAATGCGTGGGATAGCTTGCTGCACAAGGCGTTCGATCGCGTCGAAGTTCTTTTCATCGGACGGACCACACAGCATGTAAGCGGTGCCCGTACGCCCAGCACGACCTGTGCGACCAATGCGGTGCACGTAATCTTCCGCATGGCTTGGCACATCGAAGTTGAACACATGACTAACGTTTGGAACGTCTAGACCACGGGCGGCAACGTCAGATGCACAAAGGAAACGCAACTTGCCGCTTCGGAAAGCGTCAAGTGTTTCCATACGCTTGCTTTGATCTAGGTCGCCGTGGATCGGAGCGGCATCATAGCCATTTTTATTCAGAGACTTAGCTACAATATCGACATCTGATTTACGGTTGCAAAAGATGATCGCATTTGTGCATTTATCGCCTTCAGAATCGATCAGAGCGCGCAATAAGTTACGTTTTTCAGTTGCCTGACGTTCCTTGCGTGACGATTTGAACATCACCACGCCTTGGGTGATCATGTCATTGGTAGTCGCAGCGCGAGCCACTTCAATGCGTTCTGGGGCAGACAAAAATGTATTGGTGATGCGTTCGATCTCAGGGGCCATAGTGGCCGAGAAGAACAGTGTCTGACGGGTGAAGGGTGTCAGGCCAAAGATACGTTCAATATCGGGGATAAAGCCCATATCAAGCATCCGGTCAGCTTCATCCACAACCATGATCTGTACGCCAGTTAGCAGCAGTTTACCGCGCTCAAAATGATCAAGCAGACGGCCAGGAGTTGCAATCAGAACATCAACGCCGCGGTCAATCAGGGCGTCTTGTTCTTTGAACGATACGCCGCCAATCAGCAGAGCTTTGGTCAGTTTGACGTGTTTGGCATAGGTGTCGAAGTTTTCCGCTACCTGTGCTGCCAATTCACGTGTTGGGCACAGTACGAGCGAGCGTGGCATACGCGCGCGTGCACGTCCACGGGCCAGCATTGAAATCATAGGTAGTGTGAAAGAAGCTGTCTTACCAGTGCCGGTCTGGGCGATTCCCAGAACATCACGGCCCTCAAGAGCAGGGGGGATGGCACCGGCTTGAATGGGAGTCGGGCTTTCGTAACCGGCTTCATCAACGGCTTTCAGGACCTTGGGTCCAAGATTTAGATCACTAAATTTTGTCATTATTATCCATGACTTGCAGGGCGTATTCCCTGGCCCTGCTGAACAGGGGATTTTCGGAGCGTGCGACCCGCGTGGCCGCCGGTGCGATAAGATGCTCCAGACGCGAAATCCCTAACGGGTTTTCGTGGCAAGGTCAACAAAATGCCAAGCAGAGGGCGACTGGACCTTACGGTTTGCGCGGCGCTGGTGCAACAGTGCCGCGCAGGGATGATTATACCATCATTTCTTTTGTTGCAGATAGTGTGACGTCTGGATAGTCGCGTTCGACGCGATCAATGTCCCACTGCATGCGAGTCAGAAAAACAACATCGCCGTCGTTGTCATAGGCGATATGCTGTTTATTGGTGTCGGCGAATTTTTCCACGGCGGCTTTTTCACCATGCACCCAACGGGCGGAGGTGAACTGGCTGGCGCTGAAGTTTACGGGCAAGCCATATTCCAATTCAATGCGCGATCCCAAGACTTCAAATTGAAGTTGCCCAACCACGCCAACGATGAATCCAGAGCCGATCGAGGGTTTAAACACTTTCGCAGCGCCTTCTTCGGCAAATTGCATCAGAGCTTTTTCGAGGTGTTTGGATTTCAATGGATCGCCAGCACGAACACTTTGCAACAATTCCGGCGCAAATGATGGAATTCCGGTGACGCGGATTGCTTCGCCTTCGGTCAAGGTATCGCCGATGCGCAATTGGCCATGGTTGGGAATGCCAATGATGTCGCCTGCCCAAGCTTCTTCAGCGAGTTCCCGGTCGGATGCGAGGAACAGAACTGGGTTTGAAATCGCCATGGGCTTTTTCGTGCGTACATGGGTCAGTTTCATGCCACGTTTAAAGTGGCCGGATGCCATGCGCACAAAAGCTACGCGATCGCGGTGTTTTGGGTCCATGTTCGCCTGAACTTTAAACACAAAGCCAGCGACCTTTTTTTCATCGGGGGAGATGTTGCGTGGTTGGGCGGATTGTACCTGTGGCTGTGGGCCATATTTCGCAATGCCAGCCATGAGTTCCTGTACGCCAAAACTGTTGATCGCAGATCCAAACCAAATTGGTGTTAATGTGCCATCGAGCAGCGCCTGATGATCAAGTGGCGGCAAAAGCTCTCTTGCCATCTCGATCTCTTCAAGAAACTTTTCGAGAAGATCTGCAGGCACATGTTCCGCCAGTTTTGGGTCATCAAGCCCGTTGATTTCCACGCTTTCAGCGACCTTGTTGCGATCCGCGCGGTCCATCAGTTCAAGACGGTCACGCAGAATATCATAACAGCCGATGAAATCGCGGCCTGTGCCAATGGGCCAGGAGGCGGGCGTTACATCAATCGCAAGGTTTTCTTGGATCTCATCAATGATATCAAAGGTGTCGCGGCTTTCACGGTCCATCTTGTTACAGAAGGTCAGGATTGGCAGGTCACGCAGGCGGCAAACTTCAAACAGTTTCCGTGTCTGGCTCTCCACACCTTTTGCGCCATCAATCACCATGACAGCTGCGTCAACGGCGGTTAGCGTGCGATAGGTATCTTCCGAGAAATCAGAGTGGCCGGGGGTATCAACCAGATTGAAGCGGTGGCCATCGTAATCAAAGGACATGGCAGAGGCCGAAACCGAGATCCCACGGTCTTTTTCCATCTGCATAAAGTCAGAACGTGTGCGGCGCGCTTCGCCCTTGGCGCGCACCTGGCCCGCCATCTGAATAGCGCCACCATAGAGAAGAAATTTCTCTGTCAGTGTGGTTTTGCCGGCGTCCGGATGCGAGATGATCGCAAAGGTACGACGGCACGCAATTTCGGGCGGCAGGACGGGCTGGTTTGGAGCTAAATCAGACATGGCATCCCTATAGGGCGGCGATGTTCAAAGAGCAAGCTCAGCGCGGGGATGATGCACGTTTGAGACGGTCTGCCATATTGGTGCCGCCCAGTTCCGCCGTTCCCTCTTCATAGGCACGGGGAGAGTCAGCATTGTGCGTGGGCACATTCTTGGCCAATTGGAGACACAGATCTTCGGGCAAAGCAGGGCTGGTGCTAGGACCAAGCAACATACTTTCGGTGGCGATCCCTTCCGCATAAATGATCTGATGGTCGTCAAAAAGAATTTGGAAATAGTCGATATATCCGCCCTCAACGATCCGAATTGTATCCCCATTCACCAAGTGCCGGGCTTGTACCATGACCTCAGAGCGCCCAAGGCCAAGCAAATCCACCCGCTGCCAGAAGAATAACCGTTGGCTGGGGCTGACAATGAGATCCTCGGAATTGTTCAATGCGCCCTTTTTAATAAGGATGGGTGCGAAACTCCCCTCTGCGCGGCGGGTGGTTTCCCCGATCCACCGAATTTCCTGTGCACCGCTGTCGCGCGTCAGAATTCGATCGCCCAGAGAAAGATCTTCTACCTTACGCTGCATGCCGCTATCCATGGTGATAGAGGTACCACGGGTAAGTGAAACGCATGCAACATGGGCAAAGAATTTCTGTGGATTCTGGCAATCAATCCCGATGAGACGATAGGGGGTGCGCGGGGTGATTTCGGTCATAGGCAGCAAATATGTACTGGTGATGCTCGCATGTTCTTGGGCGACTTCTACCATGATCAATGCATCGACTATTTTCCCGTCAGGTGCCATCAGGGTGATAACAGAATCAAGAAAAATGCCATTTTTAGATTGGCCGACTGTTGAACTCGGAGCGATCAGATAATCCGGTTGCCGCATGGTGTTTGTGAGACTGTGTTTGGGGGCAGGTATGATTACAATACTTTGTAAATCGCAATTTCTGCTGATTTGATAGTGATCATCATGCAAAAGCGCCGACGCATCTTGCAAGCTGTCACCCAGATTGACGCCATCTGTTACCGTGAAATCGAATCCTGATATAACGGGTAGGCTGAGGGTTTCCTCCGGTACTGCTGACTTTTTGTTGTTACTTATAAAATTCACATTTACCTACATTCTTCCCGCGGTTTAACGGGTTGTTCACTTCGCAGTACTGGCCACGCTAAATAGACAAAGGCACAAAGTTTTTGGCAACACGTCCATTTAGATAGTATTTACGGGGCGCTGGCTTTTAGGAAAAATTCACGAAAAACTGGGCGGAATTACGTTCTGGGGGTGACATCTCTGTGCTCTGGGCATTTATTGAATTCCAGAGATCGGCCTGCCTGCAATCAGAGCGGGGCAGTCGCCGCGATAATGCACGTTCTGGCAGTGGAGAGCATGAATATGGATATGGGAATCAAAGGGAAACGGGCGCTGGTATGTGCGTCATCCAAGGGCCTTGGTCGGGGATGTGCTAGCGCATTGGCCGCGGAAGGCGTTGATATTGTTATGAATGCGCGCTCAGAAGGACCGCTTTTGGAGGCTGCTGAAGAGATTCGGAACACCTATGGGGTCGAGGTCACAACTGTGGCTGCCGACATTTCCACAGAGGAAGGCCGTGCGAAAGTTTTGGCGGTGGCCGGGGATGTGGATATCCTAGTAAACAATGCCGGTGGCCCGCCTCCTGGTCTTTGGAGCGACTGGGAGCGCGAGGATTTTATCAGTGCTTTAGACGCAAATATGCTCGCTCCGATCGCTATGATCAAAGCTTTGGTCCCGGGGATGATGGATCGCGGCTGGGGACGGGTGGTGAATATCACTTCGCAATCTGTGAAAGCGCCAATTGCGGTGTTGGGATTGTCCAATGCGGCGCGCACTGGATTGACCGGCTATGTTGCAGGCACGTCACGCCAAGTCGCGCCCAACGGCGTGGTCATGAACAACCTGCTGCCTGGGATCCACGCAACAGATCGTGCGACCTCGTTGGATGGCGGTGTGGCTGCGGCGCAGGGTATCACCTCGGCTGAGGCCAAATCGCAACGTGAAGCAACCATTCCAGCACGTCGGTATGGCACAGCTGCGGAATTTGGTGCGACCTGTGCGTTTCTGTGTTCGCAACATGCAGGTTTCATTATTGGGCAAAATATCCTGCTTGATGGTGGTGGTGTGAACTCCACCATGTAGGGACTGATATGGCAGAGAAATACAGCTTGAAAGATGATTTGTTTAACGCGGATAGCGTCGGCTATCTGGCTGATCTCTTTCAGGCTGCCGATTCATCATTTCAGACGCAGGCCTTTAAAAATAAAGTGCTTGCGTCTTTCCCTTCGCTTGAGTTGAAGCAGCGCATTGATCACATTGCTCAGGTCTTGGAAAATCATCTATTGGGTGACTTTCCGACTGCTGTGCAGCAAATCCATGCGGCGTTGCCTGCCCCGCTTGATCCAACGCGCAGTGACGATGATTTTGGGCGTTTCATTTTTGCACCGCTTGGCGAGTATGTGGTGAATCACGGGCTTGAAAATCACGTGGAAATGTCTCTGGACTTGCTGGAAACCTTGACGCAGCGGTTCTCAATGGAATTTGCGATCAGACCCTTTCTGAACCGTTGGCCGGAAAGGGTTCTCGCCCGGATGCAGGCTTGGGCCAAACATGATAACTATCACGTGCGGCGGCTGGTGTCTGAGGGAACGCGCCCAAAACTGCCTTGGGGGATGAAGATCGGCCTGCAGGTGCAGGATTCCTTGCCGTTTCTTGATGATCTATATGCGGATCAAACACGGTTTGTGACGCGTTCTGTCGCCAACCATCTGAATGATATAGCAAAAACAGATCCTGATCTGGTGGTTGAGACTTTAACGCGCTGGCAATCTGAAGCACGCCAAGACACCAAAGAAATGGCTTGGATCATCCGGCATGCCTTGCGGGGGCTTGTGAAGAAGGGCCATCCGGGGGCGTTGGCATTATTGGGTTATCGTGCTGATCCAGATGTAGAAGTGATTGGCCTGCAACCTGATCGTGATTGCTTGACGATTGGCGAGAGTTTCATGTTTGAGGCCCGATTGAAGGCGCGTTCAGACGAAGCTCTTATGGTGGATTACGTCATTGATTTTGTGAAAGCCAATGGCCGCACAGCGCCGAAGGTTTTTAAGTTGAAACAAGTGCAGATGCGTGCGGGTGAAGTCCTGAAGTTGCAGAAAAAACACCTGTTTAAAAAGGGTGCGACGACATTTACCCATTATCCCGGTGTGCAGCGATTGTCATTACAGGTGAATGGGGCGATTCTGGCGGGATTTGACTTCACCCTAGAGTGATGTGTTGGCAGGTGTATCTTGTTGCCAGAACTATTGTGAGAGAGTACCTATTTGGCGCAGAAATACAGCAACAGAGGCTCCCGGCATGCAACATGAAACCGTTCAGGAATATTATGGTGAAACGCTTCAGGGATCGGTTGACCTTCAGACCAATGCTTGCTGCACACCAGAGGATATGCCCGATTTTCTGAAGAAAATACTTGCGAAAATCCATGACGACGTGCTGTCACGGTATTATGGCTGTGGCTTGGTCGCGCCCGAAGTTTTGACAGGATTGAAGGTGCTTGATCTGGGTTCCGGTTCCGGTCGCGATGTCTATGCTTTGTCGGCCCTTGTTGGCGAAGATGGCTTTGTTACCGGGGTTGATATGACCGATGTGCAGCTTGATGTGGCTCGCGCTCATATTGATTTTCACGCTGATGCTTTTGGCTTTAGCAAGCCCAACACAGCCTTTGTCAAAGGCACGATTGAAGATCTCGGCGCGCTTGGCTTTGAGGATAACAGTTTTGACCTGATCATTTCCAACTGTGTGATTAACCTCGCATTGGATAAAGAAGCGGTTTTGAGCGAGGCGTTGCGCATCCTGAAACCCGGTGGAGAGATGTATTTTTCCGATGTTTATTGTGATCGCCGCGTGCCTGTAGATCTGCGCGATGACCCTGTATTATATGGCGAATGCCTGTCTGGTGCTTTGTACCGGAATGATTTTATGTCGCTGGCCAAGTCTGTGGGGTTTGGTGATCCACGCATGGTGGATACACGTGTTCTGACCGTTGAAAATCCACAGATTGAGGCGAAATTGGGCGGGATTGGGTTCACATCTGAAACTTGGCGTCTGTTTAAGTTGGAAAATATCGATGCGGATCAGGAGGATTACGGTCAGGCTGTCATCTATAATGGCCAAGTGGAACATATGCCGCAGATGTTTGTTCTGGATGGATCCCATGTGTTCGAAGCCGGGAAATGTACGCCGGTCAGTGGCAATACATGGCAGATATTACAACAAAGCCGATTTGCACAATTCTTTGAATTCATTGGTGGTTTTACTCGTCATTTCGGCGCGTTTGTACAGAATTCGGATGTTTGCGCTCCGAAGAATCAGGGCGTTACCGCTGAGCCTGAAGATAGCTGTTGTGCGCCCTCGGTGCCTTCTGGCGGGTGTTGCGGATAAGCTTACAGGCAGAAACCATGGCTGCGCTCTTGTCGCGAGGCGGGGCCTCTGTTAGTCGATATAACTGACCATTTGACTCAGCGAAGGCCCTGTCGTGACCGAAACAGCGCAGCAAAACATCCAGCCCTCCCCACGGCTTGAACTGAAAAATATCCGCCACAGCTATGCGGGAAAGCTGGTCGTGGACGATGTTTCATTGACGGTGATGCCGGGGCAGGTGACCTGCCTTCTGGGGCCGTCTGGTTGTGGGAAATCAACGACTTTGCGCTTGATTGCCGGGGTCGAAATGCAGGATCAGGGCGAACTTTGGCTTGATGGCGAATTGATTTGCGACACTGTGCACCGTGTACCGCCTGAAGGGCGTTCTATCGGGCTAATGTTTCAGGATTTTGCGCTGTTTCCGCATTTGTCCGTCGCGCAGAATGTTGGTTTTGGGTTGAAAGGCGATAAAACGGCGAAGAATGCCCGGGTTTTAGAGCTTTTGACACGCGTGGATCTTGCGCATTACGCCGACCGTTATCCGCATGAATTGTCCGGGGGGGAACAGCAACGGGTGGCCTTGGCGCGCGCTCTTGCACCGCGCCCGGTGATGATGCTGATGGATGAGCCATTCTCCGGCCTAGATGATCGGTTGCGTGATGCGGTACGCGACGAAACCTTGGCAATGCTCAAGGAAGAGGGCACCGCAGTTTTATTGGTGACGCATGAACCAGAAGAAGCCATGCGCATGGCGGATGAGATTCTGCTGATGCGTGGCGGCAAGATTGTGCAACGCGGCGCACCATATAACATTTACAACGCGCCGCATGATCTTGCTGCGGCTCGTTTTTTCTCAGACCTAAACGTGATTGAATCTGAGGTGAACGGTGCTTTGGCCGACACGCCGTTTGGCCAGTTCCTAGCGCCGGGGCATGCTGATGGCACGAAGGTTAGCATCGCCTTTCGTCCACAACATATCCGTATTGATTTCGACCGTGGTGGCCGCGGTCCTGAACCTACGCCAAGTGATGGGGTGGCGGCCCGCGCCACTGTGCGCCGTGCGCGTTTCCTAGGGCGTGAAAGCATCGTGGAATTTGATTTGGATAGCGGTGTGCGCCTGTCCGCGACCGTGTCCTCTGTTTTCCTACCAGAGGCGGGGCGGGTGATGTGGGTCTCAGTGCCGCGTGCGCGCTGCTATGTTTTTGAGGACTAACGCGCCGTTTGGCCCAGCTGCGGCGAAAAACCACCAGTGAATTTCGATTCAATGCACCTTTGGGCTATGAATCCCCGCCTGTCTTACCTAAATATATACCGAACAAGAAGTCCGGAGGGGGCAAGACACCCCCAAATTCCGGAATGGGAGAGAAAAAATGCTAAATAATATCGGCCCTATGGGTTTTCTACTGATCGCTGTTGTCGTTCTGGTTCTGTTTGGACGTGGCAAAGTTTCATCTCTGATGGGTGAAGTTGGTAAAGGTATCACTGCCTTCAAAAGAGGCGTGGATGACGGCAAAAAAGAGATCGAAGAAGCTGCTGGTGATACCGCGGTTGACGTGACGCCGGAATCCGAAAAAGACAACGTTTGAAGCGCGGCCTGACACAGCATGTTTGATTTTGGCCTGTCTGAGCTCCTGTTGATCGGGATTGTCGCACTTATCGTGGTGGGCCCGAAAGATTTGCCCGGCATGTTCCGCCAACTTGGCCGGTTTACGGGCAAGATGCGGGGCATGGCGCGCGACTTTCAGCGCGCTATGGATGACGCGGCCGATGAATCTGGTGTTAAAGACATCAAAGATATGGGCGCGAACGTTACTAAAACGTTGAAAGCGGCGACTAACCCCGTTGGGGCGTCGCTGGATGCAGTAAAGGATGCGACCAAAGGTTGGTCATCTTCCCTGGCGGATGGCACAGCCGGACCGGAAACGCAGAAGTTGTCCAAAGAACGTGCCGAAGCTGCGGATAAAATTCGCGCTAAAGCAGCTGAAAAAGCCACCGAGCGTAAGGCTGCTGAAACGGCTGCGGCGGAAGCGGCAACCAAGGCTGATGCTCCGGTTGAGAAGCCTGCACCAAAGAAAAAGCCCGTTGCTAAGAAGCCAGCCGCAAAGAAACCTGCTGCTAAGAAAACGCCTGCTAAAAAGGCTCCGGCTAAAAAGACAGCCGCTAAAAAGCCCGCGACAAAAGCGGCCAGTTCTGAAGAAAAAACCACATGACACAAGAGGCCACCGAGGCACCAGACGAGGTTGAGTCAAGCTCCGCCCCGTTGATCGAACATCTTGCAGAATTACGCACACGGCTTATCCGTTCTGTGTTGGCATTCGTCGTGGCGATGGTGTTTTGTTTCGCTTTTGGCAGCGCTATCCTTGATTTCTTGTTGGTTCCGATTGAATCAACAATGCGTCAGCTGGGCGATCCTAACCCGGTAATGATTTTCACCTCGCCCCAAGAATACTTCTTCACCCTCGTGCGGATTTCCATGGTCTTTGGTCTGGCGCTATCCTCACCTGTGATTGCCCATCAGATGTGGCGGTTTGTGGCCCCAGGCCTGTACCGTAATGAACAAGATGCATTCTTGCCATTTATCCTTGCATCGCCCGCCTTGTTCTTGCTCGGCGCGTCTTTTGCGCATTACCTTGTGATCCCGATGGCGATGTCATTCTTCCTTGGTTTTGCTGATGCCTCCTCTATCTTCGCAGCCCTTGTATCGGTACCGGGTGAAGCGGTCGATTTGGCACCCGAAATTGACAACGGAATTGACATCGTATTCACAGGTAAAGTGAATGAAACCCTTGATATCACGTTGAAAATGATCGTGGCCTTTGGATTGTGTTTTCAACTTCCGGTCTTGTTGACCCTGATGGGGAAGGCTGGTCTTGTGACTGCTGAAGGCCTTGCCAACGTGCGCAAATATGCGGTTGTGGGCATTCTGGTTCTGGCTGCTTTCGTGACTCCGCCGGATGTGATCACGCAGGTGGTTTTGTTCGTGGTCGTCTATGGGCTGTATGAGATTTCGATCTTCCTTGTTCGTCGTGTTGAAAAGAAACGCGAGGCGAAGCTGCGCGCCGAAGGGCTGTGGGTTGAGGATGATGATCTCGACGAACACCCTGACGAGGTCGATAAATGAGCCGTAAAACTGAGGCGCTTGTGCGGATCGCGCAAGCGCTGGAACGAATGAGCCCGCCAGCGGCCACGGCCCCTGATTTTGACGCGGCAGATGCCTTCATGTGGCACGCTGAGCCAGATGCGCTTGTGCCCGTTACGAAAGTGTCCCTTGTGGCGCTTGAAATGCTTGTCGGGATCAATCGTTCACGCGATACATTGTTGGAAAATACCTTGCAATTCGCAGGCGGTTTTGCCGCCAATAATGCCCTGCTTTGGGGCGCGCGGGGCATGGGGAAATCATCTCTGGTAAAGGCAATCCATGCTGAGGTTCTAAAGCAAGGCCTCGGCCTGAAAATCATTGAACTGCAGCGCGAAGACTTGCCCTCTGTTGGGCGTCTGTTGGGGATCCTGCGCGGTGTGCCACATCGGTTTGTGTTGTTCTGTGATGACCTGTCATTTTCCCATGACGATGAACATTACAAATCTCTGAAGGCCATCCTTGATGGTGGCATTGAGGGGCGGCCTGAAAATGTTGTGCTATATGCCACGTCCAACCGTCGCCACTTGATGCCACGCGACATGATCGAAAATGAGCGTCAAAGCGCGATCAATCCGTCTGAAGCAGTGGAAGAAAAAGTGTCTTTGTCTGATCGGTTTGGGTTGTGGTTGGGCTTCCATCCCTGTGATCAGGATGAATACCTACAGATGATCCGTGGTTATTGTGATGCCAACGGCGTTGAGATTTCGGATGAGGATCTGCGCGCGGAAGCGATTGAATGGCAGGCCACTCGTGGCAGTCGTTCAGGGCGCGTTGCATGGCAGTTTTTCTGCGACTTGGCAGGCCGTCGAGGCATCAGCCTATAGCGGCTATAACTCGATTTTTGGAATGCTCGAAATCTTGAATATTGTAAAAGGCAGGGAATATATTTCCCTGCCTTTTTATGTCATCAGTTCAGGAACTCAACCGGATCGACCGGATCAAAGCCGCGTCTGACCTCAAAGCGAATGAAAGATGGGTTGCCGCTGCGCACCGTTGCGACCTGTTGGCCGCGTGTGACAGGATCCCCTTTGGAAACCGTAATATCACTAACATTTGCGTATATTGTCAGCAGGTTATCAGAGTGGCGTAAAACCAAAACAGGTACGTCGTCTGTGTCTTCGGTGATGGCAGCTACTGTGCCGGCATCTGCTGCAACAACTGCGGCACCTGCGTTGGCAGCTATATCGATACCGCCGCTGCGCCCTTCTTCAAATGGTCGGATAATGTTGCCATTGACCGGCATCATCAGACGACCGCCGTTGTCGCTGCGACTCTCATTCAAGTCAGGTGATGTAGGGGTGTTTTCCGTGGCTTCGTTGGCGGTGGTGGTGTCGTTGCGCGGCAGGGGCGTGCTTGCACTTGGTGGCACAGGGGTTGGGCTGCCTTGGCCGGGATCCGTGGTGGTCGCTGCGGCTGCGGTTACAGGCGTTGCGGCTGTTTGTGCAGCGGTTGGGATCAGCAGATACTGGCCCTCACGTATATTAAGGTCAGAGGCTAGCCCATTCCATTGCGCGAGCGAACGCACAGACACATTGTAAAGCCGCGCCACGCTATAGGCTGTCTCGCCACGACCGACTTTGTGCCGCACGGGTTCGGTGCCAGCAGGGCCATCTGCTCGTGCGGTAATCGTTCCAGCCGTCGTGCCTGAATTCCCATTCGGGGCCCGGTCAATCGCGCCGGAGGCCAAGGTTTCCACATCGATCACACGTGGTGTCTGGATTGGGCCAGATGTCACTGCACCGGTTTCATCAGAGGGCTCCGCCACGCGGCCGGGCAGGGCAATGATCTCGCCGTTGCGTAGGGCGGAATCCGGGGTCATCCCGTTGTAATTTGCGAGAGAATTCGGGCTGATGCCCAAGCGGTTGGCGAGATCGGTAACCGTATCACCACGCTGGGCCACGGCGACCTGATAATTCGGATATGAAATCACACCGCGATCATCGGGGCGGGGGCGTGGGGCTGTGGATGCTCGCACTGAACTTGAGGTATCAATCCCATCGCCAAAATTGTCGCGCAGATCTAGGTCGACATTGTCCAAACAGCCAGCAGTCAGTGCCACGGTGGCTACAGCCGCCAAAAGGCGTGCGCGGGGCGTAAATGCGGAATTTTTTATCATTGCTCTTCCTCGTTCCGGGGGGCTTGACCATTTTTTACGGCCTTATACCTTCCCCTTCAGGGTGTTTATTCTTTAACTATACTCTTCTTTGCCCACGCCTTCCAGTAAAGGAACAAATCGCACGGACCGCAGCTCGTCATAGTCAAAGCCAGTCTCTGTCCGGGTGACCTTAATCAGGCTTTGCACAGTATCGGATTGCCCGACAGGCACCACCATAATACCGCCAATGCGCAGTTGTGCTAGAAGGGGGCCGGGTGGATCTTCTGCGGCTGCCGTGACGATAATTCGGTCAAATGGCGCCTGTTGGGGGAGACCAAAACTGCCGTCCCCAGTGATGGGGGTGATATTATTGAGGTTCAGATCTTCAAAGATTTGACGTGCGGCGCGCATCAATTGGTGATGGCGTTCCACAGTATAAACGCGACGCGCAAGCTGGCTGAGAATTGCGGCTTGATACCCCGATCCGGTACCAACCTCGAGGACCTTATCGCGCGGCTGCACATCCAAAGCCTGGGTCATCATCGCGACCACAGAGGGTTGGCTGATGGTTTGGCCACAAGCGATAGGGAGGGGCGTATCTTCATAGGCACGATCGGCAAAAAAGCCTTGAATAAAAGGCCCTCGGTCAATTTTCTCCATGGCTGTCAGTACGCGGTTATCCGTCACACCTTTTGAGCGTAACTGGAATAAGAACTGCATCTTACGTTCTGCAATATCTTGATCGGTGCTGGAGGTCATGCCTCAAAGCTTTCCTTTAACGCGGTGAGGGTGGCGTGGTCTGTCAGATCGGCGCGCATTGGCGTTACAGATGTATATCCCGCAAGGTTATCCGCGACATCTGTGCCGGGCAGGGTCGGGGTCTGTTGTGGCCCCCCCTTGATCCAGAGGAAGCGACGCCCAGACGGCGATATATGTGGTTCAACACTGAAATCTACATCCCGTCGGAAACCCTGTGCCGAAAGACGCACGCCTTTATTTTCCCGCGCAGCGACAGGTGGAAAATTCACATTCCAGAACAGGCGGTAATCCGCTGCTTCATTGTTTTGTGGGGCGGCCATGATCTGTTTGATCACCGCTACACCATGGGTTGCGGCACATTCAAAGGGGTCGCCCAGATCGCGGTTATCCTCGCCGAAATATTGCGACATGGCGATGGCGGGGATTCCCTGAAGCGCGGCTTCCATTGCCGCACCAATTGTACCGGAATACAGCGTGTTTTCACCGGCGTTATTGCCTCGGTTTACGCCCGATAATACAAGGTCTGGGCGTTCCGGCATGATGTCGTGCAAGGCGGTTAACACACAATCGGCAGGGCTGCCTTCTGCGGCGAAGCTGCGCTCTCCGTGTTTTGCGACCATAAAGGGATGGGTGAAGCTGATGCAGTGGCCAACGCCGGATTGTTCAAAAGCCGGGGCGACAGTCCAGACTTCACCATCAGGGCCGGCGAGGGTCTCTGCGATCTTTGTCAGAGTTTTCAGCCCCGGCGCATGAATGCCGTCGTCATTGGTGATCAGAATACGCATATCAGCCCCACTGTCTGTTTTTCGTTTACTAGCGGTCTTAGCGTTACGGGTAAAGCGTGGGGATGCAATCTAAGTGATTGGATTACAAATTGCGGTTTATTCGCCGCAGCGATGCGCGTTTTGTTAAAGTTGACCAGAATATTGGGTGGCTGATCTGCGAGCCACAGCAGTTTGGTTAGAAAACTAGAATTACCAGTATCGGCGAATGTCGGAAACGTCAGCTTAGGAGCAGCATGACCTTTGCGGCCTCAGCGTGAATATCAGCCAAGACGGTTTTATCTTCACCTGGGTAGAAGCGTGCGCGTAATCCCGTGGCCATTGGGGCTGGGGGTGTGATGATAACTTCCGGACCGTTCTTTGCGCCCTCTGCCTGCCAATTTTTAACCAGTGCCATTTGCGCGCCCTTCGTGGCGCCATAGCTACCGTAAAATTTGGGGCCGATGCTTTCATCTTCAAAGAACACTGCACGCCCTTGTTTGACTTGCAAAAGAGGTTCAATCGCACGGATTAGGAAACGTGTCATATTCACGTTTCCAGCAAGGCTTTTATCAAAATCCTTGTTGTCGATATGCGACGCAGGGGTTAGCGGCGCGCCGTGAATGGCCGTATGTGCCCAAAGGTCAATTCCACCCCAACGTTGTGCGATTGATCCGGCAAGATATGTGCAGGCACCTTCGTCGGTCAGGTCCATAGGGACCAGCGTTGCACTGCCGCCAAGTGCTTTGATGTTGTCATCCAAATCTTCCAGACCACCCTGTGTGCGGGCGACGGCGATGATGTGATGTGTTGGGGCTAGCGCCAGCGCAAGGGCGGCACCTAAGCCACGGGATGCGCCAGTGATGAGGGCGGTTTTTTGTGCAATCTCGGTCATGAAAGCTCTCTACCTGTGTGCGCGCGGCGTGTCGAGAGGTGAGAGGTGAGAGTGGGGTTTTTCTCATCTAGGCATTCAGGATGCGGGAGGTGAAAGGGTGTGAAAGGCAGGGCTGCCATTTTGTACCTCCCGCAAGATTGCCAAGTTTGCATTTCACTTACGTAGCGGTGCTCTTAGCGGGACAGTTTTGGTTACGGACCGTCACATATTTCCGCATTCGGGGCATTACGACCGTCATGTAGTTCCTGCAGGGCGCCCTCGCACATGCCATATTCCAACCATTGGCAGCCCGCGCAAATTACCTGCAGGCCTCCGGGATGGATCCGACGTTGTATGAGGTCCAGTGCCTGACCCCAGGTCAGTTTTTCATTGTAAGTTAGACCAAGTGCGCGGAGATGGGATTTGTCGAGTTTATCGATCCCATCTTGGTTGCTGCATCGCAGGCCTCGCCGTTTGGGGCAGGGAGCGCAAATATCGTCCGTGTTGCGCACGACCTCAATTTTTGTGTCCTCACCGCCTGGCGCACGCAGACCTTGACTGACGATGCGTGTCATATTGGCGGTGAAAGCATCGGAATATCCTTTGCCTTGAAAGCCAAGCGAACAAAGGAAGTGATGTGGCCGGAACTTTAGCGTGGCGTCGCCCGGATTATTCAAAATAATCCGGGGAAAATTCTTTGAAGAATTTTGTACGCTCACTCTGCGGCTTTCATTTCGAAGCCTTTTTCCAGCATATCGGCTGGTGTCACCGGGTATTCGCCAGAGAAACAGGCATCGCAATATTGCGGGCACTTCTTATCACGGCCGTCGGCTTTGCCTGCAGCGCGATAAAGACCGTCGAGCGAAATAAATTTAAGACTGTCGACACCAAGATGATCTCGCATTTCATCTTCAGTCATGGTCGCCGCAAGAAGCTTGTCACGCTGAGGGGTATCCACACCGTAGAAACAAGGCCAAGAAGTGGGCGGGGAGGCAATACGGAAGTGCACCTCTGCGGCGCCCGCATCCAAGATCATATCTTTGATCTTACGGGATGTTGTCCCGCGCACAACGGAATCATCTACCAAGATCACGCGTTTGCCTTTGATCAGCGCACGGTTCACGTTTAGCTTCAGACGCACACCCATGTTGCGGATCTGCTCGGTTGGTTCAATGAAGGTTCGTCCCATATATTGGTTGCGGATGATGCCCATCGCATAAGGGATACCGCTTTCTTGGGAAAACCCAATCGCCGCCGGAGTACCACTGTCAGGCACGGGGCAGACAAGGTCTGCTTCCACAGGGGTTTCGCGGGCCAGCTCCACACCGATCTGACGGCGGGTTTCATAGACGGACTGGCCTCCAATGATGCTGTCTGGGCGTGAGAAATACACATGTTCAAAAATGCAGAACTTGGAGGGTTGAGGACGGAAAGGGAAGTGGCTTTCGACACCGTTTTCCGTGATCACGACCATTTCGCCGGGTTCAATCTGGCGGATGTATTCCGCACCGATGATATCCAGTGCACAGGTTTCAGATGATAAGGCCCAGCCATCACCAATTTTACCCAACACCAGTGGACGTACACCGTGCGGATCACGCACACCCATTAGCTTCGTGCGGGTCATAGCAACGATAGAAAACGCACCTTCAACCCGGCGCAGGGCATCTTCCATGCGCTCAGGAATGTTACGTTGCAGTGAGCGCGCCATCAGGTGGATGATGCATTCACTGTCGGATGAACTTTGGAAGATAGAGCCGCGGTCAATCAGTTCTTTGCGCAGGGCGTTGGCATTGGTCAGGTTGCCGTTGTGGGCAATCGCGGCCCCCCCCATGGAAAATTCGCCAAAGAAGGGTTGCACGTCACGAATCACAGCCCCTTTAGAGCCCGCAGTGGAATAGCGCACATGCCCAATGGCAATAGGGCCAGGCAGGGTTTCCATTAGGCTGGCTTTGGTGAAGTTATCACGCACATAGCCAAAACGACGGGCCGAATTAAATCCCTGTTCTGGGTCGTGTGAGACTATTCCGCCGGCTTCTTGGCCGCGGTGTTGCAACGCATGCAGGCCAAGGGCGACAAAGTTGGCAGCGTCTTTCACGCCGACAACGCCAAAGACACCGCATTCTTCTTTCAGTTTGTTGTCGTCAAATGGGTGTGCATAGAACGGTTTGGTTTCCGCAATATCAGGCACATTTGGGCTGGTGGAAGAAAGGGGCGAACGTCGTGGCAGGTTGCGCATGTGGCGGCAGCTCCGTTTGTCCGAGGAACGCGAATCCCCTCGGCGTGGCGTTGCCTTCTCATAGTGTGCTGCGGACCGTCTGTCATTAAAGAGTCACAGAAAACCCGGATTTCCTTCCCAAAAAGGCAAAGGGCCGCGGCAATTTAATGCCACGGCCCTTTAGGAAGTCTGTATTTAGTGCTTATTCTGCGGGTGCTTCGCAGGCAGAGATAAAGCTGTCATAGCGGCTTTGCAGCCAACCTGGCACATCTGACGGCACCTGATCTTCAACTTGGGCAGTCAGAGAGCCGAAGATAGCAGTGGTACGACTGTCGGCGACCATTGGGTGAGGTGCGCTTGGGTTGATGAATTCATAAGCCATCAGGGCAACCACAATCAGTAGGATGCCGCGTGCGACGCCAAAGAGAAAGCCCAAACCTTGATCTAACCCTCCCAAGAAAGACCGTTGCACCGCGCCGGAAAACAATGGGGTGAAGATCGAGAACAGTAATAATCCTGCGACCATAACAACGGCAAAGCTGATCAATAGGGCAAGTTCACATTGTCCTTCGATAAAACCATTTAAGAACGGCACCTGTGCAAGCAAGGGCTGCACAGAGGCTGCGAACATATAGGCGAGGATCGTTGCACCGACCCAACCCGCGATTGACAATATTTCCCGAACAAGCCCGCGTGAGTAAGCAAGCAGGGCCGACAAGATGATTACAGCGGCGGCAACGCCGTCAATAATTGTGAAACCTTCCATGGTCGTTCCTTTAGCAATCGTTTTGCCGTTTATTCGGCTGCAAATGTCTGTTCTGTAAACTCGGCCAGATCGGCGAACTGTTTAATGTCCAGCGTAGAAGCTGTTCCGGTTTTACTATGTGACGGGACAATTGCCCCTGAGAAACCAAGTTTTGCGGCTTCTTTCAACCTATTTTCTGTTTGCCCAACGGGGCGCAGGCTACCTGATAAGCTAATTTCACCAAAAACGACAGTATCTGCTGGCAAAGCTGTGTCTTCGCGCGCCGACAGTAGCGCGGCTGCAACAGCCAGATCAGCGGCGGGTTCGGTGATTTTGATGCCCCCGGCGACATTTAGGTACACATCCAGCCCGGCAAAGGGAATGCCGCAACGTGATTCGAGCACCGCAAGAATCATCGCCAACCGCCCACTGTCCCAGCCCACAACCGTGCGTTTGGATTGGCTGTGTGGGGAAGGCGACACCAGCGCTTGGAATTCAGCAAGCACTGGGCGCGTGCCCTCAATACCAGCAAAAACAACAGATCCAGGGGCTGCTTTGTCTCGTTCCGACAAAAACAGCGCTGATGGGTTTTTGATTTCACGCAGGCCTTTGCCAGTCATTTCAAACACACCGATCTCATCTGTCGCGCCAAAACGGTTTTTGACAGCGCGCAGGATGCGGAACTGATGGCCACGTTCGCCCTCAAAATAGAGAACCGTATCGACCATATGTTCGACGACACGCGGCCCGGCCAGTTGACCATCCTTGGTAACGTGTCCGACCAAAATAACTGCCATGCCCTTGCGTTTTGCAAATGTCGTCAATTCATGTGCTGCGGCACGCACTTGGCTGACCGAGCCAGGGGCGGAGCTGACATTATCCGCCCACATGGTCTGAATGGAATCGATCACCGCAAGATCGGGTTTCTCGTTCTCAAGCGTGGTCAAAATATCGCGCAGGCTGGTTTCTGTGCCCAGCAGAACGGGGGATTTCTCAACCCCAAGACGTTGCGCACGCATTCTAACTTGGGCTGAGGCCTCCTCGCCCGAGATATAGATGACTTTCAGCCCATTGCGCGCAAAACGTGCGGCGGCTTGCAATAGTAGCGTTGACTTCCCGATGCCCGGATCACCACCAACCAGCACCGCAGAGGAGGCCACAAGCCCACCGCCAAGCACTCGGTCAAGTTCCTGCACGCCAGACAATGTACGTGGGGGCAATTCAATATCACCGGCGAGTTCCATCAAAGGAACCTTACGCCCACGCGCCGCCCCAAGTGAGCTGGAAGAGGGGCCGGATGACATCGGCGCTTCCTCAGTGATGGTATTCCACTCACCGCAGCTTTCGCAGTGACCGGCCCATTTTTTATGCACAGCACCACAGGCCGAGCAGCTATATGAAAGAATTGATTTTGCCATACCCGTTTTTGCCCCGAAGTAAGGCCTAGGGCAAGTGAAATGCGGCGACATCAGGCGCGGTAGGATCAAACCAAAAAAATGGACAAGTGGTAATCCCCCCTAAAATTAGTGGTGTTCAAAAGTAGAATTTTCTCGGCAGTATATCTGAGGAGATTTTTGATGAAGACAGCACGATACAGCGACGCACAGATCATGGGTATCTTGAA
>MAAC01014805.1_pt1 | contig 20461 bp, 15 predicted proteins | sample 1115981 | NCBI WGS metagenome assembly MAAC01 (sample SAMN04961126, study PRJNA320927) | seawater metagenome | isolation source: sample BD02T64 sea water enriched with oil for 64 days | place: USA:Gulf of Mexico | collected 2013-07-27
AATAAATTGTTCATCGATGAAACTGTTGTAGGTTGGGCTTTAGCCTAACGGCTTGTCTGGAAAATTGTCAGAATGAATTCTGACCCACAATACATGGTAAACAAAAGTATTTTAATTGTAAAAACCCTTAAAACAGTTCGGTATTAAGGGCCTTTATTACCATTTTTCACCTTTATAAACGTTAAATTGCTAAATAAAAATCTGTATTGTTCTAATTAACATATTTAAGTCACTTAAAAACAGGCTAAATAACAATCAATTAAACTTTATTAGAATACTTTTTTAGCACTAATTCTTTTTAAGATTATTTTTGTATTAAAAATACGTGGCCTTGTCCTAGACTTAACCAAGAGTATTACTTCTTGTAATGCCAGTTCTCAATAAAATGTGAGGGAGTCATTTATGAGTGCTATTTGGAAAAACCATGCTAGTCGCTTAGCAGAATATATTAACAGTAATAGGGAAACACAGGCCCATTTATATCTCGAACAGTTGATGCTTTTCCCTGTTGACGTACAAGATAAGATCATCGAAGACATCAGTCATCTTACTCACTGCAATAGTGATGCGATATCAAAAATTATCAGTCAATATACAATTTTTGAACTCAAATAGGCTTATTCTAAGAATTTTCGAGCAATAAAATAAATTACGCTGACAGTTGCTGTAAGCGTAATTTTGCTATGTCATCTCTAATACTTGCCGCTTGTTCAAACTCTAGATTTTGAGCATGGTCAAACATCGTTTTCTCTAATTGCTGTACCTTTTTGTCGATGTCAGCAATAGACATTACTTGATATTCGGCTTCAGACTCAGCCACTTTTCTTTTGTGCTCAGCGTATGCCTCTTCTGGTGTATTAGAAGAATTCATCACATCAAGAATTCTTCGTTTAACACCTTTTGGGGTAATATTATTGTCGAGATTATATTGGTGCTGTTTTTCTCTTCGGCGCTCGGTTTCATCGATTGCTTTACGCATCGATTTTGTGATTTTATCGCCATATAGAATTGCCCGGCCGTTAATATTTCGTGCTGCACGACCAATGGTTTGTATTAACGAACGTTCAGAACGTAAAAAGCCTTCTTTGTCTGCATCTAAAATGGCAACTAACGACACCTCAGGCATATCTAAACCTTCACGAAGCAAGTTAATCCCTACCAAAACATCAAAATGACCTAAACGAAAATCACGAATAATTTCTACACGTTCGACAGTATCAACATCAGAATGCAAATACCTTGCTTTAACATTGTGCTCATCTAAATAATCCGTTAAATCTTCCGCCATGCGTTTAGTTAACGTGGTTGCCATTACCCGCTCATCAATTTCAACCCGTTTACGTATTTCAGAAAGTAAATCATCAACCTGGGTTTCAACAGGACGAACTTCAATAATGGGGTCTAATAAACCTGTAGGGCGAACGACTTGTTCAGCAATTTCACCCGCTGATTTTTCTATTTCATAATTACTTGGCGTTGCAGATACATAGATAGTTTGCGGCGCTAAAGACTCAAACTCTTCAAATTTCATCGGGCGATTATCAAGCGCAGAAGGCAAACGAAAACCGTATTCAACTAAGTTTTCTTTACGTGATCTATCGCCTTTATACATCGCCCCGATTTGAGGCACAGTAACATGTGACTCATCAATAATAAGCAAACCATCATCAGGTAAATAATCAAATAAGGTTGGTGGCGCTTCCCCTGGCTCTCTGCCGGATAAATAACGCGAATAGTTTTCAATGCCCGAGCAATAACCTAGCTCTGTCATCATTTCCATATCAAACTTAGTACGTTGAACAACTCGCTGCTCTTCAACTAGCTTATTATTTTCTTTAAGCTGTGCAGATCGATCTTTTAATTCAACTTTAATTTTATCAACGGCTGCTAATATTTTTTCTCTTGGCGTAGCGTAATGCGTTTTAGGATAAACCGTGACTCTCGCCAGTGTTTTCTCCACTTGACCTGTTAATGGGTCAAACTGGCTGATCCGCTCAATTTCTTCATCAAACAATTCAATTCGCAGTGCTAATCTGTCTGATTCAGCAGGAAAAACATCAATAACATCACCGCGAACACGGTAAGTAGCACGTTGAAATGCAACATCATTGCGGGTGTATTGCAGCTCAGCTAAACGACGCAATATATCGCGCTGATTAATAATGTCACCCTGGCTGATGTGTAACATCATTTTCAGATATGAGTCAGGATCACCTAAACCATAAATAGCCGATACCGAGGCAATAATAATAACATCTCGTCTTTCTAATAATGCTTTAGTAGCCGACAAACGCATTTGTTCAATATGTTCATTGATTGATGCATCTTTTTCAATAAAGGTATCTGTAGTTGGTACATATGCTTCAGGCTGATAATAATCGTAATAAGAAACAAAATATTCAACGGCATTGTTAGGAAAAAATTCTTTCATTTCACCATAGAGTTGAGCCGCTAACGTTTTATTTGGCGCTAACATCATGGTAGGACGATTAAGGTTTGCCACAATATTGGCCACGGTAAATGTCTTACCTGAGCCAGTTACGCCTAATAGCGTTTGATGAGCAAGCCCTGCATCTAAGCCTTCCATCAATTGAGCAATCGCTGTTGGCTGATCGCCGTTAGGGGTATAATCGGAAACTAACTCCATTGCCTTCATTAAGCAGTAGCCTTTATTTCAACAGCACCCGCTGCAAATTGTTTACTAAAGAATCGATAAGAAATCATTGCCATCAATACATTTCCTAATACTGCACCAAAGAAAAATCCTTCTATGCCGTACAATTCACTGCCCAAATATGACAGAGGCACATAACAAACAAACAATCGAACAACACTTAAAGCTAAGGCAACCATAGGTTTGTGCAAAGCATTAAATGAAGAGTTAGTTAAGATAATAATACCTTGTAAACCGTAGCCTAGTGGTAGGATCCAGATAAACAACTTAATGATTTCAGCGACTGATTCCTCTTTTGAAAAGGCTTGAGCTATCCAAGGTGCAGTTGCAGCAAGTACTAAATAAATAATAACTTGCCAAAATAAAACAAACTTAATAGACGTTTTATATCCTTCTTCAACTCGATGCATTTTACCGGCACCAAAATTCTGACTGATAAAAGGCGGTAAAGTCATCGACAAGGCTAAAACAACTAAACAGGCGATAGATTCAATACGAGAGCCAACTCCAAATGCAGCAACGGCTGATTCACCGTATGTTGCCGCTATGGCCGTTAAAACAGCAGCCGCTATCGGCGTTAACATATTTGCCCCAGCAGCAGGTAAGCCAATATGTAAAATAGCTTTACTCGATTTAGCGAAGGATTTAAAAAACACCAATGACGTGTGAATAAGTTGTCTTTTGTAGCCAACGATATATAAAACAAATGCCGTACCGACTAACCAAGAAATCAGCGTTGCAATCGCTGCTCCTTTAATACCCATAGCTGGCACAGGACCAATACCAAAAATCAATATAGGATCTAAAATAGCATTAATAATACCACCTAAGCCCATGATATAACTTGGTGTTTTTGTATCGCCACTGGCACGGAGAATTGAATTACCGATCATAGGTCCAATTAAAAACACACTGCCTAAAAACCAAAAATCCATGTAATTTCTGATTTCCGGTAATAGCTCTTCACTAGCACCTAATAGTATAAATATTTCGTCAGTGAACAAATATCCCAAATAAGACAACAGGCCAACAACACCTGCAGCTAAAATTAATGCTGAAGTTCCAGAACACTTAGCAAATTTCTCATCTTTTTTGCCTAATGACTTAGCTATAACAGCTGAAGTTCCAATACCTAAACCAATCGTAAGACTGATTACCGTAAAAGTAATTGGAAACGTAAAACTAATGGCAGCAAGTGATTGAGTACCAAGTAAACTAACAAAAAAAGTGTCAATAATATTAAATGACATTAATAGGATCATTCCGTAAATCATCGGAATGGTCATTTGTTTTAATGTTTGTCCAACAGGAGCTTCTAATAGATCTATTTGATTTTTACTTTGGTTTTTTGTCATTAATATTTAGCTTTATTTGAGGAGCAGGATCATATCTAGGTAAGTATTTAAATAACTGACCGGATATTAAGCGATATATTGTAAAAGATACTTAGAAGAGGCGCTATTTAAATTTTTACTTTCATCGAATTCTCAGTTATTCAAAATAATAATTTATCCAAACTTCAATTTAATTACATTATTATTGGATTGGATATGTAATAACACACACCAAACCCTGATAAATATAACGTTGAACAAAAAACAATCTAATTATAGTTAAAAACACACCAAGTACAGATAAGGCACTGAAAAACAAATGATTATTTGACTGCCGATGATATTAACTTTCAATTATAGTTTAGCCCCACCTCCTATTGTTACGTATTGACACACTTTCATACACATAGTTATCCACAACTTTAGTGGATAACTGTCCTAAAATATTTATTTACAATTGCTTGGACAAAGAAGCAACGTTAAGCGATGTTATTAACACCAGCTTGCATGTAATTTAAGCAAACAAGAAATAAAATGATATTTTTCTGAATTTTGTGTTGACAGTATGGCTGGCTGCCATTAATATTCCGCCCCGTTAACGAGTTGCAAACAAATCAGTTTAAAACAAGTTATTCCTCAATAGCTCAGTTGGTAGAGCAACGGACTGTTAATCCGTTTGTCCCTGGTTCAAGTCCAGGTTGAGGAGCCAAATTATATAGGTAGTGGTAATTTTTAATAACGGCTACTTCAACTTCATAATAAACAGAAGTTAAAAAAGTTTATTCCTCAATAGCTCAGTTGGTAGAGCAACGGACTGTTAATCCGTTTGTCCCTGGTTCAAGTCCAGGTTGAGGAGCCACATTAAGGGCTACGTTGAAAAACGTAGCCCTTTTTTTCGCCTCCCCTAAATGGGGTCAGGTACACTTTATCTTTTGTTAAATGAATTAAATGGGGTCAGGTACACTTTATCTTTTAATTGCATTTACTCCACCCCTTTGCCCTTCCTCTTTTCCCTTGGGTAACTCGTCGGCCCGTTTGTGACTCTATCTCAGCTTTAAATTTAGCATTTCCCAACGCTAATCCTTTTGCTAAAGAGATTCTAATTTCTTCAAGTTGCTCCTTTGAGACATGATATTTAAATAATGCTTTATAAGCATTCTGCCTTTCGTTCTTTGTCATCCCTAATTCTAAATATAGCTTATGGGGAGTACATAAATTTGACACTTTACCCAATGCATTAGTTTGATAACTTGACCAAGGATACTGCGATGGCTCTTCTACCATTGATGCTCTAACTGGGTTTAATTCAATATATCGGTAAAGTTGCATTAAATATAAGTTACTTTGAACTAAGCATGACTTAAATCTACCTTCCCATAGCGTACCGCTCCGACTATAGGTATAGTTAAAATATTGCACATAACGCCTTCCTAAGCTTTGCATTAAACTGCTGATTGCTTTCGGTTTTGTTGGCGTGCAGAGTAAATGAACATGGTTTGTCATCAATACCCAAGCATGTATGTTTACACCTGCATCAATTGAATATTTTTTTAACCACTTTAAATAGGCTAAATAATCTTTCTCCGCTGCAAAACATGCCTGCCGATTATTACCGCGTTGAATAATATGTTGTGGAATATTGGGAAGTTCTATCCTTGGTAATCGTGCCATATATCATCCTTGATATGTATGTGTTGTTTTAAGTCTAGACCAATACTTTACTTGTAACTAAATCAATTGTTATTTTTCTTATTAAAGTGTACCTGACCCCATTTATTTTCATTTATTTTTGACCCCATTTATCTTGGACATTTAGTCAATATACTACCTGCATTAATTGGACTATCGACTATAATTATTCAGTATAATTTAATTAACATATTGCAGAATCCCATGTTGATAAAAATTAAAATAATACCTTCGTTAGTCTTTATATTAAGCCTCCAAGTATATATGTCAGCATTGGCAAGTGAGGGTGAAGTTGATACAGGCATGTCGAATCTTTTTAGTCTGTCTCTTGAAGAATTATCACAAATTACAGTTAGTACTAGTGCCCTAACCGAGAACACAGTAAATCAATCCCCCTCGAACATCACGATAATAAACCAGCAACAAATTTCTCGAAGTGCTGCACGAAATATTCGTGACTTGCTTGAAACCTATGTACCAGGTTTGATGTTCTTCGATGACGCGACAAGTGGTGGTAATATCCGCATACGTGGGCTTGGAGAACGCAACTACACAACATTACTACTCATAAATGGCAGACCAATTAATCAAAAATCTTACCGGGGATCTCTGTCAGAGCTAAATAACTGGGACATGACCGATATTGAAAGAATTGAAGTTGCTAGAGGACCAGGCTCTGTAACTCACGGACCTGGTGCTATTTCAGGAATTATTAACATAATAACAAAAAAAGCAGGGGATCATGATGGTGTAACATTAGGATTAGTGAATAACACTGCATACCAAAGTCATGGAGCCTATTTAGATATTGGCCATGTCGGTGAAGATGTTCAGTGGAGAACGCACTTAAGTATGGTTCGAACTAAAGGTTATGAAAACCTTAAAATATATCAACTTTCTGCGAATGGTGAGCATGGTTATAAAGGCGATAATGTGGCTTTTAGTGGTTCAGATGGTAATACAGTGGCTAACTTTTATCGCGATGCCGATGATAAACCACAAGTAAAAATTTCCTTTGATATGGCTTTTTACGATGATTGGCATCTATTAACTCGCTATAGTTCATCAGGTAACGTTGGTACAGTAACAAATAAAGCGTATTTAAATGGAGAACAGCCAACTCATGAGTTTCGTGAAGAACTGTTCTTATTTAGCCTTGATAATGATTATCAGATTAATAATCAATGGCAGTTAAAGAGTTTACTAAGTTTTGATTCAGTAAATTATTATACGACTAATGCCAAACAAACTAGCTTAGATCATAACGACATTATAAATAGAACAAAAAATTATTCAGAAAATGAATTTTTTGCCCGATCATTACTCACCTACAGTTGGAGTGATGTCAATTCATTTACCGCTGGCATTGAATATTCACATGATTATTTAGCGAAGCCTTGGGGGGAATCAGCAAATACATTCCGTACAGGGTCTAGCCGTCGCAATTTTATTTCTGAAAATTCATTGTATCGAGGTGACGGTAGTAACGGAACTGTCAAAGATTCTAGAGTTGTTAAATATACCGATGGCTGGTCAGCTAATACTTATTCAATAATGGCCGAGTTAAAATACAATTTATCGCCAAAAATACAAACTTTTCTTTCGGCTCGAGTTGATAAGAATGATTTTACAGCTAGCATGCTTTCGCCTCGCATCGCAGTGATTGGTAATATTGATGAGTTCAATACAATAAAAGCTAGTTGGCAACAATCTTTGCGCATGAATACTATGACAGATCTTTACATAGAAGAGATTGAAGACAATCGAAACGAGCCGGAAGAAATCAGTGCATTCGAACTTTCATACCACCATATATTTAATCCACAACTGTATTCAAACCTAACTTTTTATTCTTACGATGCAGAAATTATCGCATGGAGTGGTGATAAGTCAGAGCTAGTGGGTAGGCAAAAGGCTAATGGCTTAGAATTGGAACTTGCTTACCAAGCCACTAACTTCACTTTTGGTATGAATCACTCATATTTAAAGCTTAATGATTGGAATTTTTCTGCCAAGGAAGATAACGGTTCAAAATCCCAAAAAATTAGCCTATCGGATTTTTTATTTCATAGAGGTTTTTTATCCTTAACTAGCACTGGCAATAGCTTAATATTTTGGTCCGACAATTCCACAAAACTATGGTCAGACATTCGTTTGGGAAATGATTTAACATTGCACTTTGACGCACGGATCTTGTGGAAATTAGACTATGGTAATGATCTATTTACGATGTTTGACAATGCTTATGCAGCCATAGATACAAGTTCCTTATCTGCTAATGATTTGGATAACTATTCCGTTGGACTACAAAATTTGAATGAATACCAGAAGGCAATTGATGACAAAGGATCATTTGGACGGTCGGTACGCTTTAATGCTTCTTTGACTTGGGATGTACCTTACTTTAACAACACTAAACTTAGCCTTTATGTGCAAAACCTTCTTAACTTTGATGATAATAAACGTCAAAAATCAATAAACTATGGGTTAGTGCCGATAAATAGTTGGTTGGAAGAGCCACGTGCATTCTGGTTAACATTGGAAGTTAAGCTCTAAGATTTAAATGGGGTCAGGTACAAATTAAAATAAAGTGTACCTGACCCCATTTAACACCAAGTGTACCTGACCCCATTTAAGAGTTATTTCATCATTTGGTCACGAAGTGCTTTAAATTCAGTCCCTTCATTCCAGTTTGGCCATTTTCCATCATTTGCCATGATATAACCTGTTTCAAAGAATAGTTGTAACTCAGCGACTAAACCATCCCAGCCCCAGCTCTCATTATATTCATCACAAGTTTGGTGATAACATTTTGCTACTTGTGCTTTAACCGCTTTACCTATTTGCTGCTCGCTATCATTTAACCAAACTGAACCACCGCCAGCACTTAATGCCGGAACTCCTTTCTTAGCTAAGCTAAAATGGTCTGAACGATAATAATAACCACGTTCAGGTGTTTGTTCTGCTACTAAGGTTCTATTTTGACGTTTAGCTGCGGTCGCTAAATAACCTTCTAGCTGTGACTTACCAAAGCCAACTACCGTGACATCTTTTTTCTTACCGGTAATGTCCAAGCTGTCCATGTTGACTAAACCAATAATTTTATCTAATGCAATGGTTGGATGATTGGCGAAATAACGAGAGCCTAAACGTCCCTGCTCTTCAGCAGTTACCGCTATAAAGGTCACAGAACGTTTAGGCACGTTATTTAACGCTTTATAAGCCTTAGCAATATGAATTAAACCCGCTGTACCTGTAGCGTTATCATGAGCACCGTTATAGATTTTCTTTTTACCGTCTACAATGGTTGAACCCAAATGATCCCAATGGCCCATATACAAAACATGTTCATCAGGGCTTTCACTGCCGGTAAGTGTCGCTAAAACATTATTTGATACCGAAGGCTTAAAGTCGTTCGTTATCGATACGCTGGCAGTTAACGCTAACGGTACAGCTTTAAAGGTTCTAGAAAGTGCTTGCTGCTTCTCCTTCAAGAAATCTATGCCTGCTTTAGCGAAAAGTGCTTTCGCTTTTTCTATACTGATCCACATTTCTACATCGACAACCGCTTCATTTACTTCTTTTGCGGGTAAATGATATTGTGCGCCCGTCCAGCTACTCTCAATGACGTTCCAGCCATAACTTGCTGGTTTTGTTTCATGCACAATTATCGCGCCAGCAGCACCTTGTCTTGCGGCCTCTTCGTATTTATAAGTCCAACGACCATAATAGGTCATGGTATTACCTTCAAACAATTGTTTATCTTGAGTAGCAAAGCCGGGATCATTTACCAGAATAACCACCGTTTTTCCTTTTACATCAATATCTTTATAGTCATTCCAGTCATATTCAGGGGCATTGATACCGTAACCAACAAAAATCAATTCAGAGTCTTTTAAATCAATCTGTTTTTGTGTTTTTCTCGAACTTGCGACATAATTTTTCGGGAAACTAAAGTCTAAGTCCCCGATAGATAAGCCAGTAACAGGTGTACTGGTAATACTCACCATAGGAACAGCTTGGGTATAGCTATCACCATTACCCGGCTTTAAACCAAGTGCTTTAAATTCTTTTATTAATAAGTCGGTGGTAAGTTTTTCACCGACGCCAGAAGGCTCACGCCCTTCAAATTCATCAGATGAAAGCAGTTTGATATGTGATTTAATGCCACTCACATCAAACGAGTTATATGCTTTATCAAAACCGTTATCGTTAGAGTCATGTGCTGTCGCTGCAAAACTACACACTAAAGCTAGGGTAGCCATTGCTATATTTTTTGGAGATGTTTTCAAGGTTATTCCTCATTGAAAGATCAATAGCCTCTAAGACTATCGTTATCAAATTGACAATACTAGCCTTTGAGAAAAATACTGTTGTAAAACAATGATACTGCTGTAAAACAATAATGCCAAAATGATTAATTGGCCATTTACTTTCAATTAAAATACTTACATTATGCGCAATCAACTCTATTGAAAGGCCGTAAAATTTAACAAATGGAATTAATGAAAAATGGCTTAGCTAAGCCGGCAATACAAAGAATCAGCAATGCATTAGCTCAATTAGATAATAATTTTGATGCTCAGGCATTTGAGCAACAAGCATTACTCAATCTAGAGCAGCTTGAGTTAAAGGAAAGAGTTGATCATATCATCAACGCATTGCATCAATATTTACCTCAAAGTTTTGAACAAACATTATCGATATTACTGAAAGTTAAAGAGGTTTGGGATCATGGCGACCTTGATGATCCTTTACGCACTTTTGCCGCTTGGCCAATCACCGATTACATTGCAGAATTTGGTTTGTCTTCACCTGAAAAGTCACTTGAAGCACTAAAGTATTTAACGGCTTTATTTTCCGCTGAATTTGCTATCAGACCCTTTATTATTCGTTATCCAGAATTATGTCATCAGTATTTTAAACAATGGATCAGTGATGAAGATGAACATGTTCGAAGACTCGTTTCTGAAGGAACACGCCCACGCTTACCTTGGGGGATTCGCCTAAAATGTTTCGTGGATAATCCTCAAATTAATATTGAGTTACTTGATGCCTTAGCTACCGATGAAAGCTTGTATGTGAGGCGCTCTGTAGCCAATCATCTTAATGATATTGCTAAGGATCATCCTGATGTTGTTATCAATACTTGCCAGCGGTGGTACAACTCTAAGTCAAAAGATATGGTTTGGCTGATTAATCATGCTACCCGTACGCTTGTTAAAGCAGGTAATGTAGAGGTTTTTCCATTACTCGGTTACAGTAAGTCGCCTAAAATTTCCTGTGATGAGATCACATTATCGAATGATAAAATTAGTTTAGGAGAAACCATTACTTTTAGTGCTAATTTGTCCTCTACTATCCAATCAACACAGAAAATTGTCGTTGATTACGCTTTATATTTCGTTAAAGCAAATGGAGAGCAAAAAGCAAAAGTCTTTAAAATTAAAAATATCAGCCTAAAAGCCAACGAAAGCCATTTAATCGAAAAATCATTTTCTTTTAAAGCAATCACAACTAGAAAATACTATTTAGGTCAGCATAAAATAGAAATACTGATTAACGGTAAACCACTTATCAATACTAGCTTTGAGCTTGTTGAATAATTATTTATCCGAAGGTTTTTGAAGTTTAATCCTAGACTTTAAAGGGATTTTTGATGGCTCTATTAAAATGAGTGTACCTTTGTTAGGAACATCTTTATGAAGAAATGCATTGGTTTGGTTTTGTTCAAAACCTTTGGTTAAATAAACCGCCCAGTATTCTACATGTGGTGACTGCCATTTTTTAATAAAGGCAACACCCATTTCATCTTGTTCTCGATAAAAGTCGTGCTCGCCTAATAAATGTTGTCTATGGGAATAAGAGTTTTTAAAAGCTTCCCATACATCATCAGCATCGCTGTAACCACCAGCAATCGCTTCTACTTGGTTCCCTAATGCACCACCATAATAATCGGGTAACAAATAATTCGCTGCTCGTAATCGCTCGTTTGGACTACCACCTAGATTATGCATTACCAAACCATGTTCAATCATTAACTTAGCTTTTTCTTCAGCGACTTTAGTTAATAACTTATTGCAGCGAATTACCGGCCTTTCTTGTTCAGGATCATTGATGATCATCTCTGCCAACAATAATGCTTGTTCATTGTTACCACATTCAGTTAAATCCTCTTCCGCAGAAGATGTAAAACTTAAAAGTAACGATAATAACAACACCGCCTTTAGTGAAAATAAGTTATCCATTGATATTCCATTAATTGATTGATTATTTGAAATCTATTCTTATTTTTCTTATAAATTAACTTGCCAATATCCAACATCAAGCCATTGTTCGAACTTTAAACCTACGTCGGTAAAGTGAGCGACTTTTTCCATGCCTAGTTTTTCGTGCAAAGCAATACTTGCATCATTGGGTAAGGTTATACCACCTATCACCGTTTTAATATCCATATTTTTTAACTTTACAAATAGTGCTTGATATAACGAAGTGCCAAGACCTTTTCCTTTAGCATCAGCTGACAAATACACGGTGATTTCACAAGAAAATCGATAGGCAGAACGCTCACGCCAAGGAGCAGAATATGCATAACCAACTACTTTATTATTAAGCTCAGCAACAAGCCAAATATGCCCTACCTGCTGAATTTTGTTAATTCTCAGCAGCATGTCATCTACGTTAAGCTTTTCTTCTTCAAAAGTTACCGCCGTACTCTCAATATAATAATTATATATATCGACAATTGCTTGCGCGTCTTTTGCTTCTACGAGCCTTAACATCTATTTTCCTTGATAAAATTTGAATCGAAAACCATTTCTATAAATTACCATTGCCCTGAACATCGTCGTTCTTTGCCATCCATGGCACCACGACATACCGTTCATCCTGAACATCGTCGTTCTTTGCCATCCATGGCACCACGACATACCGTTCATCCTGAACATAAAAAAGGCTACGTGTTGCCACGTAGCCTTTTAATAACGCTTATTATCTAATGATTATAAAAGACTAGATAAAATAGTATTTAATGTGCCACTTGGACGCATCGCTGCTGCTGCTTTTTCAGCATCAGCAAAATAATAACCATCAATATCCATTGCTGGACCTTGAGCGGCGTTTAATTCTGCAACAATTTTATCTTCTTGCTTAGTTAATGCTTGAGCAATAGCAGTAAATGCTGCTTTAAGATCTTCATCAGCAGTTTGTTCTGCTAACGCTTGCGCCCAGTACATGCCAAGGTAAAAATGAGAACCACGGTTATCTAACTCACCAACGCGGCGAGATGGTGATTTGTTGGTATCTAAAAATTTACCTGTTGCTGAGTCTAAGGTATCAGCCAATACTTGCGCTTTCGTATTACCGGTCGTTACAGCTACATGCTCTAAAGAAGCGGCAAGTGCTAAAAATTCACCTAATGAATCCCAACGTAAGTGGTTTTCTTTATTGAATTGCTGAACATGTTTTGGCGCAGAGCCACCAGCACCAGTTTCAAATAAACCACCACCATTCATTAATGGCACAATTGATAACATTTTAGCTGAAGTACCTAATTCTAAAATAGGGAATAAATCAGTTAAGTAATCACGTAATACATTACCCGTTACCGAGATAGTGTCTTCACCTTTAGCACAACGCGCTAAAGTATATTCACACGCTTGTACTGGTGCTAATATTTGAATGTCTAACCCTGTAGTATCGTGATCAGCTAAATAGGTATTTACCTTTTTGATCATTTGCGCATCATGGCCACGGTTTTCGTCTAGCCAGAAGATAGCAGGAACTTGTGTCGCTTTAGCACGCGTAACGGCTAGTTTTACCCAGTCTTGGATTGGTGCGTCTTTCGCTTGACACATTCTAAATAGGTCGCCTTCAGCAACCGACTGTTCAATTAACGTTTCACCATTAGTATTTACAACACGTACAGAACCTGCACCCGTCATAGTAAACGTTTTGTCATGTGAACCATATTCTTCAGCTTTTTGTGCCATTAAGCCAACGTTAGGTACACTACCCATAGTAGTTGGACAAAAAGCACCGTTTTCACGACAAAAATCAACAACAGCAGAAAATACACCGGCATAGTTACGATCAGGGATCATAAACTTAGTATCTTTTTGTTTGCCATCTGGACCCCACATTTTCCCTGAAGCACGAAGTGCTGCCGGCATAGATGCATCAATGATGACATCGCTTGGTACATGTAGGTTGGTAATACCGTTATCTGAATCAACCATCGCCATTTCTGGACGAGTAGCATAAACCGCTTGTAAATCAGCTTCAATTTCGGCTTTTTTATCTGCAGGTAAACGACCGATTTTAGCGTAAACATCGCCAATACCGTTATTTTCATCAATACCTAATTGTTCAAACGTTGCAGCATGTTTAACAAAAACATCTTTATAGAAAACTTTTACCGCATGTCCAAACATGATCGGATCAGATACTTTCATCATCGTTGCTTTCAAATGCAAAGATAACAAAACGTCTTCTTCTTTAGCTTTATTGATTTCAGTTTCGAAAAACTCAACCAAAGCAGACTTGCTCATTACAGAAGCATCAATGACTTCTTTATCTAATAAAGGTAAGTTAGCTTTTAACAGTGATACATCACCGTTTTCAGCAACAAATTCAATATTTACATTGGTTGCACCAGTAATAGTTACTGATTTTTCACTGCCGTAGAAATCACCAGAAGACATGTGTGCAACATGAGACTTAGACTCTTTAGACCAAGCACCCATTGAATGTGGGTTATTACGCGCGTATTGTTTAACAGAACCTGGTGCACGACGGTCAGAGTTACCTTCACGTAATACCGGGTTAACAGCAGAGCCTAAAACTTTAGCATAAGTTAACTTAATTGACTCTTCCGCTTCATTTTGTGGTTCAGCAGGATAATCAGGTAATTCGTAGCCTTTAGCTTGTAACTCTTTAATCACGGCTTGTAATTGTGGAATAGATGCAGAGATGTTAGGTAATTTGATAATATTAGCTGCTGGTGTTTTAGCTAATTCACCTAATTCAGTCAAAGCATCATCAATGCGTTGCTCTGGTTTTAAATATTTTGGAAAGTTTGCAATAATACGACCCGCTAAAGAAATATCGCGGGTATCTACGTCAATACCAGAAGAAGCTGTAAAAGCTTGAATAATGGGTAATAATGAGTGAGTCGCCAAGGCTGGCGCTTCATCGGTTATGGTATAAATGATTTTAGACGATTCTGTGGTCATTTTTCTTCCTACTTGTTTCAGCGAGCATGTGACAAAATGAATAATCATTCAATATTAATATATTGATATTCACTTCATCAAAAAGTTATTTAGCGCGCGCATAATATAGGAAATCGAGCAGTTTTTAAATAGCTAGATAGAAACGAACATTAATTAAACGAGGCAATAAAGAGTGGCAGTTCAACGAACGCAGCAGAAACAAAGAAGAAGAGCTGGTCAACCACGAAAGGTACGACCAGAGATAAAAAACCAAATTATTGTGCTGTTAAATAAACCCTTTGATGTTTTAAGCCAATTTACTGATGATGAAAAACGTAAAACCCTCAAAGATTATGTGCCAATTAAAGAGGTGTATGCCGCTGGACGTCTCGATAGAGACAGCGAAGGATTATTACTATTAACCAATGATGGCAAACTACAACATAAATTAGCAGATCCCAAACATAAAACTGAGAAAACCTATTGGGTACAAGTCGAAGGTATGCCGCAACAAGCTGATATAACGAAACTTTGTCAAGGTGTTGAACTTAAAGACGGACTGACAAAACCAGCCAAAGTTGCCATTATGCAAGCACCCGCAATATGGCCTCGAAATCCACCTATACGAGAACGAGCCAGTATTCCTACCACCTGGTTAAGTATTAAAATAACCGAAGGCAGAAATCGACAAGTTCGCAGAATGACAGCTCACATTGGTTTTCCTACTTTGAGATTAATACGTTATAGCATAGGAAAATATTCTATTGACGGTATTAATAATGGCGAATATAAAGAAATGACTACAGAGCTAAATAAATGACGTTAATGCAAACAGAACATGGTGAACAACAATTTAAACCCAATACCACGGTAGCTGCGGTTATCGTCTGTAATGAAAAATATCTATTGGTCGAAGAAATAGAGAATAATAACCATGTCTTTAATCAGCCCGCCGGGCATTTAGAAGCCAATGAAAACCTTATTGATGCCGCTAAACGAGAAATACTTGAAGAAACAGGCTTGGCTTTAACGCCCCAATACTGCAGCGGTATATATTATTTTCATCGCGCTGAATTCGATTTATATTTTTTACGATTCTGTTTTGTCATAGAGCTTAATGATGAGCTATTGGGCTCCCCTCAAGATGATGAAATAATCGCTTGTCATTGGTTAACGCTTGATGAAATCAAAGCAAAATCAAGCCAATTACGCAGTTCCATGGTATTAGAATGCATTGAGGACTACCTTGCTGGACAAAAAATAGATATTAAAACATTTAAATCTAATATATAAAAAGCGGTAACAAGCTACCCGACAATTAGTGCATCAACCCATAACACTAGCCTGCTCAGGGCTATTTTAAAACATCAACATAGGCAGTGGAATGGCTATAAAGTCCGTGATATAATTCCGCGCCATTTTCTTTAGAGCTGTATTTTTTAATGTCATCAAACGAACAAGTCATCACTAAAAAGCCACAAGACACCCGAGTTATCGTTGGAATGTCTGGTGGGGTTGATTCTTCGGTATCTGCACACTTACTCATTGAGCAAGGCTATCAAGTTGAAGGTCTGTTTATGAAAAACTGGGAGGAAGATGATACTGACGAATATTGCGCAGCAACGGTTGACTTAGAAGATGCCCAGCAAGTTTGTAATAAATTAGGCATAAAATTACACACCATTAATTTTGCTACTGAATATTGGGACAATGTCTTTGAGTATTTTCTTGCTGAATACAAAGCAGGCCGTACACCTAATCCTGATATTATGTGTAATAAAGAAATCAAATTTAAAGCCTTTCTTGAATTTGCTTGTGAAGACTTAGGCGCTGATTACATCGCCACAGGTCATTATGTGCAACGTGAGTTTACTGTCGATGAAAATGGCGACGGCAAATGGACCATGTTACGTGGCTTAGATAACAATAAAGACCAAAGTTACTTTTTATATACCTTAAGCCATGAACAAGTTGGCAAAACGTTATTTCCTGTTGGTCATATTGAAAAACCACAAGTACGTGCCATCGCCGAGCAAGCTGATTTAGTAACGGCGAATAAAAAAGACAGTACCGGTATTTGTTTTATTGGCGAACGTAAGTTCAAAGACTTTTTAGGGCAATACCTACCCGCACAACCGGGTAAAATTGAATCTGCAGAAGGCAAGGTTATCGGGGAGCATGACGGTTTAATGTACCATACCCTTGGCCAACGTAAAGGATTACGTATTGGTGGTTTAGCTGATGCCGGTGAAGAGCCTTGGTATGTGGTAGAAAAAGATCTTATTCGTAACGTGTTAATTGTCGGTCAAGGGCATAATCACCCTCGCCTATTTTCCAAAGGACTTATTGGTAATCAATTACATTTAGTACATCGGAACTCGTTAATTGACCCCATCAAATGTACCGTTAAAACACGTTACCGTCAGGAAGATGTTGCTTGTACACTAACACCGCTGTGCGAAGAAGAAGGCACTTACCAGGTAATGTTCGATGAGCAGCAAAGCTCAGTCACACCGGGGCAATCAGTGGTATTTTATCAAGATGATGTTTGTTTAGGTGGCGGCATTATCAATACTCTTATCAGGTAAATGTCTGTTAAGCGCATTCTAACTAGGTTATAAATTTTTATGCAACAATATGATGAACAAACATTAACTCTGGCAGCAGTCTGTCAAGTAGCTACTTTAGTACAAAGACTTTCACGAAAAAGTCAGATGAATGAAGAAGAATTCACCACTCTACTAAAGAGCATTATGGTAACTTCTCCGCAAAACACCTTAGAAGTTTATGGTGGGCAATTGAGTCATTTAACCATTGGTTTAAAAACCTTGGTCGCTCACTTAGGTAATCAAGCGCAGCAAAAAGATCCCGAAATAACGCGCTATGTCGTGAGTTTGTTGAGTTTAGAGCGCCGTTTAAGTAAACAACCTAAAAAGCTTAATCAATTAGGTGAACGAATAGAACAATGCCAACGTCAATTAGCACACTATGAGATTAACTCCGAAACTTTAATCTCTAGTTTAGCGAGCATCTACAGCGATATTATTAGCCCTATCGGCACACCTATTCAAGTCGCGGGTAATCCAGAAATTTTAAAGCAAACCACTAATCAACATAGAATACGCGCTTTATTATTAGCAGGTATTCGCTCGAGTGTTTTATGGCGACAAGTGGGTGGCAAGCGCAGAACCATATTATTTTCACGTGCAAAAATTGTTGCATGTGCCGAGCAGTTGCTCAAAGCCAGTTGATACAGTGGCAAGTAAAACATTTTAACAAATTTAATTTTATTATTTATTGAAACATAAATTAGGAAATCCTATGGAACTTTCAGCATTAAGTGCAATATCACCAGTCGACGGTCGTTACGGCAGCAAAGTAAAAGCATTGCGCCCTATCTTTAGTGAATTTGGTTTGATCAAATATCGTGTAACCGTTGAAGTTCGTTGGTTACAAAAATTGGCAGCAACCGCTGAAATTGCAGAAGTTCCAGCGTTTAGCAGTAACGCCACAGCAGCGTTAAATGCCATTGTTGATAATTTTAGTGAAGAAGATGCTTTACGCATTAAAACGATTGAAGCAACAACCAATCATGATGTTAAAGCCGTTGAGTATTTCTTAAAAGAGCAAGTAGCAGACAATGCTGAACTTAATGCAGTGACTGAATTTATTCATTTTGCTTGTACTTCAGAAGACATCAATAACCTTTCACACGGTTTGATGTTAAAAGAATGTCGTGAACAAGTATTATTACCTGCAATCGATGAAATATTAGTTCAAATGAAAGCATTAGCTATCGAATACAAATCAGCACCTATGATGTGTCGTACTCATGGACAACCTGCTTCTCCAAGTACCATGGGTAAAGAATTTGCTAACGTTTACATTCGTTTGAAACGTCAACGCGAGCAAATAGCCAATGTTGAATTTTTAGGTAAAATTAATGGTGCTGTAGGTAATTACAATGCCCACCTTAGCGCCTACCCAGAAGTTAACTGGCATGACTTTGCTAATGAGTTTGTTACTTCATTAGATTTAACTTGGAATGCCTTCACTACTCAAATTGAACCACATGACTATATTGCTGAACTCTTTGATGCTGTCGCTCGTTTCAATACAATCTTGATTGATTTTGACCGTGACATTTGGGGTTACATTGCTATTGGTCACTTCAAACAAAAAACTATTGCCGGTGAAATTGGCTCTTCCACAATGCCACATAAAGTGAACCCAATTGATTTTGAAAATTCTGAAGGTAACTTAGGCATCGCCAATGCATTATTTTCACACCTAGCGCAAAAACTACCTATTTCTCGCTGGCAACGTGACTTAACCGATTCAACCGTTTTACGTAACTTAGGTGTTGGTTTTGCACATGCTTTAATCGCGTATGGCGCAACGTTGAAAGGTTTGAGTAAATTACAAATCAATGAAGAAAACTTATTAGCCGAATTAGATAGCAACTGGGAAGTTTTAGCTGAACCAGTACAAACGGTAATGCGTCGCTACGGCATTGAAAAACCATATGAGAAATTGAAAGAGCTAACTCGTGGTAAACGTGTTAACGGTGAGTCAATGCGTGACTTTATCATGGGCCTTGAGTTACCAGATCCAGTAAAAGCAGAGTTATGTAAAATGACACCTGCTAGCTATATTGGTCGTGCTGTCGACTTTATTGCTGAATTGGATTAATTTCCAAGCCGATGACTAGTAAATAAGGGAGCCTATGGCTCCCTTTATCATTATTAAAAGAACATTTGAGAGATCATTATGAATACCATTGATTGGGGCGACTTAACACCCGAAATATTTTTAAAAGAATATTGGCAAAAAAAGCCGTTGTTGATCAAACAAGCGATAGCCAATTTTAAAGGCACCATTGCTGCGGACGAACTTGCCGGGCTTGCTATGGAACAAGAAATAGAATCTCGTATTATTGCTCAAAATAATGATGACAGTTGGCTAGTTGAACATGGCCCTTTTGAAAGCTTTGAAAAATTTGGTGAAAATAATTGGACCTTATTAGTACAAGCAGTGAATAACTGGTCAAGAGAAACCGATCAACTGATCTCGTTGTTCAACTTTATCCCTCGTTGGCGTATTGATGATGTAATGGTTAGTTTTTCAACTCCGCAAGGCGGCGTAGGTGCACACTTAGACCAATATGATGTCTTTATTCTTCAAGGCGAAGGGAAACGTCGTTGGCAAGTAGGTGCTCCAGACGCTAGTTTACAAACCCTTATACCACACCCCGATTTAAAACAAGTCAGTGACTTTACTCCGGTAATTGATGAGATTACGGAAGCCGGTGATTTACTTTATATACCGCCTAACCATCCTCACAATGGGGTTTCACTAGAAAATTCGTTAAACTATTCGATTGGCTTTCAAGCGCCCAATAGTCAAGATTTATGGTCGGCCTTCGCCGATAAATTAATTGATGAAGAACTTGGTGAACAACGATTTTCAGATAAAGACCGTATCCCAACCTCTCAGCCTACCGTTTTATCGGCAACGGATGTTAATGACATAAAAAGCTTTATGTTAGAGAA
>MAAC01006615.1_pt1 | contig 20452 bp, 12 predicted proteins | sample 1115981 | NCBI WGS metagenome assembly MAAC01 (sample SAMN04961126, study PRJNA320927) | seawater metagenome | isolation source: sample BD02T64 sea water enriched with oil for 64 days | place: USA:Gulf of Mexico | collected 2013-07-27
TACTTGCTTAACTGCTTCGATTTTGAATTCTTCTGTATATCGTTTGCTCTTCATAAACACCTCTAATAAAGTTAGATTTTAACTCATTTTGGTGTCTAGCAAACCCTGGGAAGTCCACAGCTCGAATTACCCAGCAAATCAACCTGGTATTTGGTACTGACATTACCAGAGACCAGGTCAGGCATGTATTACTCAAACAGAATAAACCTACCGGCGGCGGCAGCGGCCCTTCATGGTTAACATTTTTGGGGCATACAAAAGACAGCTTATGGTCCGTGGACTTCTTTAAATGCCACTCAGCAACACTCAAAAACTTTTGGGTTATGGTTGTAATTGATCAGTTCTCGCGGCGTATTGTAGGGTTTGGTGTCAATTATGGGCCTCCTGATGGCATATCCGCTTGTAGAATGTTTAATACAGCCACATCAGGACAATCATTCCCCCGCTACGCTGACCACCCTTCATCATTCAGCAAAGCAAAAAAGATACTAGCCAAGCAAATTTATTCTGATCACCAAACAAGCTTTTACTGTGGGTTTGATATCAAGCGAGCCCGCTAGCAACACAAGTTATAAATCAAATTATCAATGGTATTGAAACTTAATTGACTTATAAGTGACAAACAAGGAAGTATTAGTAAAAAAGGAGTTTTACAAATTATGACCATTCAACAAATGATAGATACATTTATCGTATTCACGATTACTTCCACGGTAACAGTAACTGCACTTGGGTTGGCTTTTTCGACTTAGCGCCGAGAGCAGCTAACGAAGAAACAAACCAAAAGAGCAGAACCGTCGATTAAAAGTTTACAAATCACTTGACCAAAAAATCGTTAGCGGCTTTTTGAAATTGCCTCAATAATGCAATGGTCTACGGCTTTTTCAATCGGGTTTAAAAGGCCCGATGTACCAACAGTTATACCCATTAATTTATCAATCCCGCTTTGAGCTTCAACATATGTATAACTGGAATGCTTCCTACCTTTTATAGTAAAATAAATATCACAATAAACGCCTTCTTCTATAGGCGCCTGATGATTTGAAAAACTTTGAATACCAATTCCAGCTAAAGCACCTGCAGCCGCAATAGACTTGTTTTTCGCACATGACATTGGAACAATCAAACCCAAGTTAAATCTTCTTAGTGTAAGCTTCACACCATCTTCAAAAAGACCACTTTTGGTGAGTCTATCTTTAAGAAAATCAATTTTATTTGGGAGGATATGCTCATCTGCAATTTTCGAAATGCCTTTATCATTTTGACATGGGTTGGTTAGCAATTTGTCACGCTGCGGCCTGCTATCAACAATTACAATACTAGAATTTTCTAATTTATTTACCTCAAACTCGTAGCTTGCCATGTGAGTACACGCTGACATTGATAAGCACGCTAAAATCAATCCTACTTTTCTCATTTTTTCCCTCTTGATAAAACTCATTGAAAAATGAGATATTTCGACGTTTATTGGATAAACCCCTTTAAAGGGACGCAGAGTTCGATGGGAGATCCTAGCAGCAGGTAGAAAATTTATCTAGTAGTTATACTTACCGTTTCAATTAGATTCAATGAGCCAAGTAGCCTAGTAACCCAGGCCTCTTTGCATCGCGTAAATAGACAATATTGTATAATATGTAATGACTCAGATTCAACGCCTTACTCCGGCGCTCATTTTGTTTTGTGTAAAAATAGGAGCGTGCGACCCGTACACAAAAACGGCGTAGCAAAATGTCTTGAAGTAACTTGTTAGCTTTGCTCTACAAGCATAGAATTCCACCAATTATTCAGAACACCATTAACAAGCATATTAAAAGTATCTATTGAAATAGGAAGATCCTCCGATTTCCAACTTGCACCTAATATATGAGACGCTAAACCTAGCGATCCCCGCTCCACTAAAATGATATTTTGATGTGTCAGTTCTTACACCATAAGTGCTTTTATCATCAACATACCAAAACATTCTTAAAGTGATTGCATTAGTGATTTCACCTGATTTATTTATACCTGAATTCATATTAATAAATTTGTATGGACCTTTATCGTCATTTAACTCGCCAGTATTATTTGACAAATAAGTCTCAGGTTATTGCGGGAAAGCCAACACCCGCATCAGTCGCTGCACAAAGTGCAGATTTTTTTGTGGTATAAGCGAAGCGACCACACAAACAAACTACGCTTTGTGCAACGACTGATACGATTGTTAGTTTTTTTTCGATTCAATGATGACATTTTCTTTTTCAACTTTTAGCGACTTATACAAGGGAGTTTCTGAAAATGCTATTCCTAACGCAAAAACAGAGATTATAATTCCAGCTAACCACTCCCATGAGCTTACAGGTGCATGCTGATATAGCCATTTTAAAGTGACTTTTTCTGGATAAGTTACATTTTTTTCATCTACAAACGCCTGCTCTTTATCGGTCTGAATTTCTAGCCTAGTAATTGCTTGATTGACGACTCCAGCATCATCAGCAAGCCAATACCCTCCCCTCGTCACATTTGATTGAAATTCGTTCGACCACCTTGCTTCGTGGTGATTTAGCGATATAAGCGCGCAGAAGAGAAAAGCCTACCCACCCCCCTAAAACAGCAGAACCAGGTGGCAACGTAGATTGGTGTTTACTTGGAGTTAATACTGCGTTGATACGAGGTGCCAGATGCCGGAATACATTGCACTATGAACAGTGACTTATTTTTTATCGTTAATTCTATGGCCGCAATAGGGTTATGACAGGAGGTGAGGTTCTTTAGATATTTGCTATAAAGCAGTAGGCGCTGGCAGGGGGCGGGCTCCTTCAACAACTGGACAAAGTCGCAGCTACGCGACGACTTATCCTTGCTCGCTATGTGCATAGTTGATAATGGCTCTCATAGATATGCCCACAGACTGCTTATGACCATTACTGCCGCTCAAAAACAAGAAAGCCAGCCTCAAATGAAGCTGGCTATCATGAACAAAGAAAGCTGCTTTGTTACGCTTGCTTCTTACGGCGACGCACAAATCCTAAGCCGGCCAGGACAACACCCATAAGGGGCAACATTGAGGGTTCGGGAACTGATATTGGCGTGTCACCAATCTCAATTAGGCCAGTTATGCTCTCACCAAGCCCTGTTCCAACTTCGCCAGTAATAATGAACAGACTACCGGTGAACCCCACAGCGGGATCGAAATTCGCTGTCAGTGAGCCACCATCACCTAGTGAAACAGATCCTGCACCGAACCAAGTTGCATCAATTGTATCGAGGGTAGCAAAGGCTTCGTCCACGGTCGAAGCGTCTATAGAACCGTTTAACGCGCCCGCCGTGTTGGAGGAAGGTGCGCTACCAAAGCGAAGGGTGCCTGCAGAGTAGTCAAAAGAGGACGCATAGATTTGGTCGCCTAAGGTTAGATAGTCACCATCTAAATCTAGGAACAACGCATCTATATCAAATCCCGAATACGCACCTGCTGAACCGCCAGTACCACTGTTACTATCATTAACTGTAATATAACTAATCTGGTCGATACCGAGGCCTGCTAAATCCGCGCGCAAGACGGTGGTTCCTTGTGCATTGGTAGTATCGGTGATAACTGTAGTAAATGTTGGCGTGATAACCAGTGCTTGCGCGGAAGTCGCGAATCCCAACATTCCAATAATACCCGCTACGGCGTGTGCAGATAAAAATGTTAACTTTGAGTTCATAATATTCGTCCTTTTATTCTTTTTCCATGAGAGAAGCTTAAAATCGATACCACCAAATTGCAAGGCAACGACCACCTCTTAATGCAAATTTTATGCCAACCCATCATTCCGTTGATTTTAAAGGGGATTCATTTGCTATTGACCAACACCTTGAAATCAAGTGTAAAAAAACCCGACACCCCTGAGCCCATAAATAGCACTTTTTGGACACCTTTGACGCGCACCGGGTAGCTAGGGGCCTTGCGGCCCTTCGTCGCCTAAGAACTGCACGTGATAGTTTCCCATCATACAGCTCAAGCCCTTTGAAGGCCGATTTTGCACGACCCACCTGCATTACGTAAAAGGGGCTCCCTCAAATGGTGAAGGTTTCCTCCTATCTAAACCAAAGGCCGGAGGAAAAGCGCTCACACACTTCAATACAATTAAGGAAGAAGGCAAGCAGACTTCTTCTGTATCAAAAGACCCCAATTTCAAACAGCCTTCTGATAAATAAGACAGAATACGAAAGCAGAGTATTTGCCTGATAGAGCCCCCTTCTCGACAAGCTGTTAGATTGTTAAAACTTTTATTTAGAAATTAATTCCCAAAACAACTACTTAGCGCAGCCAATGATTTTCTGACTGATACATAACAGTTTCAAAAAGCTAGCGGCAGATAGCAACCATGTGCACCACACACTACCCGACCTGAGCACAGCCCATAACGTTGTCATAAAACGTCTCTGGGTGATGTTTAGGCACCGAAGAACCCAATTTCACAAAGGGCTAACGATTGTTTTTTGATCTTCCGACCTATATCCTTGGGTGATCCGCACTAACACCACTCACTTTTATAAAGGAACTCGACTGTAATGGACGATGACCAAAAACACACCTTAACATCCCATATTGCTAGTTATTGGCGGGTTAAGACCGTGTCCTTTACCATCAAAGGTGAGCGATGGAGCTGCATTACACAGGGAGACCCAAAAGCAGAGCCAATCATATTCCTGCACGGCCTTGGCACGAATAAGTCGCTGTGGCGGAGCCAAATGCAAAGTTACGATAACAAGGACTATTATCGAATCGCTTTGAATATTCCAGGAGCCTGCCTTACCCAGTATTTTAACGACCGAAGACATACATTGCATGAATTATGCCGCTGGCTAGACGATACCTTGGACTGGTTTGGATTTGAGAAAGTCAATATTATTGCGCATTCTATGCTTTCGTTGCTTTCAACCTTTTATACTGCCACACGGCAAGATAGAGTGAAGACGCTGACCTTAATCAGCATTCCAGACCTGTGGGGCAGTGGTGAGGGTGGAGAAAGATCAAAAGATATCACCAAAAAAATGCGGGGCGACATTGATCATCAGTCAGTTGACGATACGATCGAGTTTATGAGTTCGCTTTTTTATAACCCACCAAATCTTCCTAAAGCATTATATCATTCTAGCTTTTTGAGAATTAAAAAATTTATCGACAAATTTAGTACAGTCCTTGATGATCTTGAACAGGGGCTACCCTTAATTATGCCGCAAACAAAGAACATCAAATGCCCTTTATTGATTATCAACGGAGAGCGTGACCCCTACTCGTCAAAGGAGTTTATCGAGAGTTTACATTGGCATTACCCAACCGTGAACGCAGTTAACTTGTTGCAATGTGCACATTTGTTAATGGTAGAGAAACCGATCGAGCTCCACAAAATTCACGTTCAATTTCTCAACCACGGTTACGTCACTGCAACGAGTGATTACAGCGACATCGTTCATACTCAGTACACTTTCCAACCTGAATACAGCTAACATGCCTTTCTCGTCACTCCTAATAACCCCTAATCAACACCAGACAACACTACTTTAAAGCATGGCGCTAAATTAAGGCAGCTCACCTGATGCAAACACGACATTTTCATCAGGCAACTCAATGGGTGTGATCACTACCTCATCGTCAAACAGCACTATTTCTGGAAATATATCGCATTGTTCAACGTGAAATTTATTAGGTTGAAAATACCCATCGACAACACTTTGCATTGCTTCACAATCTAACTCTGGGTTTCCGCTCAAAAATATCGAACCAGCAAACATCACAATGCTACTTAAGGGAGCTGGATCAACAATGGCATTATTGCGTAAATACAAACTTTTCAAAAACCTATGCCCCTCCAAAGGTGACAAATCACTGATCCGATTATTGTCCAAGTTAAAATAACTATGAAAACCATCCAATTCCTCGATACCCGCTAAAGACTCAATCCCTCTATCAGTACAATTCAGATGAGTCAGCCATGCGCGTATATATTGGTAGTCAGGTCTCATCTCTTGAATACACGCCTCTAAATTTTTATCTTCAAATTCAATATCGCCCAATTTTATCCCCGTATAAGCAAATTGCGCTTTTACGTTAAACGGTAACAAGGGGTGAACTTCTAAGACACAAACCGGATCTGTATTGGTACACGCTCCTTCCCAGTGGTGAAATGCATAGGAATCCGAATCGGCAATAGCGGTTAACGTAATGGTTTGTTTATCGGTAACCTCCCTTGCACAAATGTCAGGGCAGTTAATGGTGCCATCATCACTGGCTACCGTTCCCTCCAATGCTATCTCCACGGTTAGGTCTGATTTACAGGCAATTAAGCCAAAACAAAGAGCTAGAATAAATAGTCGTTTCATAATCATTTCCTTATGCTGATGTAAAGTAAGTGAATTATAGACATAACTCTGAGATTCAGGAGTTTTTTGGTTTTATGTTGAAAGGGCATTCCAAGGTGCACAGCAACAAGCAAGGTCACAGCGATAAAAATACCCGTCTTTTCACAATTTTATGGTAATTTATACCCGAACATTCACCGCCTAAAACCAGCAGCCCTTGTTCCAACAGGTGATGGTTTTGCGCTACACGGATAGAACGTTAATAGGCTTAGCATTGAATGAGTAAACTGGTCGATCTTAATCTCCCCATCATCACCCAATCCCATGTATCTGGCTTTACCCTTGCGCGAGTAAGCGGTGACTTAACGACACTTTGGCCAAATCAACAATCACACTATATCGCTCTTGCGTTTCAAAGTGCTGCTCAAAAAAAGCTGATCAATGAAGGTGAATACGACAAGGTCTACCGCTATCTCAACAATCACCCGCCGCACCTGGATACGTTCACCGTTACCGTACCGGCAAATAAGAAGAGATTTGATTTTGAGGCCCACGATATCTCCTTCGACTTTGTTTATTGGGTATACGATGGAGAGGATATTTTTGGTTTTGCTCCGGCAATCGGGGTAGCTAATTTCGCCAAGACCATCGATGAACTTAAGAAAAACCTAAAAGAAACCGTATTACTGGAATTTCAGCGTAACAAACGATTAACCTCACAGCACTCCCTCATATCAAAACAATGGTACACCCCACCGGTGGTTCATCATCACCCTATTCAGCTTGAGTTTTATACGCCATCGGAACTGATGCAAAAACGTCAAGGGCAAAAAGAAAACATTGTTGGAAAAACAGCAAGGCATATCACTTATACGCGTATGAGTGCTATCGGATTGGATGACTATGTTGACGATCTGCGTAAAAACTTACTTGGCCCATATCGACAAAGTGTGTTGATTGTCGGTCCTAACGGGTGTGGTAAGACTGCACTTATTCAGGAGTTTTTTCGACAACACAAAATGGAATTTCAACGAATACCCTGGCAAACAACGGCTGCCCAACTCTTGCGCGTACTCACCGAAGAAGGTGGTTGGCAGTACGGGTTAGGTCAATGGGTAGCGGAGCTACGCCGATCAGCTGATCTTATGTACGTTGGCAACTACGCTGAGCTTTTTGAGGTTGGCCAGTACGCGGGCAGCTCCGTCAGTATAGGAGATGCGCTTCGAGATGGGTTACAGCGTAATGAAATGGCCTTAATTGGTGAATTAACTGAAGAGCAACTGGAAAAAATTGATCTTCGCTCTCCGGGTTACTCCCAACTTTTTCATATCGTTCGGTTTTCAGAGCGCTCGACTGAGGAAGAGAATCGAATCACATCACTAGCAGTGAAAGGGTTATGCGAATTACTGAAAGTCGGGGCCAGCCCAGATGCAATTAAACGAATTATCTCGTTACACCGACGATATGCACCGTACTCGGGCTACCCAGGTAAAACCATTCGATTCTTTGAATCTTTATTATTGCAGGCACCAAAACAAACTACCACCATCAGTGAGCAGGCCGCGATTGGTGCATTTTGCGACGAATCAGGAATGCCCCCTTTTCTGGTGGATACCGACATCCCGTTTAAAGCATCCCAAGCAAAACGTTTTTTTGAAGAACGCGTCATTGGGCAGCATCGCGCAGTTGATGAAGTGATTAACGGTTTGTTGACCGTCAAAAGTGGCATGGCGCGCTCTGGCAAACCCATCACCTCGGCGCTGTTTGTGGGCCCAACCGGTGTTGGTAAAACACAAATCGCAAAAACGCTGGCAGAGTATATCTTTGGGGATGCGAAAAGGATGGTCAGATTCGATATGTCCGAATATTCGGATCCCTATTCAGTGACACGCCTGACTGCAGCCAGCGAAGCTAGCCTTGTCACTAAAGTCAGGCAACAGCCATTTGCTATTGTTCTATTCGATGAAATTGAAAAAGCTGACACCTCGTTTTTCGATTTACTACTTCAAGTACTCGATGAGGGGCGACTCACTGATGATAAGGGTGAGATTGCCAATTTTTGCAGCACCATCGTGATCATGACATCCAATATCGGGGGGCAAAGTTTCTCCGCTAACAAGATGGGCTTCACACAGAACGAATCTGGCAACACATTAGAGGCGCACTTTGAAGAAGCAGTGACCCAACATTTCAGGCCAGAACTGTTTAATCGAATAGAGTTGGTCGTCCCCTTTTCTCCTTTAACAAGCCAAGAGCAAGAGGCTGTCATTAGAAAGGAAATAGGCGATCTAACACGGGTACCTGGCGTCATCAGTAGACCGGTAAAGTTGACCCTATCTGAATCCATCTATCCGATTCTGGCGCAAGATATTAGGTCATCAAAATATGGCGCTCGAGCGATACAACGCATTATACAACAGCGCATCTCGTGGCCCCTGGCTGAAGTGCTGGCTCAATACAAACAAAACGCCCCCCTAACGATCGAGATAAGTAGCACAAACAATTCAATCACTATCGTTGAAAGATTGGCTAACAGCGAGCTAAAAGAAACAAGTACGCTACTTGAGATTGCCGACGACGCGGCTGCGCATCGTACGATGGTGCAGGCCTTGGAAAATGGTGGTACCTGGATCAGCCTGTTGAGCCATCTCGATCAACTAGAAGCCATAAAGAAGAGAAAGAAGGAAAGTTTTTGGCAAGACCTTACATTAGTATCGGACTATGAGACATACCGTTCGCTAAGCGCTCAATTTGACACATTGCTGACAGAAGCATTTAGTATTGAGGAACAAGCACTGACCTGCCTTCTGGATGAGGATGCAGGACTATTTGTTCAAGATTTCGATGCAATGATTCTGGGCGCCCAGGAGACATTTGTGCAATTATTAGTGACCATTGATTCGATTTCCAACCCTCATCACAATGAAGCAAGTTTATATCTCTACGGTGCAGAACAAGATGTGTCATTCATTGAACAACAATACATCCGGTGGTTTAAGGCTCTGACTTTGGATTATCAAATTCAATATATCTATGTCAAAACAGCACCGGACACCGTTACCGATACACCCGCCGAAGAGGAGCAACCCAAGAAGGAAGACGATGAGGAAGATTTGACCGAAGAAACTCTCGATAATGACATCTATCCGTTGCTATCAAAACCCTCTCAACAGAAAAATCATCAACTGATCGGTAAAGCGCTGACGATAAAAGGTCCTTCAGTGGGGCTATTCTTTATCCAAGAAGTCGGTATCTGGCAATTGGAGTCTGAGGAGCAAAAGAAAAGCCTAATGTCTGTCGATGTTTATCTCGGCCTCAAGGACGAGTATGAAGTACCTCAAGGCATTCATCGCAAAAAATACTATAGCAGCACCAAACCCAAACGACGCGTGAAGGACTTCGGGTATAGCGATAAGCGATTTGGTAGCAGCGACTACAAACCATTGACGAAACATGCCGAACAAATGCAAGAACTAAGATATAAGTCGTTGCTAGCCACTCACCTCAATCAATCATTCCTTGTTATACAGGAAAAAGAATCATGAGCATGGTGGTGCGATTAGCGTTTCCGATATTAGTGGAGCAACGAAAGAGTGGGTTTAGTATTAGCCCCCTCTTGATCAAAGGCCAAGTCATATCGCGCAACCGCTATGGTGATGCCATGCGGGCAATGCAACGTTCGGTGAGAAACCAGTTTCTCCAAAAACAACCTGAGGCGGAGTTACTTGACGAACTGCTATGGTATTGCTTTGCACCAGAGATCAAATTTGACTTACTTCAGCTAGCGTTAAAATCCGGTTTAAAATACATTGAGGGTTTGTTTGCCGTGGCGTTTTATGAACTGAATGGCCAACGCTATGCATGCCTTCCAAAGCTTAATGGCATGACCGTTCGAATCAGCCAGGACATTAAGACCAGGCCCCTGCAGATTACATTTATTACAGAAAAAATAGCCGCTTTTTTTAGGCAACAGAGAAAGGAAAATGAAACCTTTGATATAGAATCCTGTTTGTCTCAGGCAAACGATTCAATCACCATCATCAAAGCCAGTACCGAAATTACCCGACAAATTTTTCCCTTTGAGGAAAGCGGCTCGTCACTATTCGCTTTCCAGTTCGGCAACGAGTCGATGGATGGCGCCACAGAACTCAATAAAGTTGGTGAGGATTTGACGCTACGCTATCCCGATGCTCTCGGCACCGCGTTCTTTCGAACCAACGAGACCCAGTTATTGAGTCGCTGCCTGTTCGGTGGAAAACCTCAAGCAGTCGTGGTGGTTGGGAAAGTGGGTATTGGCAAAACCAACCTGATTGAAAATACGCTCAAAGACTATTTAGATCAAAACCCACAGCGTTCGTTAACAAAATCACAAAAAATTTGGCACGTCGATCCGCTGAGAGTGATCTCAGGAATGAGTGTTGTCGGGCAATGGGAGCGTCGATTTGAATCTATACTCGAACGCCTAAAAGAACGGATGTTACAAACCACCCGCAAGCATAGACTGCCAGATGTTCTTTATGTCGACAATCCCATTGCTTTACTGCGTATTGGTAAATCCAGCCAGACCTCATTAACACTCAGCCACTTGTTAAAACCCTATGTTGAACGACGCGACATACCGGTTGTGCTAGAGGCCACCGCAGAGGAATGGCAAAAGATCCAAGAAATCGACCGAGGTTTCTCCGACTTATTCCAAGTCATCCGCTTAGAAGCGTTAAAACCCCAAGAGCTCAATAAAGTCTACGTGCATAAGCGAGCACAGCTGGAGTACCAATACCAACTACGAATTGGCAGTAAGGCCATGTTGACCGTACTAAAATCTGAACCGCGCTTTCGTGGTAATGCAGAGCTGCCCGGTAATGTCATTTCCATCCTGGAAAAACTCTCCGTTCGCAATCAAAAAGCGGTTCTAAACGAACAGCGAATCTACGAATCACTGGAGAGTCAGTTCCATATCAAGAAAGATATGATTGATCGGAACATTACGCTTAAACGGTCTGACATCCTTGCATTTTTCAATCAAAACTTAATCGGCCAAGCACAGGCTTGCGAAGTGCTGACCGATACTGTGTTAGGCATAAAGGCCCAAATCACCTCCCCGTCTAAACCGTTAAACACCATGCTATTCATAGGGCCAACTGGAGTGGGGAAAACCGAAGCCGTTAAATTGCTCGCCAACTACCTGTTTGATAGGCCCGAATGTTTAGTGCGCATCGACATGAACGAATATGTCGATGACGGCTCAGTAGATCGATTGATCGGCAGCCAGCATCATCCACAGGGCATCCTCACCGAACAGGTGCGTTACAACGGCTCCTGTGTCTTGTTGTTGGACGAGGTTGAGAAAGCCCATCCCCGGGTTCATGATCTGTTATTACAGCTCTTGGATGATGGCCGATTGACAGATGCCCTTGGCAACACCACAGACTTTACACAATGTGTCATCGTTATGACCTCCAATATCGGCGCGCAGGAATCATCAACTGAAATGGGTTTTGCGCCGCAACCACTTGAAAACGCCAGCACTTATTTAAAAGCACTAGAACAGTTTTTTAGACCGGAAATGATTAATCGCATCAACAACATTGTGGTGTTTGATGCCTTGCAACAAGACAGCATGCAGTTCCTCGCGCGGTTACATCTCTCGAAACTTTTACAAAGAGATGGCTTTACTCGACGAAAAACCATTCTTAATGTTGACGAAGAATGTTTAACCACCTTGGCGAACCAGAGTTACAACCCCAGGCTTGGGGCCAGAGCCCTAAAACGTAACCTCGAAAAAACGATTACACAGCTTACGGGGAAACTTTTATCGGAGATAACCTCCAGCGACCCGATTATTCTCAATGTTGCTTTAGCCGATGGTCAACCCGTTACAACGATCACTCAGCTTATGTATCAAACCGTGATACAGAACCTTTTTCAATTCGACAGTGATCAAGTTGACCTAGAAGAATACCGAACCCTCCTCCTGCGCCTGGAGGACTCCGACAATGCCCTGACCACCCTGACTTCCCTTTCTAGCGAAACCAACGAAAAAACACAATACGCCGCCTGGTCTCTTAGTGGCGCAATCCGTGACATTAAAGAGCCACTACAACGCTTTCTTTGGGAAACCGAAGACCGCTTAAAAACGTCTACGATTAAGGGTAGTTTTTCATTACGTTCTTCGCGGGCAATCGCATTATCGAAATGGAAGGACATTAAGGTCGATACTGCAGCGCTATTTGCTCACAATGATATGCGTGATTACTTACATGATCTGCACAAAAAATCCGGCGAAGCATTTCAAGAAGATTTACACAGCCGGTTACAGCTCACGGGGGAAACGCAACAACTGACCTTTGCCAGCAAGTGTTTGGCCGACCGGGGCATAGATCAAGGTACGTTGCTGATTATGCCGCTGATGACTGAGGGCGACACGCAACAAGTTGACCACCTAGACCGGTATGTAACATCTGCCGTTGATGCGATAGGTTCAATCGAACATCGAAATAAAGATAAATCCGGTGTAACCCTTTCAATCTCAGGCTGTGGCATTCATGAGCTATTGGAGTATGAGAGTGGTGTGCACCTATTTATCGAACATCAATCCATGCAGGTTCCCGTGTTGCTACATTATCTACGTTCAGTTGATCCTGATGAGATCGCCTCTGCTATAAGCACCTTGCGTAATCAATCTGAATTGCAGGTGCTGAGGCTGTATTACCGCAATGACCCAACTGCGGATATGTATCACATCACAGATTTACGACTCGGCATGTCTATTGAGGCTCCCACTACGCCTGCTGATCTCAACATATTGCTCTACCCTTGCTATTCCACTACCAATACCAAAGTCAATGCCAATAAAGGTACAAACGCATGCCAATGACACACTTCCCGTTGCTAATCTGGCCCATTGATGAAAATACCTACATGGGACAGGTTGTTGGTACCGATTATTCAGTAATGGATAACAGCCCTGGTGCATTGAGAAAATCTGCAGCGGAATTTCTTACCAAGGCATTCAAAACAGATGGGGTTACGGAACCCCCACAAATTGATAATCCCATTCTAGTATTTTATTCAGTTTCTGTTCAAATGACCTACCGTGAAAAGAGTGGCATCTATCCACTACCCGGTAATAATAGCTTTAACGTAGCGGCGGTTCATGGTGACGCGCGCCAAGAGGATTTCGGGCAATGTTTCTTACCCCTGTATAATCGGTCCTTTTATTACTACGATAAAACGCAGCTCAAATCCCTGATTGAACACTTCGTGCGGGATATCATAGAGAACACATCACCCGAAGATGCGATGCAGTACCGAATGAAGGTTCTACCCTCTCTAGACAGCATTAAAGTACAAGCGAGCCCCAAACTATCGGCGTCCTATCTTAACGAACCCCAGATACCAGCCATCCTTAAAGAAACCACTGATCGACTACCGATACCGAACAAGGAAAGAAAGACGTTATCGCGTTTACCCGAGGTTGCTTGGGAACGAGAAAAGGAAGTATCACGGTTAGTATCCAAAATCCTTTCAAACAAAGACAATATCATTTTAGTCGGTGATCAAGGTGTTGGGAAAACGGCACTATGGAATGATGTAATCAAAGCCGCCCGGCGCGAAACCAAAAGTGATGAACAACCGATAACCGTATGGCGCACCACTGCGCAGCGACTCATATCCAAAGCAAAATACTTGGGTGAGTGGCAAGAAATTTGTGATGAGGTTATTGAAGCGTTGGCCTCAGTGAACGGTATTCTCTGGATTACCGATTTAGCTGATCTAATGCATGTCGGTGGGGAATCTCAGGAAGATTCCGTAGCGGCTTATTTGCAGTCCTACATTGCCAAGGGTCAGCTCCGAATAATTGGTGAGATGCGACCTCAACAAGTGGAGGCCTCTCGAGCTTTATTACCAAGCTTTATCCATTATTTTGAACTCACAATGATAAGTGAGCTTGACCCCGCGGCCTCCTCCAAAGTGTTAAGGCATTACGCCAAGTATGCCGATACAAACTTTAGCATTCAGGTGAGCAATGACGCGCTGGACTTATCGTTTCAGTTGGTTAGCCGTTATATCAAATACGAAAAGTCGCCCGGAAAACATGTCAGTTTTCTTAGTGAATGTATTAAACAGTCTGCCAATACACAGCGCTCCGTCATCAATAGAGATGACATTATTCGAATCTTTACAGGGTACACAGGCTTACCCGAAATCCTGCTCCGAGATAACATTGCGTTATCCGATGAAGACCTGATGCGCTTTTTTTCTCAGAAGATCAAGGGACAGGACCCTATTCTGAAGAGTTTGTGCAGTATTGTTCAGACGTTTAAATCTGGACTAAATGCCCCCCACAAGCCGATAGCGACACTGCTATTTGCGGGGCCAACCGGTGTGGGTAAAACGGCAGCGACGAAAGCATTAGCGTCCTACTTCTTCGACGCAGGTCAAAGTAAACACCCGCTATTCAGAATGGACATGAGTGAATTTCAGCACCCCGGGCATATCGTAAGGCTTATTGGTGATTTGGATTCTCCCGGAAAACTGGTACAGCATGTTCGTTCCAATCCGTTTTCAGTGGTGTTATTAGACGAAATAGAAAAAGCTCACCCAAGTGTATTTGATGCGTTGTTAACGGTATTTGATGAGGGGATATTAACAGATAGATTTGGTCGGGTTACGGATTTCCGAAGTAGCATCATCATTATGACGTCCAATCTTGGCTCGAATAAATCAAAAGGAATCGGATTTTCCTCAAACTCTACAAGCGAGGTTTCAATGACGGCTATTAAAAAGTTTTTCAGACCTGAATTTTTCAATCGTATTGATGATGTACTTTCCTTTCAGGCTTTATCAAAAAAACATATCATTGCGATTACCCGAATTGAAATGGAAAGACTTGCAGAGAGAGATAGAATCAAGGATAACAATATCACCTTGGTATTTGCGGACCGTCTTGTCGACTTTATTGCTGACATTGGTTTTAGTCCGCTCTATGGAGCCAGGCCAATTCAACGAGCAATTGAGAAACACGTGGTCAGAGCGCTTACTGAATACTTGCAGAGCGAGGAACTCGGCGGTGTAGTGACACTAGATTGTGAGAAAGATCAGATCAAAATACGTTAGCTTATACATCAATAGGTTACAGAAAAGCATCTACAACAAAATTATAATACCAGCATCAGAAAAATCACAACCACGGTAAAACCACCGATCCACTTATAAAGCCCCCTCTTATCCATGGGCGGCTTTTGGCTGCTTTTTTCTTTCATAATCAGCTGTGCAGCCAAAGCATCAAGCTCTCCTTTGCTCATATCTTTTGGATTACTTTTGAAAGATTCGGCATTGCTTTTGGGCGCCTCCAACACTTCCTGCACCTTTACACTCTCAAGTAATTCTAAAAGCGCCTGCCGATCTTTATTGGGCATTGCCAATATGCCTTTATGATCATTTGCAGCAAGCCTATAGGTGTTACCAGCAATGATTACTGTAATTATTGAATATGTCATATTCCGATCAACCTTTAAATAGCGAATTCTATCCCGCTCGCTGACATCCAAACCCAGTGACTGAGCAATAGACACCGATTACCTGCAAGGTAATTGCGAATGAATTACATAATAGCGAGAATTTGTATCAGCCGTACACCATTTAACAATTAGAAAAGGTTGTTGTATATGAAAACTCTAGAATTCACTCTCCAAACACTAGCATCGCGGTTTGTATTGCTGCTCACACTACTGTCCTTGTTACTAATGATAAGCGGCTGCGCGGGCCAGATGACACGAATGATGGGGCACATGGCGCTAGGCCAACAAGTGGATTATCTCAACATTGAGGGTGCGACAGGTTCGCACCTGGACCAGCTCAGCCCTAAGGTATGGACCTATAACTGGGGTTTTGATCGCACGCTTATCGTGGATACTGACGTAGGGTTAGTGGTTGTGGATTCCTTCACCAAGGAACTCTCTAAGCGTTTGCTAAGGGAACTTAAACATGCAGGCTTAGACAAGCCGGTCCATACCTTAATCTATACTCATTTTCATCTTGATCATGTGGGGGGCGGTGCCATTCTCAAACCCAAACACGTTATCGCTCACGAGAAAACCGAAAGTTATTGGCAAGACTTTGATATTACCCATCTTGGTATCGCTAAACCCACTAAAACAATCAATGGTGATGTAGAGATGAACATTGGTGGTGTTGCTTTTCAATTATTGTACGGCGGTTTCTCTCATACCGATACGTTTTATGCGGTACACCTACCGGAAGAAAATTTATTGTATGCAGCCGACACTGTTGGCGTTGAGGTATTTTTGCCAGTAGGAGGAATCGCAATATATACACCAGGTTACTATCGCATGTTGGAACGTATTGCCAACATTGATTTTACTACCTTTGTATCCAGTCACTTTAAAGTAGGTGACAAGAAAGACTTCCTTGAGGCAAAGGAACTACAATTTACAATACAACGTTTAGTGCAAGAAGAAATATTGAAATATGACGGCGAGGTAGCATTACACCAGAACAAAGACGCCATGTTAACGTTGTATGATAATGTCCATGATCAGTTGTATGATAAGTACGGTGATTGGCATGGCTTTTCTGCTCAAATCGTTCCAACTATACTAGGGGCCTATGTAAATAGTCTAGTAGGTAACTAGGCAGTAACGACCTCGCTCTTCTACTTGATATACCTGTTAACCCAAAACGCCATACCCCCTAAACTGGTCCCCCTATTCATGGGATAGTTAAGTTCTCCTTTTGGAATTAGCATGGTTACTCCAACAACGAAACGGACTTTCATCCGGAGATAAACCATGAAAAACACTATTTTAGCTACGATAATCTGTTGTACCGCTTTCTTTTCGAACATGGGGTTCGCTTACGACGGAGACCATGAAGTTCGATACACAAAAACGAAAACGGTATATGGGGAAGTCGTTATTCGGGCGGAGCTTATTGACGATGATGGTTATGTCGTTGCAACGGGGCATAGCGGTGGAGAAGGAACACGAAAACAAAAGAAACAAGACGCAAAAGTTGATGCTGAAGACGATTACGATAATAAATAGACCCAGCTCAGACCGGTTCCGTTTTTCCAAAGAGGCTTGCGGAACCGGAAAGGTCTCCGGTTTTAGTACTACAATAGTTAATCGGGCTTCACCAACCCTAGTTTTGTAGCCTCTAATGTGGCTTCTGCTCTGGATGAGATATTCAATTTTCTATAGATACTCTTCAAATAACCTGCACTGGTATTGAGGCTAATCTCTAACATTTTGGATATTTCTTTCGTTTTATAGCCTTTTGCTGCAAGTGTAAGCACTTCTTCCTCTCTTTTTGAAAGGCATGACTCAGGCTTTTCGGCTTGGGCGTCTTGAAAATAGGTCAATATTCGCCTCGCAATCGAAGGCGATAGGGGCGGCTCCCCCTTCAAAATACCTTGAATACGCTGAATCAATTGCTCGCGGGGTTGCTCCTTTAACAAATACCCTTTAGCCCCCGCCTTCAACGCTGCAAAAAGGTGTTTGTCATCGTCAAATATGGTCGTCATAACAATATAGGTATCATTTGAAGTTGCGGTTATGTCCCTCGCCAAATCAATACCCGATCCGTCGGGAAGGTTGATATCAAGAAGTGCTAAATTAATGATATTGTCTTCAAGAATAACCTTTGCTGCTCCAATAGTTTCAGCCTCTAAAACCGTAATTCCGTCTAACGCCTCCACCAATAGGCCTCTAAGCCAAATTCGCGTATCAGTATGATCCTCGAGTAGTAGAACCTTATGCAAATCAATACCCCCTTACACTTACGTTATTTTTCTGCTAAAAAACTGATTATTCGGTCGCTCATTATTCTTGAGCAATAGGAACAAGCACCTCCACTCGGCAGAGCTCTCTACTTTCATCATTGACAAGCCGCCATTGAACATCGCCTTCAAGTTCAGATGCTCGTCGTTTGATATTACAGAGCCCTTTGCCCTCCTGCCACTGCTCAATGGGAAGGTGTTGGCCATCATCAGTTACACTTAACACCAATGTTTCATCACGCAAATACCACTGAATATCCAGATTTTGAGGTTTCGCGTGTTTTATTGCATTAGAAGCAATCTCTCGAAGAGCGCGCCCAAGGTTAAGTAATCGCCTTGGTGACATCGAGACAGTAGCCACCTCTTCTTCCTGATGCCAACGTAATTCAATATGTGCAGACAAAAGCCTCTCCTCCATTTCATCTCGCCAGCTTGAAAGTAAATCAATCAGTTGCTTTTGAGAGTTTGCATCAAGGCTATAAATAATTTCCCTAAGATTTTTTAATGTATCACTTGCAAGTTGCTGAGAGCGAGATGATTCAGCTTGATGCGTTAATGTTAATAAATTTGATGCCACATCATCATGCAGATCTCTCATGATTCGATCACGCTCCACCTCAACTGTTTTTTGTTGGCTAACCCGAAGATTTTCGTTTTCCGCGATATTGTCGATAAGCGTATTCACTGTTTTAACATCATCTAAATCGAATAATTTGTGACCACGATTTTTTCCCGTTAATTCGATGTAGCCTTGATTGTTCGGCAACGGAGCATTTAGCTGCAACCCATTATTAATAACCTTGGCGGAACGAAGGCTTTCATCCCGGTCCTTAATATTTAATGGCGCATAGAGGTCAGTAAGTAATGCACACCAACGCTCACTCACAGTGAGTTGCTTATCACCACTGACCACATTAATAACATCATTGTTTTGTTGAAGCGATGACAACGCTGGTTTGTTTTTCATAATATGGCTGCCTGATACGCCGGCTGCTTTATTCCAGAACTTTTGTCGCACAGGGAAATAGAACCACCAAATCACCAAAAGCAGCAATTCAAACCCAGGTGGAACGTATAAACCGAATAAATATACCGCAACCATCTCAAAAACAATGAGTAAAGCAAATACTGAAAAACTCTGCCAAATCCGAAACCACCAACTTTCAATGCCAAATAATTGACTGTGATTTGCTCCCAAAACGAAACCAAGAAAAACACTCAACGCCAAACCAGTGGCAACCAACGTAGACACCCATGGCAATCCTAGAAAGATTATAGGCAAGAGATACACAGCAAAAACCAATACCATGCAAATAATGATGGAGGCAACATTCCAGAAAAACAGCACTCTATCTTTTGGTGTATCCTTACACTGAAGCCACTGTTTATAACCAAGAAAAAAACCAATACTTACAACAAAAAGGGAAGGAAAATAAAATATATTGAGTGGCCATTCAACCCATTCCAGCCATTCATTAACCCACACCATAAGAGTAAATGCACTCACACTAAATAGCGTCACAGAACTCCGCAAAGGCCGAGGATAAAAACAAAATAAAAGTGCCAAGCTCCAAACAAAAACAAATCCCCCGAGGTGATTCAAATGAATGAGTATCCGAAACCACTCTCCTGGCAAGGCCAATTCTCTTGATGCATAAATTGCCATACAGGACTGCATTAATACGAAACCCGTTCCCGCTAACGCTAGCAGCCGCGTTATAGGATGCCCTCTCCGGTAGGACCAAAAACCAACTCCGACAAAAAGAGCAATATCTCCGAAGAAGTTGATCAGCCAGTATTCAAAAGGTATTGACGTTAGATTTCGAGGTTTTTGGTGAAACTCCCGTTCAGAGCCATCGTCAAAAACGAGCGTTATTTTGCCGCTAGCCGCGAGTGAATAGAGAACAGATTGCTGTCCCAAAAAGTCGTCTAATTGCGCAAAGGATGTAAAATAGTCAGGATCAGATGCAAAGGTTTTTACCGAAACATTTATATTTTCATCGCCAGACTTAACAGCTCGTACAATGTTTGAGCGCAAGGGATCAGGGAAACTTGAGCCCACAATAACCAAGTCACCCTTAGTCCTCAGGTTCAAGTCATAGAATGGAAGACTTAAGATATATTGAAGGCTTAGAAAAGCCAAAAACAATGCCGCAGCGCCGGTTCCCATCAACACTTTTAAGGGAGCAATATTTGCCAACCAAAGTAGGTTAGGTTGAGTTGACAAGGTATTTGAACGTATGATCTCCATCACCTACTTCCGAACATAGAAACTAAATGGTGATAGTACCCAATACCACACTATTAAAGTAAAGTTTCGTCACA
>MAAC01014806.1_pt1 | contig 20450 bp, 19 predicted proteins | sample 1115981 | NCBI WGS metagenome assembly MAAC01 (sample SAMN04961126, study PRJNA320927) | seawater metagenome | isolation source: sample BD02T64 sea water enriched with oil for 64 days | place: USA:Gulf of Mexico | collected 2013-07-27
TTGCCATCTTTTTCAAGTGCAACAGAGTTTTAAATTGACAGATCAACAGCCCCTAGGCACACAGGAAAAAAACTATGAAAGATTATCAACGCGAGTTTATTGAATTTGCGATAGAGAAACAGGTATTACGCTTTGGTGAATTCACGTTAAAGTCTGGCCGAGTTAGCCCTTACTTTTTTAACGCGGGTATGTTTAAAACCGGCGGTGATTTAGCGCGCTTAGGTCGTTTTTATGCAGCTACGTTAATAGATGCAAAAATTGATTTTGATTTAGTTTTTGGTCCAGCTTATAAAGGTATTCCAATTGCTACAACAACAACCGTTGCGCTGTACGATCACCACAATATAGATGTGCCTTATTGCTTCAACCGTAAAGAAGCAAAAACTCATGGCGAAGGTGGTTCATTAGTGGGCGCTGAGCTTGAAGGTAAAATCATGTTAGTTGATGATGTTATTACTGCCGGTACTGCTATTCGTGAATCAATGGAAATCATTAAAACACATGGAGCACAGCTTTCTGGTGTATTAATTGCCCTAGACCGTCAAGAAAAAGGCCAAGGTGAACTTTCAGCAATTCAAGAAGTTGAACGTGATTTTGGTACACAAGTAGCGGCGATTGTTACCTTAGGTGACGTAGTTACCTTCCTAGAAGAAAAAGTAGCAAACCAACCTGAATTAGCAGAAAACTTAGCAAGCATTAAAAAATATCGTTTAAATTACGGTATCTAATACGCTAACAACCGTTAGTGAGTAAAGTTTAGTTACTTACCTTTAAGCAAAAACGCCTTTGAAGCATAATGTTTCAAAGGCGTTATTTTTTTGCGTAGTATAGATTGTTAGAAACCGAACCGTTCATCGATAACGTAAAACAGAAACCATTAACAGGAAATCAGGATGAAAAATGTCAATAAGTACACGATATTACTACTGTGGTTGGTAAGTACCTTGTCATTTGCCCAAGCACAGCAAGATTGCCTGACTATTCAAGATGATTATGTTTCTCTTATTGAATCGGGCAAGTATCGCTTCGCAAATGAAGCGGAAGATGAGCCTTTTGCAAGCATTAACTTTGAAAAACTGTCTAGCTACCAGCAATACCTTACGAGTGCATACAAAGTTGTGGTTAATAAAAACCCTAGAGCAAGTATGCCTTGTCCGATTGTTACTGAGACCTACCAACAATTAGCGAAAAAAAATCAATGGTCAAAAACACCAAAGGTAAGCCAACTGGTTGCTCCATTTGAATTAACTCAACATAATAACGATAAAGCCATTTTACTTATTCATGGCTTAACTGATTCACCATTCTCTTTTCATGATCTTAGCCAATTTTTCTATCAACAGGGTTTTACGGTACGTACCTTGTTATTGCCAGGCCATGGCGTAGCGCCTTCAGAATTACTTAACACTGATTATGAAGCGTGGCAGCAAGCGACAAAATTTGCCATTGATCAAACGTTAAATGATTATCAGCAAGTGTACCTTGGCGGCTTATCTACTGGCGGGGCACTTATTTTTAATTATTTGATGCAGCAACAACAGGTTGACGAAAAAATTAAAGGACTCTTTATGTGGTCGCCAGCCTCAAAGGCAAAAAGTGATTTAGCTTGGTTAGCTCAATATATTGATGGTATCCCTTTTGTTGACTGGCTTGATTTAGATGCCGATATTGATTTTGCTAAATATGAGTCATTCCCGTATAACGCGGGAGCACAGGTTCACGCCTTAATGAATCTTGTTGTGGGGGAAGGGGCAAATGCGAGTCGACAAATGCATGATATTCCACTGTTTGTTGTGGCGAGTGAACATGACCAAACCATAGATACTGCACATACCTTACAGCTAGTTCAGCAGTGGCAGTTAGCATCACCGCAAGAGCAGATGAAGAAAAGTGTTTTGATTTATTATGGTGATAACAACAAGTTGCCGACAAAATTAGTTGATGTGATGGAAGTGATTGTGCCTGAATGTTCAGCTGAGAGCTTATGTAATGAAATTTTTGATGTTGCCCACATTGCAACAACGAATTCTCCAGATAACCCACATTATGGCGTTAATGGCCAATATAGAAACTGTGGTCACTATGTTACAGATGCCCCGCGTTATAAAGCATGCAAACATAATAAACAGGTTATTAAGGGAGAAGTCACCGCAATGAACCTTACGCGTGATTTGCCAATGCAACGATTAACTTACAATCCGTATTATCAAGAAATGCTGGAAGCGATGACAACGTTTTTAAAAGCTACTCAACGGTCGGTTAATGATTAACGCGCGTATTTTAACCAAAGCTTATAAAAAACAGCATTGCAGGTTTTATTATCATCCATAACACCATCCCTATCGCAATCAGAGCCGGTCAATGATTTAGCCACTTGTTGACCATATTCATCGATATCTGCTTTTGATGGCAAGACGGTAATGGTTACTTTTGGGGATTGCTCAATAAAGTCCGCCACGTCTTGATAGCTGGCAAATACTTCTTGAGAAATCAAATGGCTAATATCCCTCGAGGCACGATTTTTCGCGTTCGAGCTAAATGAAAATAATGCCAGGCTAATAGTTAATATAGTGACAATGTAGTTCATTATTAAGTCCTACCTTTCTACACCGGGAAAGCTTGTATCCTGATAACCATGTATTAAGGCTTGCCAGTTTTGTTCGGTAAAATTAAACTGCTCTAGTTTATTTAATTCCTTTAAAAATGAACGCTGTAAACGCGCCATGTTGGCTTGCTTCCAGTTAGTCTCAACAGGGTTAGTGCGCAATTCACCACGGTCAAAGTCGATTAGAAACACCTGATTTTTGTCATTGAGCAAAATATTATGGCTATTTAAATCATGGTGATAAATACCGTGATGGTGAAAGCGCTTAATCGTGGCACCTATGTTGTGCCAAACATCATCAGTTAATGCATTTTCACTTAATATTGCCACTAAGTCTTGCGCATGTTCGATTCGACTGGAAAGCAAGTCCGCTTTGTAAACAAAACCTTGTTGAATAACACGATAAGCAATGGGCTCAGGAGCAGGAAGTTGTAGCGTATTCATATGGCGTAATAGCGCAAACTCACAAGCGGCACGGGTCTTTTCTATACCGCTAAACCAATAGGAATCTTTAATAATTTTACCGATTAAACCACCGCGGTAATAATGGCGTAACACCCAATCATGCTGAGTATTGCCGTTATCATTGTATTCGACAAACCAAGTGGTGCCACGTCCTTGCGCTGAGCCCGTTACGGCATCATTTTGTTGCCAATAGCTCGGGCTAAGCATTTCTGCATTGAATTTAGTGATGAGTGTTTGATTATAAACACAAGCAACGTTACCTTGTTCGAACTTAGAAAATTGTGCGCTGGTTATTGTTTGACTCACGAGTTATCTCCTAAGGGCATAGTGTCACTATTACTAGTAATTATAGGCAGTAGTTTTATTACTTGAGCCAAGGTTTTTTCACTGGCCCCTTGGTTTTGTAAGACCACTTTAAGCGCATTTTCACCAAGCGTTTTTTGTCGGGTTGGTTGTTGCAATAATGCGCTAACTTCATTGACAAGTTGACTGCTAGATTCATTCGCTGGTGTATTGTTAGTGAGTTCAATAATGGCCTTTTCTTGTCTTAGTTGCTGCATTATTTCGTTGAAGTTACTCATGTTGTGGCCAACGATAACAGGCTTATTAAATAATGCCGGTTCTAGCGGGTTATGACCACCCACTTCACTGAAACTACCACCCATAGTGACAATATCACTTAAAGCAAAGGCAGCCATTAACTCGCCAAGGCTATCGAGCAACCAAACTTGTTCATTACTGATTATCGTATTTTCGCTGCGCTTTGCTAATGATAATTGCTGTTCCAGGCAAAGGTTGGCAACGTGCTCAAAACGTTCTGGATGGCGCGGTACTAGCACTAATAATAACGATGGGTATTGAGATAATAATACTCTAAAGGCGGTTAAGGCAATGGCTTCATCGCCCTCGTGTGTACTGGCAACTAACCAGATTGCTCTTTTGGGCTGATTATTATCAGCAAAAAGTAACTTGGCTAACTCGGCCTTTTTATTGATCACTTGTTCATTGACACTGATATCGAATTTTAAATTGCCACTATTCACACAGCGGCTTGCATGTGCACCGAGTTGCAAAAAGTGGGCTAAATTTTCTTCGCTTTGCGTGAGAATTTTATCAAAGTGATTTAAGCAGGGCATCATAAGCGCACTAAGCTTTTGGTAGCTGGTTAAGGATTTTTTCGATAAGCGGCCGTTAATTAGCAATAATTTAATCTGTTGTTGGGCGCATTGAGCAATTAAGTTAGGCCATAATTCGGTTTCCATGAAAATTATCATTTTAGGTTTAAGTCGATGCAGAAATAAGGTCGTGCAAGGAAATATATCTAAAGGTAAATAACCATGTTGAACACGCTCACCAAAGAGCTTGGTTATTTGCGCAGAGCCAGTCGGCGTAAATGAAGTGATGGTGATGGGTAAATCTGGATAGTTTACTAATAACTTTTCGATAAGGCTTTTTAGCGCAATAACCTCACCAACACTGGCCGCATGCACGATAATACCGCCCCGTTTATAGGGTTTAGGAAAAAAGCCCAATCGTTCAAATAAACGTTGGCGGTACTCAGGGTGATTTAGTGAGCGAATTAATAGCACAAGTAAAAATATTGGGGTTAGCAATAAAAAGATTACCCGGTAAATAAATAAAGCTAAAACATATCGCACTAAAATCGACTCCACATCAACTGTTTAAGCTGGCTAGTATACCTAAAGATGATACCAAACGAATTAATTCTTGCTAATCAAATTGCTATAAATTAATTCGACTAATTAAGGCGCATTTCCACACAAGGGGGTTAAGGTTTCAAAATCGTAAGATTAACGCTCAAAGATGGTATCAAGAATAATAGCTGAGTTGGTTCTTTCCACGCCTTCAGTAGAACATACCATATTAAGTACTTCACTAAGCTTTTCTAAGGTGCTGGCTTGTATGGTAACCAATAAATCATACTCGCCACTTATCGAATGGATATGACTAATTTGGTGAACTTTTCTTAAGGCGATACAAATGGTTTGTCGTAAATTTGGTTTTACTTTTAACGAGACATTAGACGAAATTAAGCCATTGGTATAGGCGCTGTCGAGCACAACACTGTATCCCTTAATCACATTGTTATTTTCAAGCTTATTGAGTCGGTTTTGTATCGCTGTTCTAGAAACGCCTGTTGCTCTGGCGATATCTGATACACTTGCTCGAGCATTGAGTCGTAATATTGACAGCAATTCTTCATCTTTTTCGGTTAACAAACTACACTCCACATTACTGCATATATTCAAATTATAGCTACTAACTTACACTTTGACATGTTTACATGTCAATTTAACTATAAAAAAGGTCATATCACCAAGTAGTGTCACTTTTATTGTAGTACGGTCTGAGTTGATAATATGGCTATTGAAGCACACTAACTATTTAAGGAATTCACATGACTGGTTCTGTATCTACGAAAGGTTTTTACTCGCATTTAACCGCACAAATAGAGCAAGTAAAAGAAGATGGTTTGTACAAGGCTGAGCGTATTATTACGACTGCTCAGCAGCCACAAATAGCCGTAAATACCGGTGAAGAGGTGGTAAATTTTTGTGCCAATAATTACTTAGGTTTAGCAAATCACCCTGAATTAATTGCTGCAGCAAAAACTGGCTTAGATGAGCATGGTTTTGGTATGGCATCGGTACGCTTTATTTGTGGTACGCAAGATATCCATAAGACTTTAGAGCAGGGCATCAGCGAGTTTTTAGGCATGGAAGATACTATTTTGTACTCTTCTTGTTTTGATGCCAATGCCGGTTTATTTGAAACCTTATTAGGACCAGATGACGCTATTATTAGTGATGCACTAAATCATGCGTCTATTATTGACGGTGTACGGTTATGTAAAGCTAAACGCTTCCGTTATGCCAATAATGACATGGCTGCGTTAGAGCAAAGTTTAATTGAAGCTGATGCCGCTGGCGCACGTTTCAAGTTAATTGCTACTGATGGTGTTTTCTCAATGGACGGCGTTATCGCCAACTTAAAAGGTGTTTGTGATTTAGCCGATAAATACGATGCTATGGTAATGGTTGATGATTCTCATGCGGTAGGCTTTGTTGGTGAACAAGGCCGTGGTAGCCATGAATACTGTCAAGTTATGGGCCGTGTAGATATCATTACTGGCACCTTAGGCAAAGCAATGGGTGGCGCCTCAGGCGGTTTTACGTCAGCGAAAAAAGAAGTGGTTGAATGGTTACGTCAACGTTCACGTCCTTACTTATTTTCTAATTCATTAGCACCAGCAATCGTTAATGCGTCTTTGAAAGTGCTTGAGTTATTAGCTCAAGGCGATGCTTTACGTAAAACCTTAAAAGATAATGCCGCTTATTTCCGTAACAGTATGGAAGCTGCAGGTTTTACTTGTGCGGGCGCAGACCACGCGATTGTGCCGGTAATGCTAGGTGACGCTAAAGTTGCTAGTGCTATGGCTGATCGTTTATTAGCGGAAGGCATTTATGTTATTGGTTTCTCTTTCCCTGTAGTACCTAAAGGGCAAGCACGTATACGTACACAAATTTCTGCGGCACATACTAAAGCGCAGTTAGACCATGCAATTGAAGCCTTTATCCGAATTGGTAAAGAAATGGCAGTAATCTAACTTCCCCGTTGAAAATTAATAAGACAGAGAGCGACAATGAAATCTTTAGCTAAATTAAAAGCAGAACCGGGCATCTGGTTAACCCGCACTGAAAAACCAAAACTAGGTCATAATGATCTGCTGATAAAAATTAACAAAACGGCCATTTGTGGTACTGATATCCATATTTATAATTGGGATGAATGGGCACAAAAAACAGTGCCTACACCTATGGTTGTTGGGCATGAATACGCGGGTGAAGTAGTCGGTATTGGTTTAGAAGTTAAAGGCTTTAATTTGGGTGACCGGGTTTCAGGTGAAGGTCATATTACTTGTGGTCATTGTCGTAATTGTCGTGGTGGAAAAACTCATTTATGTCGTAATACCGTGGGTGTTGGGGTAAATCGTGCGGGTTCGTTTGCGGAATATCTAGTGATACCTGCTTATAATGCTTTTAAATTGCCGGATGAAATATCTGATGATTTAGCTGCCATTTTTGACCCCTTTGGTAATGCAGTTCATACCGCATTATCATTTGATTTGGTTGGCGAAGATGTACTAATCACCGGTGCTGGCCCTATCGGTATTATGGCCGCAGCCGTTGCTAAACATGTAGGTGCTCGTCATGTTGTTATTACCGACATTAATGAATACCGTCTTGATCTTGCAAGGAAAATGGGTGCAACGCGTGCAGTTGATGTTAGTAAAGAAAACTTAAACGATGTCATGAAAGACTTAGGCATGACAGAGGGCTTTGATGTTGGTTTAGAAATGTCGGGTGTACCAGTGGCATTTACTAGCATGTTAGAAAATATGAACAATGGCGGAAAAATTGCCATGTTAGGTATTCCTGGTAGCGATATGGCGATTGATTGGAGTCAGGTTATTTTTAAAGGCCTTACCATTAAAGGTATTTATGGTCGTGAAATGTTTGAAACTTGGTATAAAATGGCAAGTTTGATTCAATCTGGCTTAGATCTTACCCCGATTATTACTCACCACTACAATATCGACGACTTTCAGCAAGGTTTTGATATGATGCGCTCTGGTCAATCTGGCAAGGTTATTTTAGATTGGACCTAAATTCGTTATACTAGCAGTTGAGAGACGTGATCTATTGATACTATCTACTAACGTTATATACCCATGTAGATAATAGTTTATAGATTACGTGTTCATTAAAGCCTGAAATATAAAGAATTTACTGCCAGCAAGCTAGTAAACAAATGAGGAATACATAGTGTCAGAGAATAGTTTTAAGCATATGTCAGTGAGTGACTTACAAGAAGTGATGGCAAATAAATCACATGTTGTTGTCGATATTCGAGATGCTAATTCTTTTGCAAATGGACGAATTGCAGAATCAATTCATTTAACCAACGAGTCATTACCTGATTTTTTACGTGAAGCCGATCTGGATGCACCGGTAGTTGTATGTTGTTATCACGGGATTTCTAGCCAACAGGCTGCGGAATTTTTAATCAGCCAAGATTTTACCGAAGTCTATTCTCTTGATGGTGGCTTTACCCAATGGCAAACACAATTCCCTGACAATATAGAGCGATAATGAATGATGACAAGTGAGTCTGCTGAGAATATGGATACGCTACAGCCTCTGGTTCAACTGAAAGATCATAATATTGCTTTATTATTCTGTAATTATTTGCAATCTTTAGGTATTCAAGCACAGCTCAAATCAAGCCAAGAAGACGGCCATGTAATTTACTGCCCTGACGATAAAATAGCACAAGCAAAGGTAGAGTTTGATGCATTCATTTTAAAACCTGATGACAATAAATATCAACAAGCGGCATGGGATAGAGGCGAAACAGTCACTTTGAATACCGGTAATTCCAGCTTGATGAGCAGTTTTAAAGAAAGCTTTTTAGCTCATGCAGGCATTGTTACTTTACTGGTTTTTGCCCTTTGTTGGTTAGTCTTTCTCTTTAGTGAACTGGGTTGGGCACAAACGCTTTTTAATACCCTACAGTTCTATCCACAATTATCAATTGATGCTTTATTAGCAGATCCGATACGTTTGATTGGCCCTGCATTTTTTCACTTTTCTTGGCTGCATATTGTCTTTAACACCATGTGGTGGTGGCAATTGGGTGGCAGTATTGAAAAAACATTAGGTAAATCAACACTCATTAATCTACTGCTGCTCTCTGCTATTGTTTCCAACGTAGGGCAATATTTAGTGTCAGGTTCAAATTTTGGCGGTTTATCTGGTGTGGTCTATGCGCTGGTTGGTTTTGTTTGGTGGTTTGGTTACTTAGCTCCAGAGAGAGGTTTATTCCTTGCTAAGCCATTAGTTGGGTTTTTACTGTTCTGGTTAGTACTTGGTTTTGCTGATTTACTGCCGGTTAATGTGGCTAATACCGCACATTTACTTGGCTTACTCTCAGGTTGTTTACTTGCCGTATTTACCGTAAAAGTGATTGGACTAAACGGTAAAAAATAGTGCAAAGGAAGGCACAGTAACAGGTTTTTATTATCAGCAGCTTGTTATACCAATTGCACTAAAGAAGTGATCATTTTCAGGTGGTTTAAATATCCAATAACAGCGTTACTTTCAATCCCAATAGCCAGCTATTGCTCAATCAAGCGCCTTGTTCTTGAACATTTATCCTCACTGAATTCTGTAACCTTATTTAATACAAATGGTATTACTTGTTAATGAATGTTTATTAGTTATCTAACCATTGAGTAAAAAGTAGCTTTTTGATGAGTGGTTCGCCCGTTTCTTTGATTAACAACTCTTTTACTTGTTCTTCACACGCTAACTGGATTTCCGCACGCCCTTTGATCGATTTTACTTTAGCTTCTGATTGCTGGCCAATGATATTAATAATGGCGTCACGTAATAAAGGTGAGTGATGCTCAACTATGGTTAAGTTATCGCCCTCAACCATCAACTCAACGGTTAAACGCACATAACCCATCTTCTTTTTAACCGCGACATAATTGGTGACAATATCAGGCTCAAAGCCAAAGTAAGCATAATCACTCGCTTTTGCCTGAGAAACACTTGCACTTAACGTAAGTAAAAGGGAAAAGAGAAATAGGTTTTTAAACATAAAAATAATAGTCGATTGGGAATGATTAAACTTATCCTTATCATAACCCGATTTAAATCATTTGCTTGATTATTTTTTATAAAATTAAAATTTTTCTATTCGCCTGATTGAGATAAATGAGTTTACTGTTTAGGTCTGCTATTATACCGAAGCTACTTGAAGATGCTGAAACCTGCATATTCATGTGGTTTTGGTATATATCGACAATTTTACACCCTATGATTTTTTGAAGTAGATTTATGAAGCAGCAAATAGTGAACTTTCCTATCACCTTTCCTATAACCTTGACGGGCCAATGGCAATCACCTAGCACCGATAATCTCTCATTATTGTCTGCGTCACTTAAAGATTGGTTGCTTGATGAAGGCTCACTTACGGCTCGATTAAAAAATCATTGTGACCACTTTCAAGTTAGGGTGATTGGTGAGCAACAACAACCTTGTTCTGCAGCAGAGGCTTGTGACCTAATTAAAGTTGGTGAACCTATTTTAGTGCGAGAAGTCCTTTTATATTGTGATAATGTGCCTCAAGTCTTTGCCAGAAGCTTATTACCCTTAGCTAGCTTAACGGGTGAAGAACAGATTCTTGCTAATTTAGGGGAGCAACCACTTGGGCAGGTATTGTTTAATAACCCGTCATTACAACGTTTACGGTTAGAGTTATCTTCTTTTGAAAATGATTCTAATGTCGTAGCGTTAGCGTCTAAATTAGCGGTTCAACACGCTAGTAATAGCGCACTCGTAAAGGCATCAATAATACCAAAACAAGAACTTTGGGGACGTCGTTCTATATTCATGTTGGAGAATAAACCTTTGATGGTGGCTGAGGTTTTTTTACCTGATGCTTTTGCTTACCAATAACCAATAACTTCTCGCGCAATAAATAAACACTTAAAAGAAACATATAAATGCTGAAAAAAATGCAACAAAAATGGTTAGCGATTAAGTTAATTACTCGTATGGATAAGCCTATTGGTACTTATCTTTTATTATGGCCAACCTATTGGGCATTATGGATTGCTAGCGATGGTTGGCCAAACATGCAACTATTGTTAATTTTTAGTTTAGGTGTTTTTATCATGCGTAGTGCTGGTTGTGTAATAAATGACTACGCGGATAGAAAAATAGATGGTGAAGTTGAACGCACTAAAAACAGGCCACTTGTTAATGGCATGATGACCTCTGGCGAAGCCATTAACTTGTTCGGTGTGTTAATTGGAATGGCATTTGGTTTGGTGCTAATGCTGAGCTGGGCAACTATTTACCTCTCTATTGTTGCAGTATTTTTAGCGGCAATTTACCCCTTTATGAAGCGTCATACTCAACTGCCTCAGCTATTTTTAGGTGCTGCTTTTAGTTGGGGCATGATAATGGCATTCTCAGAAGCTCAAGGTGAAATACCTTTGGTGGCTTGGTTGCTGTTTACGGCTAACCTTTGCTGGACGGTTGCTTACGATACTATATACGCCATGGTTGATAGAGATGACGACCTTAATATTGGGGTGAAATCTACCGCTATTTTATTCGCAGAAAATGATAAGCGTGTTATCGGTCTTCTACAGTTAACTACCTTGGCATTATTATGGACAGTCGGTGATATTTTAGCGTTTGGTTGGCCGTATCAACTCTGCCTTATTGCGGCTGCAGGCTTGTTTAGCTATCAACAGCTATTGATTGTTAATAGAGACCGGGATGCTTGCTTTCAAGCCTTTTTGCATAATCACTGGGTTGGTTTAGTTGTATTTGTTGGTATTGCCATTGAGTATTTATAGCGTTCAATTGCATTAGTTTAATAGTTTGGCAAATTCATCAAAAGGAAGTGGGCCGCTAAAATAGAAGCCTTGGAAATGAAAACAACCAAGATCTTTCAAACAGTTTAATTCTTCCTGTGTTTCAACACCTTCAGCCAGTATGTCCATATTAAGGGTTTTTCCTAAACTGATAATCATGCTGGCAATGGCTGCACTCTCGCTACTTTGCGCTATGTTAGTAACAAAAGAGCGATCTATTTTTAATACGCTCGCAGGAATGCGCTTTAAGTAGGTGAGGGAAGAATAACCTGTGCCAAAATCATCAATAGCGCAATCAATAGAGTTCTCTTTTAACGAGGCAATTAACTTGATCGAATCTTCAATGTTTTCTACCAGAAGATTTTCGGTTAACTCTAAGGCTAACCGTTTAGCAGGGATATCATTTTGCTTCACAGCGTTGAGGACAATCTCTTGAAAATCATGCTGAATTAATTGCTTAGCGCTGATATTAATCGCTATTTTATTAAAACTCTCTGGTAGTGATAATTGTTCTAGTTTTTTAATGTCACGACAGGCTTGCTCTAATACCCATTGACCAATGGCGAGAATGAGATCGCTTTCTTCTGCGATAGGGATATAGACTGCAGGCGACTCCTTACCATGAACAGGGTGTTGCCAACGCAATAATGCTTCAGCGCCAATAATGTCACCATAATGATTATATTGCGCCTGATAATGTAATTTAAAATCGCCTTGTTCCAACCCTTGCTTCATATCATCAACATAAGCCAAACGTCTTTTTATTTTTTCAGACATGACTCGTTGATATTGCTTACCTCGCTGAGTTTTGGCTCGTTTAGCTTCGTACATGGCAATATCGGCAAATTTAATAAGATTATTTACGGTACTGCTTTGCAGCGGAAAAAGCGCATAGCCGATACTGCAAGTGAGTTTGTACGAATTAGTGTCGATAACAAAAGGAGCGGCAAGTAATTGATTAATTTGTGCAATGAGTTGGTTAATGGTTTCTTGGTAATCACCCTTGAGATCCTTTAATAGCATTGTAAATTGATCCCCGCCAAAGCGGCCAATATCTATATGTTCACTGCTTAATGAATGTAGCCTATGGGCTAAAGTGAGTAATATTTTATCGCCGACTGTATGACCCATAGCATCATTTATCGGTTTGAAGCGGTTCAGATCGATAAAAAGAACACTACCAATCTTGTTGTTAGTGTGAGCATCTTCTATAGCATTGCTCAATAGATGATTTATATGCTGGCGATTAAACAAACGCGTTAATCCATCGTGCTGTGCTTGGAAGGCAACCTTTTTTTCAATCAGTTGCCTAGAGTGTACTTCTTTAACGAGGGAGTCATGTACTATTGAGGTATAACAACTAGTTGCTAGCTTTTGTAAAATTGGCTGTAGTGCTTTTTGTACTTCGTCGGCTAGAGCATAGTGAGTTTCAAAGGTCAGTAAGCCATATTCTGGGATAATAAAACCAAATAAATATTGGCCATTCTCACATTGAAAAGAAATGCTTTTTTGGGCGCTATTAAGCTGTCGTGCAAAGTTTGTCAGTATGGAACTTTTCGACCAAGATTGACCCCGCTTATTTTTTGGAATACTTAAGAAATGTTGATAACTCGTGCCTTTCAGTGGTAGTAACTTGCTAGGCATGCCGGACTGATCACAATAGACATAGATATGTGCACTTGTTAAATCGAGGCGATTAAAACAGACCTTTAAAAAGATTTTCAACATGGCCTTTAAGTCAAGCTTATTACCAATAGCCATGGCAAGCTCATGTTGTAGTGAAATAAGAAAAAGTGCTTTATTCATACCTACCTAGTTGCTACCAAGAGCTAATTACAATTGATTTATTGAGAAGACGAATAGCGCCACTTTGACCATTGGCTATTTCCCCTAACGAAAGTACCCCGAATAATGCACCTGAATGGCAATGTTCAGCGATGACATTGAGTTCCTTTTCAAACTCATCTTCCATAAATAAGGCCCTGCTAATGCAATCGAAGACCATAGTTGTTGCAATTGTTGTCTTGTTCAGTTTAGAAAATAGGGTGACCGCTGCTTTTTCTGTCGAGGCCACTAAGCTATCTATATTGCCTTCAAGCAAATACACCATTGAATTAATCGGGATATTGCCAAAACATTGTAAGTGATTATTTTTCGCTAAAATAGGGTCGCGAACAATTATATTATTATTGATATCCTTAATACCTAATGGAAAATTCTTAGCAATATCAAAAAAATCAGTATTATTGAATTTGTATGCGGTGGCATTTTCAATGGTTTGGCAATAAACCTCATAAGCAGGTTGGTAATTTAAGCTTTGAACCGTTTGCCCTTGTGCTTCGGACACCAAAAAGGGCTCATCAAATGCCTTCCAACCATGCGCCACGCTGGTGTTAAGTGTTCTTGGTAGAGCGACTAATAGAATAGCATCGCTATGAACACCTGAGTTGGTAAAGATACAATGGCGTTGGATAAAATCTAAATTACCAGCACCACCACCCGCAATATTAATACCGTGATCTAAATGCTCAAACAGACAATCAATAAAGTTTTCAATGTTGCATATTAGCGCATCATAAAACATCAAAAAATTATCTTGCCCACAGAAGTTGTTTTTTTCTTTTAGAGTCGAAGTAATGAATTTTTCTAGGCAGTTTTCACTTGTTAGCTGATTAAATTGGGAGAGTAGTGTTACATCAAAGGTTTCTTTAAAACCAATAATTAAGGCACCTTGCTTAATTAAGTCACCTTGCAGGGTTAGCATTGGGTAAATGCCACCAAAGAGCTTTAGTGGGCACGCATTGAATAACGAGTTGAGCTCTTCCTCAGGGTAATTGTTTTGGCTGCACGTAAGTACCAATAAGCTTTCAGCGCCACTATTTTGGGCGAGACTTAAACCATTTTTAAAATCACTTAAGGTATCGCTTAGTGTATGCCAAGTGAATAACTCAGTTTCCATCTTATTGTATCTCTTGGTTTTTTTATTATTGTTGTTTCACTACCCTTGGCATAATGCCTAAGTTATTTATAGAAGACTAGTGTTAATTAGTGTAATTGCTTTTAGGTGCTTGTTTATTCGTTAATAGCCGTTAGGCTAGACAATGGATGATGTAGCTACTATATATTTAGTTACGCTGTTTATTAAAAGTACAGTACAAGCTTAAGTTCTAATATAAAAAGAAGTTCTCATATAAAAATAATTAATGACAATAAATTAAAGGGAAGGACAGATGAAAAAATCAATTTTCGTAAAAGCTGCACTAGTAGTGTCGCTTGGATTATCCTCGCTGGGGCTTTCAGCTTTAGCCCATGCTGACGATGATAAAAAATATCGTTGGCGCTTAGCTGAAACTTGGGGACCTAATTTTCCTATTTTTGGTGATGCCACTAAAAATATGGCCAAAATGGTAAAAGAAATGTCGAATGGTCGGTTGACCATTCGCATTGATTCTTCGAATAAGCATAAATCTGCATTAGGTATTTTTGACTTTGTCAAAAGTGGCCAATATCAAATGGGCCATTCCGCGTCTTATTATTGGAAAGGCAAAAACTTCAATACCATGTTTTTTACTACCGTACCTTTTGGCATGATAGCCTCTGAGCAACATGCTTGGTTCTATTACGGTGGTGGCATGGAGTTAATGAAAAAAGTGTACGACCAATATGGCATTATGTCATTCCCTGGCGGTAATACTGGTAACCAAATGGGGGGGTGGTTCAAAAAAGAAATTAATAGCGTTGAAGACCTGAAAGGTTTGAAAATGCGTATACCAGGCTTTGCTGGCGAAGTATTAGCAAAACTAGGTGCTAAGCCAACTAACATCCCATCAGGTGAGCTTTATACCGCACTAGAGCGTAATACTATTGATGCATTAGAGTGGGTTGGCCCTTCTTTAGATTTACGTATGGGTTTTCATAAAATTGCACCATATTACTACACAGGTTGGCATGAGCCAGGTACTGAGCTGCAATTTATGGTCAACCAAAAAGCCTACAATAGTCTGCCAAAAGATTTACAGAAAATCTTAACTGTTGCCATGAAAGCCGCCGCTTATGACATGTATTCGCAATCAATGCATGCTAGTGGTGTGAACTTAGCCTCACTGAAAAAAGATTATCCGAATGTGCAAATGCGCTCATTCCCTAAACCGGTAATGAAAGCGATTGTGCAAGCAAATGATGAGTTACTAGAAGAATTTGCAGCTAAGGATCCTATGACAGCAGAAATTCTTAAGTCGCTAAATGATTATAAACATCAGGTACGTGCTTGGACTAATTTATCAGATAGAGCCTATCTGGATAATTTTGATGGCAAGTAATATTTGTTCTTAGGATGAAAAGTTGTCTAAATAATGAAATTAGTGGGTTAATTTAACCCACTAATTTTTATTACTAACTGAGAAATTAAATGGATAAAGTGTTAAAAATTTCAGGGAAAATTATCGATGTTCTAGGTAATTTTTGTAGTTTGCTTATGATTTTAATGATCATAAATGTTTTTTATGACGTGATCATGCGCTACTTTTTTAATGATGTCAGTATTGGCATGCAAGAGCTGGAATGGCACCTATTTGCTGCCATGTTTATGTTTGGCATTGCTTATACCCTAAAAGAAGATGGTCATGTGCGAGTAGATATTTTTTACGAGGCCATGTCAGTGAAAAATCAAGCCTTAATCAATATTTTTGGCTCATTGGTTTTAGCATTACCTATCACTATACTTACGCTTTATTACAGCTGGGACTATACCTTTGAAGCCTATCAAATGGGTGAGGGTAGTGGGGATCCCGGTGGTTTGCCCCATCGTTGGATAGTACGAAGCGTTATTCCACTTTCGGCTCTATTTTTGATCTTAGCTATTTTCCATGTGGTGGTGACTCAGTTGAAAACTTTCATTGCGCCAACTCAGCCTGAAACAGGGGAGCAATAATGACAGGTATTGTACTTTTTGCTATTGCCCTAGTGTGTTTATTTCTCGGCTATTCAGTCGCATTTACCTTTGCAGGTGTTTCACTCATTGTTGGTACTATTGTTTTAGGGGCAGACTTGTTCGCGTTTATGCCTTATCGCATTATGAGCATTATGGAGAACACTATTTTAATGGCTGTGCCCATGTTTATTTTTATGGGGATAGTGTTACAAAAAACAGGGCTAGCGGAGCGGTTACTGGAGTCTGCGGCTAAACTCTTTGGCGGCATTGCCGGAGGCGTTGCAATTTCTACTATCGTTGTTGGTGCTTTATTAGCGGCATCAACGGGTGTAGTGGGGGCGAGCGTTGTTGCTATGGGGGTTATTTCCTTACCTGTAATGTTGAAAAACAACTACCATCAACCCACCGCAACGGGTGTTATTTGCGCGTCTGGTACTTTAGGGCAAATTATTCCGCCTTCGATTATTTTAATTATCTTAGGCGATGTTATGGGTGTGCCCGTTGGCGATTTATTCCGAGCAGCCATTCTGCCAGGAATGCTCCTGGTTGTTACTTATGTCATATATATCTTAATTTTAGGCAAATTTAAGCCTGAATTTGTACCGCCGTTAGTTGTCACTGAAAACAAACGTGAACTACTAGTACAGGCACTTAAAGATATTGTACCGCCCTTAGTACTTATTTTAACAGTACTAGGCTCTATTTTTGCTGGTATCGCCACACCAACAGAATCCGCCGCCATCGGTGCAGTTGGTGCAGTTATCTTATCGATATTCTATGGCAGCTTTTCTTTTGGCAGAATGCATGAAATATCCAAAGAAACAGTAAAAGTTACTTCAATGGTTTTTGCGGTATTAATTGGTGCCACGGCATTTTCTATGGTGTTTAGTTATTCGGGCAGCGAGTATCTCATTGAAGAGTTCTTTATGGAGCTTCCTGGTGGGAAATGGACATTTATCGCCTTGGCTATGCTGGCTATTTTGATACTAGGCTTCTTTATCGATTTCATTGAAATCGCTTTTTTAGTGGTACCAATTTTACTGCCTGTCGCAATGGCGTTAGATATTAATTTAGTGTGGTTTGCTATTTTAATTTCTATGAACTTACAAACTTCGTTTTTAACACCACCCTTTGGTTTTAGTTTATTTTATCTCAAAGGTGTGGCGCCGAAATACCTTAAAACTACCACGATATATAAAGGGGTGATCCCTTTTATTTTAATGCAAATAGCCGTGTTGCTCTTAGTGGTGTTTTTTCCTGAGCACTTAATTATTACTTAGCTAAGACACCTTAATACAATAATGTTTTATACCGACACAGCGCCGGTATAAAACATTTATTTATCAGGCACTTTTAATTTAGCCTGTACCTTCTCCATATGCTCTCTAAAACTTTTATCAAACTTACTTTCACCACAAGCAAAAGAAGCTGTTGTTGCATGCACAGGGCTACCTAATACTTGTTCACGATAAATGGTACAAGTGCCGTTGTCATTTTTGGTAATAGAGCCAACATGAGAGCTGCTGGTATTAAGTTTCTGTCGCTGTTCAACCGTGAGTGGCACTATAGTTTTTGGTACTGGAAAGGGCTCTCCGTCCATCACTGAGGCAGATCGCTGCTGAGTTAGTTCGGTAAAAGCTTGTTCACGTTGTTGGTTATCTAGTTTTTGCCTTAAGCGTGATAAACGATCATAACTAGAAACACTGCTTCTGCTCGCTCCTAATACCTTATTTTTAGTTGTTACAGTTTCACTTTTAACGGTATTAGTAACCTGTGTAGGCAGCGTCTTCGTTACTGTTTTATTTGGTCGTTTAATTGCTAGTATCGTGACGGCTACTTTTGAGCGTTCGTTATACCAACCCACATAAGGAAGTGTCTACTTCTTTATGCAGAATAGTATTAAAGTGGTAAAATGCTTAACGAGCGATACTTTGCAGTACTTCAATATCCACTAAATTAATCACAGTAGCTTTTAGTTCTGCCATGTGATCACAGGTAACTAACAAGCCATCATCATTGACTTCAAGGTAACCTTGCGCTCGAATAGTAGAAATTAACGTAGATTGAGCTCGTTTGTCGATAAACTCAGGGGCATTGATATTATTTAATACCGATAAACGTTTAGCAATAGCAACCACCTTCGTTTCTAAATCACGCTTACTTAAAGGCGCTAAACGACTTGCAAGTGAGGTAATAATTGCTAGGCGTTGTAAACTCTCATCGATACATTCAGCCATGGCATGTACTTGACTAAGTAGCCCAACATCGTCGGTCAGTGACCAAAAGCCAGCTTTACTTTGCTTAGCAATCTCCATATCTTTTAGTACAGTAAGGACCTGCAAGGTTTGCTGTTCAACTTGCTTAGTATCTTGATATAGATATAAGTCTTCTTTTAGTAATACCGTTAAGTTTTGAACTTTTATCACTAAGTCGTCTTGATTGATTTTGCTGTGTTTATCCAGTAAGCGACAAATCATGGCTGGTACCACATATGTATGCAAAATATTATTACGGTAATAACGCATCTCTAAATTAGCGGTGTCAGAAAGCGAAACTAAGCTGCCAAAACTATCTTCAGTAATTGTTACTTTATTAAGAGAAATAACGTGGGTGAGTAGTTCTGCGCCGGTTTCATCTGGAATGGTGAGTTGTTTACTAAAGGGTGCTTGGCGCTGTAAGTTTAAGAAAAAATCAAGCTGTGTTTCTAATTCTAATTTAGATAGTGCTTTATTCTTACTGGCATGAAGGATCAAGGCAATTAAAGCAACACCATTTAAGGCCGCACTCTTATTGATATTCTCCATTACTTGGTCCGCAAGCACATTGACGGTAGGTGTTAACCACGTAGGCTTCTGCGGGTCAATCGGGTCAATTGCGTCTTTCCAATTAGGCACTTGTTTGTTTAAAAATTCGTTAATGTTCATCGGCTCACCAAAATTTACATAACCATTACCATAGTTACGTAAGCTCTTAATGGCTTTTAATACGCCAAACATCGACTCACTCTTTTTCTCGCTACCACTCAATTCTTTATGGTAAGTACCTACTTCCATAACATGCTCATAACCTAAGTAAACGGGTACTAAGGTCAGTGGTCTGTCAATACCGCGAAGTAAGCTTTGAATGGTCATTGCTAGCATGCCTGTTTTAGGTGATAGCACTCTACCTGTTCGACTACGTCCACCTTCGGTGTAATATTTAACACCGTAACCACGTTCAAATAAAAGCCCTAAATACTCACGGAAAATAGTGGAATATAAACGATTACCACCAAAGCTACGACGAATGAAGAATGCTCCACCTTTTCTAAAAACAGTGCCTGCAGGCCAAAAATTTAAATTAATACCAGCCGCAATACGTGGCATAACTAAACCTTCTTGTAAAATAACATAAGAAAGTAGCAAGTAATCCATATGGCTACGATGACAAGGTACATAAATGATCTCATGGCCATCTTGTGCTAATTTTCGTAATACCTTAGCGTTACTGACATTAATAGCGCTGTATAATCGCTTCCATAACCAGTGCAAAATAATTTCACCAAAACGAACCCAAGAAACGCTGTAGTCACCAGCAACTTCATTCATGATGGCGAGTGCTTGTTTCTTTATTTCAGCTTCGGAAACTTTTTTACTTTTTGCCTCATCACTGATCATTCGTTTGATTGAAGGGTTGGCAAATAAAGCGGTAAACATTTGCTTACGATGCATTAACCTAGGGCCTTTAGCCGCAATGGTTTGGCGATGAAAATGAAAACGAGCAACGCGTAAAAATTTATGGGCTGCGACTTCGTCGTTACCATGGTTGTCTGATATATCACGAAAAGAAAAAGCTTCGCTAAAACGCACTAAAGTATCGCGACCTATAAATAATACAATGAAGAATTTACGTAACCAATTAGGTGACTCTTGATCTGCTAACAAGGTACCTATATTGAGGTTCTTACGTTCTTTAGTTGGCGTTCTTCCCCAAAT
>MAAC01018194.1_pt1 | contig 20444 bp, 16 predicted proteins | sample 1115981 | NCBI WGS metagenome assembly MAAC01 (sample SAMN04961126, study PRJNA320927) | seawater metagenome | isolation source: sample BD02T64 sea water enriched with oil for 64 days | place: USA:Gulf of Mexico | collected 2013-07-27
GATATCGAGGCTATCGTCGTACTTGGTTGTGGCAATGCCATAAATTTTCCCAGTAACAGAACATTTACCCGTAATAATGGATTGACCATACACCCTTGTGCAGGGTTTGATGCCTTTACCTGATAATCGATACGGTCAACTTAACCTGGTCAAAGCGTAATGATTCTGGGTGAATTTGACTTAGTTGTTTATTACTAAATTTAGGGCGCAGGTAACCTGAGGCCATTGTTCAAATGCACGGTCTCTAATTTCACGATAGTGGCGTGACTGATAATCTATTGAGGGTAACGGAAGCGTTTATATGTATTCATGTATACTCGTGACATAGGGTATGCCGAAGAAATATAACTGAGGAAAGGTTAATGGACGCAGGTTCAGGTGGGAATGAATTGGAAGCACATCTTGCTGCTGATGGCTTATTGGTGTGCATACCTGAAGAACTGGAATTCACCTATCAAGTTATTGAAGGGTTCGATGCAAGTGAGCCTGTTCTTGCAAGTTGGAATGGAGAAGAGCTTGGCTATATCTTGGTCTTCGAGAAGCTTCCGCCCGGTTGGTTAGATGCAGAAAAATGGATTAAGGGATTTCTGCGTACAATAAAAATGACTAGCAAGTTATTCACTTTCAAGAAAGGGGCAGAAGGAGGCTTTGACGCTAGGCAGTCTGACTTTCGGGGAAAGTATATTGAATATAGATATGTTCCAAGGGGTGATACAGATTCGTGTTACCAATTGGTTTATTTTATTGCTAACAATGAGTCGTCATACGTAGCAACAGCTACAGCAATTTCAGCAGATGCTGGAAGCATAAGAACAGAGATGAGTAAGGTGATCGAGTCAGCTACTCCTGCGGATAACATTGTATCAATACGAGAAAATGAAAAGGAATCAGGTTTTGTTGGGGTGTGGCAGGCGGAATATCAAAACAACAAGGAGGAGTCAATTGATGTGCTGCTTTCTCTAGAGCCAGGAGGGGTGTTTAAGTTTCGAGAAAAGGAGGAGGTTACGGAGAAAGTATCCCCTTATACCGGTTCTTGGTATGAATCTGATGGAAAGCTATTTTGTGTTTTCATATTTACTAAGCCTCGGTCTGACAGGTTTAGAGACTATAGTGATGAGGCTTTTTGGTTAGATGGGTCTGGTCAATTGGTAATGGAGGTAAGTGAGAGGGGAGAGGAGCTAGCCTTTGTTCAGCTGCAAGACTAAGAGGTCGGGAAGTTCACATGTCTGACTTGATCTCTTGTAATGTCGCATCCAAAAACAAGGTTGATCTGGTGGGTGATTCTAGGGCTACCAAAACGAGGGATACGTACGGTTTTATTTTGTATAGGTGATTGTCATTTTTAAGGGAAAGCATCGTGAAATGCAAGTAAATGTAGTCATCCCTGATTGATAGTTGTATTTGTCGGTTGATTTTTGTACTGTTTGCAGGGCTTTTAAAGGTGAAGATAATCAAGGGATTGGAGAAGTAGTATGTCCATAGAAGATGAATTTCACGTCTATATCACAGGTGAAGTCCTGGAAGGGTATGAGCTTGCCACTGCGCAGGAATCATTCGCAGAAAAGTTTAAGCTGACCACTGAAAAGGTACAGAAAGTATTTCAGTCCCCCATGCCTTTTTATATCAAGAAGAGCATCGGTTCTAAGACTGCCAATGCTTACAAAAAAGCGATTCATGCTATGGGTTTGGATGCTTATATTGAACCCGTCACACCGCCTAAAGCTGAACTATCTCTAGTGCCTCAGGATGAAGTGGACGACACCTCAGATCATCTAGAAGCGGCACCACAGATAGCGGCATCAAAGTCTTATGCCTCTGTTGTTGAGCGTAAAGAGCCTTCAGTGACGTCAAGTCAGTCATTGGGAATTCTGTATGAGACACCTAGCGCTGAGTTGTCAGAAGATGACGACAAGAACATTGGTGGTTGGTTACGATTCTTCCAAGTAGCAAATATTCTATCCATTGTAATATTTGGATTGCTGATATTAGCAGTGTTTGCTTTGGGCCTGTTAGAAGGCTTTGGGGATCAAGAAACCATTGATACCCTCGCTGGTCTTGCTGAAGTGATACCACCCGTTGTGTTTTCATTTTTAATACTGCGAATACTTGGCGACAGTAATGAAGAGACACCTTTTAGAATTAACATGTATCTCAAGTATAGTATATCAGCCACTGCTGTAGTTTTTATGGCAGCAATGGGGTTGTTCTTTATGGACGTTACCACCGAAAGGCCTGAGTCGTTATTGGGTAGTCTTGTTTTCTATTATATTTGGACGTCTTATTTTAAGAAGTCGGTGCGTGTTAAAGAGTATTATGGATGCAATGCTGCGTAGTGTTTAATCTAAAGTAACCAAACGTCCGCGTAGCGCTGAATCTGATGGAGGTTTGGCGGAAGTGGTTGTTGAACCATTCTTTAATGAGGGTATTATGCACTAAGTTAAAATAATAATAAAAAGGGTTGAACCTACTTAGGGAAGGTTATCGTGGTTAGAATCAATGTGCATGATGTTCATAGAGCTTTGGTAAGGATTTATGAACAAGGCTATAAGTTTGGTCAAAGATTTGTTTACTTAAGAGGGGTGCCTACCCATGATAAGGCTGATAGGTCACAAAGTGGAATAGAGGAAAAGATAAATTATATTCTTTATGACAGACCTGATGTTGGAGCAAATCACCCGACAGTTAACTCTGCAAAAATACTTCAAGAAGGCCATCATAGTATGATTGCTTTAACTTATATTGATATGAATAGGTTAAGTGATGCACCAACAATAATTCCTGATAATGGTGGGACGTTCTTGGGCTCAGAGATCACGGACTTCGTGCAAATTATTGAGGGTTCAACTGCTTATAGATTTGATACTAAAACCAAGCTGCTTGGGCAGGGTCAGGATTTTTCAGACGTAACGAGCTTGTTATCTAGGAAGTAGATATTAATTTATTCGCTTGATAAATTCCGAGGGGGCTAAAAGACATATTTTAATCGGATAGATTGTATGGCTACCACAGCTATTTACCGATATATTTTTCAATGATGAGTCGATCTCTTTTCTGATCTAAATATCCTAATAATTTTTGATTGAATTGATCACGTATATTTATGTCATGAAAACCGACGCAAGCCTTAACTGGTGGAATAACAGCATGGATTTGGAATATTGATGTGTCTCTGTTTTTATCGTTCATCCGGTAAAAATAGTTGAAAATATAGTAGTCTACAACAACAGCTGAGTATCGTCCTCTTAGTAGAAGTTCAGGAAATTTTTCCATCGAGTAAGATTCTCTGTATTCTGAATTTTTGGATACCCGAATAAAATCAGTTCCAAAATATCCGGTTGCGCCTTGAAAGGTAATGATTTTGTGGCCAGCTAAATCCAGGATTTTGTTGATTTTATGATGTCTGCTTTTTAAGGTGAATACTGTAGGCTTGTACGTAACAGTAGGCGATGATACGTAAAATCCGGGGCGATCTTTCTCAAAAAAAGTGGGAGTAACCGCATCAATTCTTCCATGCTCCACGTCAAGTTTACCTCGCGCTAGACTGGAATATCTTATAGTGACGCTGTAGCCTAGTTCCTGCAAAACCTCGCGTGCTATTTCAATATCAATGCCACCATTTGTTTCTTGAATCATGTGGGGGGGCGCGTCATCGCTGGATATAACAAGTTTTTGAGCGTGGCATACGCTTGAAATAAAAAACGAAATGAATATAAACAGAGGTATCTGCGTGAACATGGGTATGCCGTTAAGTTATTGTTCATTGGTTTTGGGGCATTAAAGGAGAGCGCTCTAATTTGGATTATAACATATACAATCTGACGGCAGTTTAAGGCAGCTTTATAACTTGTGGGTTGTACCTGGTAATTTTTTGACTCTCTTCTTATTCTGCGAGGTTATATAGCAGTCTGCTTAATAGGATTTAAATTCATAAAAATGCGAATAGGTTCGTTAGAAGTATGGTTTTGTAATTCATGGCTTGGACAAAAAACAGACTAAAGGACTACAATTAGGTTAGGTAGCGAACAGGATGTTGCGTTTAGCCTTATGAGGGATGATGTGTGGTCTGATTTTGTCGTTAAAGGTGTACAGGAGCATATTATGAAATTACTGAGCAAAGCCATCGATATTAAAATCCTAATTACTGTGTTTATTATGCTCTTGATACTGCCTCAAACCTTGTTGTCGGAAGAGAGCGTTTCTACTGATTTTGAGACTTGTATTTTGCAGGAGTACAATGACTCTCAGCAATCACCCGAAGCGGCCTTTAAAATTGGCACATGCTTTTATCAAATAGTACATGCACGGTGTAACCATGCTGGTGATTATGAGGTTGCGGACAAGCCTTTAATGATTCAAAGCCCCGTCAGTTCCCATATCATTCTTCAATATGCTGATAGCTGGTTTGTGCTTGCGGCTAATGATGGTCATCAAGCTGCTATGCAACAGTTAGTGGAAACTCGATTGAAATTGGAATCTGCTATGCCTTAATCGGTTCGCAATTGATTGGAACTATGTGTAAAAGGAATTCTATCTGCTCGTAGTGGTCAGGGTACTTTGATATGTGGAGCGGCCCTGCTGTGTTTGGTCTCTTTGCTTTTTTAGTTACATTACTTGGTGACTATTTGTAGTGTTGTGATAAATTGTTAAACATTTTTTAATGTCATAAGAATAGGGAGTGATTCTTGAATATACGACACATGGAGATTAAAGATTTACCCAAGGCATCTTTGGTGCATAAAGATGCTTTTGTTCGTCAACGATACTCATCTGATTGGTTGGAATGCAATATCAATGCGTATCCTCGAACGCTTAGTTTTGTTGCTGAAATTGATGATTCTATTGTCGGGTACATTATATGGAACCAGAAGAGTGGTTTTCGCCCAGAAGCCGTTGTTGAATTGGAACAGATTGCTGTTTTGCCATCTCATCATTCTCAAGGTATTGGTCGGAGCCTTATTGAAGGGACGCTGCCACTTGTGAAATATCAACTAACGAAGCAGGACTCGGTGCTTAAGCATATAACTGTCACTACCAGGGCAGATAACCATGCTCAGAAGTTGTACAGGGATACTTTCGGTGCCGAGGTAGAGGCTACCATTGCTAATTTGTATTCTGCTGATGAGGTGTTTATGGTTGCTCGAAATGTAGAGCTGTTTCCTACCTGAGAGGCCTAAGCAGGTTTTGAATGATTTATTCGTAATCTGCTTAGGTAATCGACGCCTAATATTTCAATTACCATTACGTCGAAGCTTTAAATGTTTTACTATTCCCCTATTGAAATTACTAATATTTGTGTGCCATTTGTGTACCAGTACCGGAAGGGCTGATATCACTGGCCTGTAGGAAGGGGAGTAAGGTCGTTGAAAGACTACGTCGTTTGGCTAAAAGATCTATGTAAAGATGATATTGAGCGCGTTGGAGGCAAAAATGCGTCTCTGGGTGAGATGATTAGTAATCTTGCTGGCGCAGGGGTTTCTGTACCCGGTGGTTTTGCAACCACATCAACGGCCTTTGTTGACTTTCTTGACCAAAGCGGGCTGGCAAAGAAAATTCAAAAGACGCTGTCTACCCTTAATGTTGATGATGTAAACGCACTTGCTGATGTTGGAGCTCAGATTCGTCAGTGGATCATTGATACGCCCCTTCAGCCTGAGCTGCAGCAAGCAATCAGTGAAGCATATCAGGAGCTTCAATCTGGAAGTGATGCTGATATTTCTGTCGCGGTACGTTCATCCGCTACAGCAGAGGATTTACCGGATGCTTCCTTTGCTGGCCAACAGGAAACCTTCCTTAACATCAAAGGCTTGGATCACACCCTTCATGCGATAAAAGAAGTGTTTGCGTCCTTGTATAATGATCGTGCGATTTCGTACCGTGTTCACCAAGGGTTTGAGCATGAAAAAGTTGCTCTATCCGCAGGTGTGCAGCGTATGGTTAGAAGTGATACGGGTTCTGCAGGTGTTATGTTCTCGTTAGATACAGAGTCAGGTTTTAATGATGTGGTATTTATCACAGGATCATATGGCCTAGGCGAGACAGTAGTGCAGGGAGCAGTAAACCCCGATGAATTTTATGTTCATAAGCCAACCTTAGCGGCTAACAGGCCCGCCATATTGCGCCGTAACGTAGGTAGTAAGGCGCTCAAGATGATATTTGGCGATGAACATAGTGCCGGTAAGTCCGTGCGTACTGTGGATGTCGACGAAGATCAGCGTCGACATTTTGCGATAACGGATGCTGACGTCGAAAATTTAGCCAGGCAATGTGTAATCATTGAAAAACACTACGGTCACCCTGTAGATGTTGAATGGGCAAAAGACGGTGAAGATGGAAAAATATATATTGTTCAAGCAAGGCCTGAAACGGTAAAAAGCCGAAGTGGTAACGTTATGGAGCGTTACTTATTGCAAGAAAAGGGCAACGTTATTGTAGAAGGTCGAAGTGTTGGTCATAAGATAGGCAGCGGTAAGGTTCGCGTTGTAATGAACATTCGAGAGATGGATAGGGTCCAGCCTGGTGATGTTCTTGTTAGTGATATGACAGATCCTGACTGGGAGCCGGTGATGAAACGCGCATCTGCGATTGTGACGAATCGTGGTGGACGGACCTGTCACGCAGCGATTATTGCTCGTGAACTTGGTATACCTGCTGTTGTTGGTTGTGGAGATGCCACCGATATTCTTGTAGAAAATCAAGAGGTGACGGTTTCTTGTGCAGAGGGTGATACTGGATTGGTATACGAGGGGGCTTTGGATTTTGATGTTAAGACCAACTCTGTTGAGTCTATGCCAGACATTCCTTTTAAAATCATGATGAATGTAGGGAATCCAGATCGAGCATTTGATTTTCAGTCGTTACCTAACGCTGGGGTGGGTTTGGCGCGGTTAGAATTTATCATTAACCGCATGATAGGGGTTCACCCAAAAGCGCTGTTGAATTTTGACTCATTGCCGAAAGATGTAAAAAGCTCTGTTGAGCGTCGTATTGCGGGCTACGGTGGCCCTATTGATTATTATGTAGGCAAACTTGTAGAAGGTATTTCTACGTTGGCTGCATCTTTCTATCCCAAGCCAGTTATTGTTCGCTTGTCTGACTTTAAGTCTAATGAGTACGCCAACTTGTTGGGTGGGAAATTATACGAGCCGGAAGAAGAAAATCCAATGCTGGGGTTTCGAGGAGCTTCGCGTTATGTTTCCGACAATTTCAAGGACTGTTTTGACCTTGAATGCCGAGCGCTAAAAAAGGTTCGCGAGGAAATGGGGCTAGATAATGTTCAGATTATGGTGCCATTTGTTCGTACAGTAGGTGAAGCTGAACAAGTTGTTAAACAACTTGCAGAGAACGGGCTTATCCGCGGAAAGAATAATTTAAAAGTGATTATGATGTGTGAGCTGCCTACAAACGCGTTGCTTGCTGACAAATTTCTAGAACATTTTGATGGTTTTTCGATCGGTTCAAATGATCTTACTCAGTTAACCTTAGGGCTTGATAGAGATTCCGGCATTGTGTCTCACCTTTTTGACGAGCGTGATGAGGCGATTAAGATTTTGCTCTCAATGGCGATTGATGCGTGTAAGAGGGCGGGTAAATATATCGGTATCTGTGGCCAGGGGCCGTCAGATCATCCTGATTTTGCATTATGGTTGATGGAACAGGGTATTGATTCTGTATCACTAAACCCTGATTCGGTATTGGATACCTGGTTTTTTCTTGGCGAGAACCATTCATAGTTTAGATTACTGTTATATGAACTATACTTACTAGACAAACTTCAGCATAAGGGCGTTCTCCGCTACAACAATGATTAAAGACGGATTGGAACTGGTTATATTTTTTGCTGATGTTGCTGGCAGCACCCGGTTATACGAAACCCTGGGTGACAAAGATGCGCATGAATGTATCGTAGAAAGCCTTAATAGCATTTCTAAGTACGTACGTGAAAATAATGGCGTTGTTGCTGAGATTATTGGCGATGAGGTGATGGCTTATTTCGAAACCTCAATTGATGCGTCTAATTGTGCTTGTGATATACAGCAGTTCTTTGCATTCACTCCGACGTCAAAAGGCCACAAAATCAATATCCGTATTGGTTTTCACAAAGGGCCTGTTGAGATGGATAAGGGGCACCCGTACGGAGATACCGTTAATGTTGCGTCTCGTGTCGCATCGTTGGCACAGGGCGGTCAAAGCATAACAACCACTGAAAGTGTTAGCGACCTTCCTAGCAGTAAGAAAAGCTTATGTCGCCCTTTTACGCGCGTTAAGGTTAAAGGTAAATCGGATCCCATCGATACCGTTGAGGTGGTGTGGGATATGGATGATGCAACCTCATTATTCGCACCGATTAAAGCCCCTGAAACCTTTGATGAGCTTGCTGAAATTGAACTCACTTTTAATGGTAAAACCGTGTCTGTGATGGAGCGGAATACGCCTTTTATTATTGGACGTGGTGATCATTGCAATTTGGTTGTGCCCTCAGAAACCGCATCCAGATCGCATGCTCGCATTGAAAGCCGATACGGGGAATTAGTATTGGTTGATCACAGTACCAACGGCACTTATGTTATTACCCACCCAGGCAAGCGTGCTTATGATGGTTTGGATATGCACTTGCACCATAGGGAGTGGACAATGGTTGGGAACGGCATGATCAACCTGGGCAAGCCTGTTGATCAAACAGATCCAATCTGTATTTCTTTTTTGTGCAAAAATTGATCGCATTATTTGATTTAACAATTCTTTACATAAGGCCTCTATACAGCGCTTAATTCTGTCTACACTTCACTAATGGTAGAAATTAGTGTTAGTCGATGGGGTGAGTTAGAGGATGTACTTTGTGCAGGCGTGGTTGAGCCTGTAAGGATTACCGTGGCAGGTGTATGCGTGGGTGACCTTTACCCTGAACGTGATGGTGTTTCTCCCACTAATGAGGTGTTATCAAAAAGCCCTTTAGAGGCTGCTGTTGAGTTGCTTATTAAAGAAAATCAACAACATCAGGCTACCTCCGATGCTGTTCTTTCTAGCGAAGAGAAATTCTCTCATTTTTTTAACTATTCCCCTACGCCAACCCGTATTGAGGACTGGAGTAATGCTAAAGCATTCTTGAAGGCAGAGTTGCGCCGAAATGATGCATCGCTAAACATTCGTCAATTAAGTGGGGTTGCGTGTGAAGCATTTCTTAATAAGAATCCGCAGATTGTAAACCAGTGTTTATCTTGCGTTGATGTCATTGATTTTAACCCTGCATTTCTAACACTGATTGATGCTTCTCATGAGCCTACCTATGCCACTCGAATTGGAGAGCTGTTAGCGTCGTCAGCAACGACTGATGTGGTAAAGCTATTGTCAGATATCGTGGTTTCTAGTGATGTTATTAGCGGGCAGTTAAAATTGAGGAGGTTAGATGGAGGAGAGCGTTCGGTGCAATTGCAATACCTTCCCATACAAAGTGCGACTAATGAGCATGGCCGTGTCATTGTTACTTATCTTGATATAACCGAACATAAACGGTTAAAAGAAATCATTGTAAAGCAGGAATCAAACACCGATAGGTTAGGGCGCGTGAGTTATGCTTTGGGTTCTATAAAAGAGGGCGTGATTACTACCGATAACATGGGGTGTGTTAAAACGCTAAATGATGCGGCTAAGCGAATGTTGTCTTGGGATCATGGTTATGAAGGTAGGGTAATTCAGGAAGTTTTTTCACCTTTTAATACTAGCTTTGACAATATTCAACTTTTGTATGATGCGTGCGCAATATCAAAAACAGCGGTGGAGTGCGACTCTCATAGTTTAGTTGAAACAAAAGAGGGGGATGAGCTTTGGGTTACCTATAGCGTAAGTCCTATTTCAAATAACGAAGGGGTTTCTGAATTTGTTGTGATGTTTCATGATGTATCAGAATCGCAGTCGTTGCTTGAGCGTTTAAGGTTGCAGACCTGTAAAGATGCATTAACCAATTTATATAACCGACAAGAATTTGAAAAGCAAATTAAGATTTCGTTGGATTCAGCGAAACGTAAAGGCCATACTCATGCTTTTTTGTTGGTCGATCTGGATCAGTTTAAGGTTATTAATGAGAGTTGTGGTCATCATGCCGGTGATGAGCTGCTCCGACAGATAGCGAAACTTGTTGAAGCAAAAGTTCGCGCATACGACATTGTTGCTCGTATGGGTGGGGATGAGTTTGCCATCATGCTAAAAAATTGTGGCAGTGATGGTGCATTGAGTATTGCAAATTCAATTCTTGATGCTATTCGAGCGTTTCGTTTTGTTTGGGACGGAAAAATATTTACGTTAACATCAAGTATCGGCATTGTGCTTCTCGCGGATAATATAAAGCACGTACAAACGGCGCTTAGTTATGCTGATTTTGCAGTGCATGCAGCAAAAGATGCCGGAAAAAATCGTATTCAGTTGTATGATAAAAATCAAAAGAACTTGGCGTATCAACATGAGCAGTTAGAGTGGGTTACCAAAATAAACTATGCCTTAGAACATGATCTTATGGTTTTGTGTTCACAGCCGATCTGTCCCATTTCTGGTGCTGCGGGAACTGATATTCACTTTGAATTGCTTATTCGTATGCTGGCCAAAGACGGAAGCCTGATTGCACCAGGAGAGTTTTTGCCTGCAGCTGAGCGTTACAACTTAATGCCTAAAGTTGACCGCTGGGTAGTAAAACGAGCGTTTATGTGGCTGGCTGCTAACGCTGGTAAGCGAACTAACATAGGGTTGTGTTCAATTAACCTGTCTGGCGATTCACTTAGTGATGAGACGTTTTTTCAATATGTTGAAGAGCAGTTTCTGGTAACCGGTATTCCTGGGAACCTTATTTGTTTTGAAATCACGGAATCCATGGCGATCTATAATTTGTCGCAAACGTTACGCTTTATTCATAAATTTAAGGCGTATGGATGTAAATTTGCACTGGATGATTTTGGTAGTGGTTTTTCATCTTACGGTTATCTTAAATCCTTGCCGGTCGACTTTCTTAAGATAGATGGGGGGTTTGTTCGGCAGATGGTGTCTGATCCCATTGATTTTGCAATGGTTAAGTCAATCAATGAGGTTGGCCATGTAATGAACACTATGACGATTGCCGAGTTTGTTGAAGATGAAGAAACGTTATTAAAACTGAAGGAGATTGGTGTCGATTTTGTTCAGGGTTATGGTATAGGCAAACCTGAATTGTTAAGTTTTGGGTTAGAGGTCGAAAGTAAGCTCGCCTAAATCACTCAGCTTATTGATCTATTAACCTGGCGGTTTTCTTAAAGCGTCCAATAGCCATATTGACGTTTGCATGCTCTTGGCGTCTATTTTGTGAGATTATGTGAGGCTTTGCGTTGAAGGCTTGGGTTCAGTGTAGCTATAATGACTCATAAATAAACTGTGTCAGATCGGGGTATTCCCTGTGGTTTGGCTGTTTTGGAACGTAAGGAGTATGTATGAAGTATCCGATGATGGGATTGTCTCGGCTGGTAGGCCTTGTGGTGTGTTTGGCTGTTTTAGCCTCTCTGTCTGGTTGTAAGCCAACGATTAGTTTTACTGCTTTGAAAACCATTCTTACACCAGGACAAGAGACGGAGTTAGAGTGGGAGGTTGAGTTTGCTAAAGGTAGTGGTGACAACGTTGTTGAAATTAGTTCAGGTGTAGGTGTTGTTGAATTAGAGGGAGTCGTTACGGTGGCACCTACTGAGACTACGACCTATAAAATGTCCACACGAAGCTTTGTGTTTGGATTCCCAATGTTCGTCAAAGAAGAGTTGACGATTGAAGTTGAAGAGGGTGTTTGTTGGGATTTTACTGGTCTGGCTGACCCTGATGTCTGTAAAAGTGTTACCGAATGGGATTTGTATGCTGCGAACTATGCGGATGATGAGGATAAGTACGTATTTAAAATGGATAAGGAAGCAACAGTGCCTGGCTTAGGGGATACAGCAATCTTGCTGGGGGCTGAGAATGATGACCCTAAGGAATCGGATTCTCTTCTTATGTTCGGTACGACACGATGGCCGGGGCTTGAGGATGATACTGATTACGAAGTTACTCTCAGTGTTGTCTATGCAACTGCGGCTCGACGAGATGATAGTGATCCCGAATGTAAGATGCCAACGATTAAATTGTCAGCCTTTATTGGTCTTGATGAGCCGGAGATTAACAACGATGACTTAAATACAGTAACTAACTTAAACAAAGAAGAGATATTGTCACCCAATATAACCATTGCAGATGCGACAGATGATACCTGTGATGACGAAGGTGTGTTTGAAGAGAGTTCAGCGTCGGCTAAGATTGAGGTTGCAACGGACTCTGATGGCGAATTTTGGATTACTGTCGGGTTAACCCTTTCTGCCCCCACTGACCCAACGACCCCGAACATGACCGTATATCTACGTTCAGTTACTGCCATTTTTCAAGAGCTATAGCCTATACTGTTTTGACATTCAATTCTTACAAGGTCGATTATGAAGAAACTCAATCAGTTTTATATTAACGGTGAGTGGGTTTCTCCTCTTGCAAATAAAACATTAGACGTTATTAATCCAAGCAATGAAGACGTTGTTGCAGAGTTGTCGCTCGGCTCTGCAGCTGATGTTGATCGTGCGGTAGATGCCGCACGAGAAGCATTCCCTGAGTTTTCTTCTACCACAACAGGACAGCGATTAAGCCTTCTGAATCGTATCGCAACCTTGTATCAGGCGCGTTTGGGTGAGATGGCTGAGGCGATTTCTCAAGAGATGGGAGCACCAACAAAGTTGGCTGCTAGCGCTCAGGCGCCGGCGGGCCTTGGGCACTTTATGGTAGCCATCGATCTACTAAAAAATAAAGCATTTGAAGAATCCCAGCCTGGCTACATTCTTAGAAAAGAGCCTATTGGTGTGTGTGGGTTAATTACCCCTTGGAATTGGCCTATCAATCAAATCGCCTGTAAGGTCGCTCCAGCTATTGCTGCTGGTTGCACGGTTGTATTAAAACCCAGCGAAGTTGCTCCTCTCAGTGCCTATATATTTGCTGAAATTTTGGCGGAGGCGGGCGTTCCTAAGGGTGTGTTTAATTTAGTGAATGGTTTAGGTGAAGATGTAGGGGCAAGGTTATCGGAACACCCAGACATTGCTTTGGTGAGTTTTACGGGCTCGACTAGAGCGGGTATTGAGGTTGCAAAAGCCGCAGCGCCTTCGGTCAAACGTGTAACTCAAGAGCTTGGAGGTAAGTCTGCCAATATTTTATTGGATGATGTAGATTTTGAAAAGATGGTTAAGCAAGGGGTGAATGCTTGTTTTTTGAATTCTGGACAGTCCTGTAACGCACCTACTCGTATGTTGGTGCCGAATAGTAAAATGGACAAAGTATTAGCGATAGCGAAAGAGGCTGCTGAGAAGTGTGTTGTTGGCCCCGCTGACCAGGAAGGTGTCTCGGCGGGCCCTGTGGTAAGTGAGGTGCAATTCAAGCGCATACAAAGCCTGATCCAAAAAGGAATTGATGAAGGGGCGACACTTGTTACGGGTGGCGTTGGGTTGCCAGAAGGTTTAGATAAAGGGTACTTTGTGCGTCCAACGGTGTTTGGTAATGTGAACAACCGTATGGCTATTGCTCAAGAAGAAGTGTTTGGCCCCGTGCTAAGTATTATTGGCTATGGCTCAGTAGATGAGGCTATAGCGATTGCCAACGATACGGTTTATGGCTTGTCTGCTTATGTATCTTCTGCTGACAAGGATCGAGCCATCGGTGTTGCCAAAGAGTTAAAGGCCGGTAACGTGCATATTAATGGCGCGTCAACGAACTTTATGGCGCCGTTTGGTGGTTATAAAATGTCGGGTAATGGTCGAGAGTGGGGTGCTTTCGGATTAGAAGAGTACCTCGAGGTGAAAGCTATTATTGTTGGATGATAGAGGATTGGATGATAGAGCGTTAGATGATAGAGCGTTAGATGATAGAGCGTTAGATGATATGTGTTGGATAACTAACACATTAGAAGCAGCCGATTAACACGATCTAAGGTCGTGTTAATCGGCTGCTTCGGTTCTTATGATAAATTGCGGATATAACGTGCGGTTATGTTTTTCGTTTAAATGTATTTTTATCCCGAATCAGCGCTTCTTGTGCCACTGATGCGATAAGTTTCCCATCTTTAGAAAATACACTCCCTCTGTTAAATCCCAACCCGTGAGATGCTGAAGGGCTATCCATTGAGTACAACAGCCAATCATCCATTTTAACGTCATGGTGGAACCAAATTGCGTGATCTAAGCTGGCGAGTTGAATGCCAGGCATCATGCCATGAACGGCATGAGGGTTGAGGGATGTCCCCAATAGACCGAAGTCTGACGAGTAAGCCAAAAGGCATCGATGTAATATCTGTTTATCCGGTAACGCGTCAACCGCCTTCATCCATATATCTTTTTGTGGGCTTAGTTTTTCGGGTTTAATGTAGTTGAAAGGTTTTACCGGTCGTATTTCAATCGGAGTATCTTGGGTAAATTTATCCCGTAATTTTTCTGGAATAAAATCTGCGAACTTACGCCTGATTTCTAGTTCAGAGCGAAGTTCTTCTGGCGGCTTAACTTCGGGGATTTCTAGCTGATGTTCGTAACCATCTTCATCGGCGTGAAATGAAACGTTTGCAGTAAATATCTCGATATTGTTCTGCAGAGCGACAACTCTTCTTGTTGCAAAACTTTTGCCTTCTCGAATACGATCAACATTAAATTCAATGGGGGTTTCCGTATCTCCAGGCTGGAGAAAATACCCATGTAGTGAGTGACTGTTAAAGCCTTCTGCCGTTAGGCTTGCTGCCATCAGTGATTGCGCTAATAATTGACCTCCGAAAAGTTGTTTAAACCCTAAATCTTGGCATTGACCAAGAAATTTGTCGGTTTCGATTTTTTCTAAGGATAAAAGGCGAACTAACTGCTCTAACACATCACTCATTCATGCTTACCTCTTGTACATTTTTACGTGAATTAATTGTTAATTATGCTCGGTGTTTTGCAATATTTTTACGCAGCGACCGTTTTATTGTGGTGTATGTGGAACGGTCTTTTTTTGCGAGTTCTTTGGCATATCCTAAGGCTCCTGCCTGTAGCGATTCCATTGGGAATAGCGCGTCAACGATATTGTCGTCTAAACACTCCTTGCCAGTTTTTGCTACACCCGTGAGTGCCATATGTTTTAGGGCGTGTTTGTTCGGTAGCAACTCAATAACGTCAATCATCATGTCAGTGAAAGGAATTTTAATGTTCACTTCAGGATAGCAGAAGCGGCCGCGATCATCTCGCATCACGCGAAAATCAAATGCAGTTGCAAGGATAGCTCCACCCGCATAACAATTTCCGTTAATACAGCCAATTGTCGGCACATCAAGCATTGCCAAGCGATAGAAGACTTCTTCAAGTGTATCAACGAATTCCTTAAAATCGTCTCCCTTAAGTGCGGTCATCCATGGAAGGTTAATGCCGTTTGACCAGGTTTTTTCATGTTCACAGGTTACTACAAGCGCGGTGTTGCCTTTGTAGTTCTCAATTTCATCAAAAGCTGCAAGGTATTCCTTTAATACATCAAGTGTGAAGGTGTTGTCATTGTCACCATTGGTTAAGGTAAGAATGTGAATGCCGTCTTCTACACGTAAGTCCATCGTTGCCATGGAATGTTCCTCGATTGTAATGTTAGCGGGGGAATGATTTCTTGATCCTAGTCTACGGGTTACCTAGAGGATAAAAAAGGGGCGGAATGTACACCAAGTGGGCTAAAACGGCCATTTCTGACGAAATTATCAAGATCAAGCTTTGTTAAGCGTATCTTACAAAAATGTACTAGTATTAGTGAATTAAGCCTGTGTAACTACTTGTTGATTAAGGAATAATCCTTTTACCACATGAATGATATGACAAACCAGAAAATTTTGACGTGCCCCGTAGGAGAGTCCTCTTGCAAGGTTATCGATGAGCTCAACCATTTAACGGGTGAAGTCTCTACGCTGTCTGAACTTATTCGAACCGATAACCTTACGGGTTTATATAATCAACGTTATTTGCTAGAGACGCTATCTTTGGAAATGGAGCGAACTCGTCGTACGGGACGTTTTACGGGTGTGATAATGTTTGACCTTGATCATTTCAAACAGGTGAATGATACCTGGGGGCATGAGTCGGGGAATAAAGTGCTGATAAAGACATCATCAATCGTTAAGCAGATGGTTCGTAAGCTTGATGTAGCTTGTCGTTATGGTGGGGAAGAGTTTATTGTTGTTTTACCGAATACGGGGCTTATTGACGCGTCATTTGTCGCTGAAAGAATTCGCGATGCGTTAGAGAATTCTCCGGTCGAGGTGGAGGGTGGTGTTATCAATCCGACAGCGAGTTTTGGGGTTGATATTTATACAGATCAACAGAACGATAGCCCAGAGTCGTTAATTAGTCGTGTTGATGCGTACTTATATCAAGCCAAGAATCAAGGGCGGAATCAGGTGTGTCATGTTGCACCAGAAGATATTAATCATGAAGCGCAAATTTCGGTTGAGGAAAAAGATGCATTGTTCGGTATGTTTGGTGGTGGAGATGAAGATTAACGGGTACCTTTAATTTCTTCTTGGCATCGAGTGGCGTAAACAATTGCGGGGTTATCTTCAGGGTGAAGCACTATTATCTTGTTAAATATCTGTAAGGCTTTCTCAAACTTTTTTGCTTGGAAGTAAGATATAGCGCTATCAAATTCCTCCAATGAAGCATTTTTTAACGCTGCGGATTCATTGTTATCCGCATCAATCACCTCATAGATAATCGTTTCTTGCTGTTTTCCTTTTGTTTTAACGATATCAATTAATCGACAATTAAATTGCGCGGGGTTGTTTAGTGATACATAGGTTTCGTGACTAATGAGTAAAGAAACACCGTAGGTTTTACACAGCCCTTCGATTCTTGATGCTAGGTTAACGGCGTCACTAATTACTGTACTATCCATGCGGGTGTTGTCGCCGACAGTTCCAAGGATCAGCTTTCCGGTATTGATGCCAATACCTATGCTCAGAGGGCGGTAGCCACTGGATGCTCGATGTTCGTTATAGGTGCTCAGTGACTTTATCATCGATATACCCGAGTTAACGGCATCATCGGGGGATTCATCAAATAAAGCCATGATGGCATCCCCAATGAATTTGTCGATAAAACCATTGTTTTGTTGGATGTGGGGTTCCATTCTGCTGAGATAAGAATTGATGAATTTAAAGTTCTCAGTAGGTGTCATTGATTCAGATAGCTCAGTAAAGGCTCGAATATCTGAAAATAGAATGGTCATGGTTCGTTGTATATGATCACCAGGCGTGAGTGACAGTAGGTCATCTTTATGGAGCAACTCGAGAAATTGGTGAGGCACGAATTTTTCAAATACCTCGTGCATCTTTTCAACTTTTTCTAGCGCCAATAGCCTTAATTCAATTTCATGTTGCCTTTCGCGTTTGAATTGATTGATTCGATCCGCTAATGCGATAGAAAGTAAAATTACCTCAATAGCTGCACCAATACGAGCACTGTTTTCGGTGATAAGGTTACTTGGTATGTATCCAAGCCCTCTTACAATAAAAATCAATACACCGACAAGTAGAAAGCTCCACGCCAAAACAAAGAAACGGGCAGGTTTAAATCCTTTTCTAAAAGATTGTATGCCAATGGTTGCCACGGACATGACAATGACAATTCCGATGACATTCATCGATACAATGCAGAGTTTGTGATTTGCACTTAAAAGGAAATAAAGCGGAATTATTAATGCCGCAGCGAGTGTGTTTAGTAACAAGTTTGCATTTGGGTTTTTGTGTGTATGTAAGAATGATTTTACGAATTGAATGGCCCAAAATGCGTAAAAAATTCCAAACGTCTCTGTGAATAGTGAGGCCGTTTGTGAGGGGGCAATGTAAAGGGCGTGTCCCGAGATTCCCATTTGGTTAAGAACTATGCCAATCAAATACAAGCAGTAGTACAAGTAGCTTTTATCTTTGATAGATGTAAACAGGAACAGGTTGTAAATGATCATGACAAGCATTAACCCGTACCACATGCCAAAGAGGTATTGATTGGTGCTTTCTGTTTCTGCAAATCGCTCCACATTCCAAAAGGTGAAGTCCATTACCGATACGATGGATCGAAAACGCAAATAATAGGTTTTCTCTTGATTTGCTTTAATTGAGAGTCGTAATATTGGTTTGACGTGTTTAATCTCACGCTCGTGCAGTGAGTAACTCGCCCCTGTTACTTGAGTCTCGATCTCGTTGGCCGTTGTATGAGTGTGATTGTTGGATACAACAGAAGAAGAAAAAAGCGTGGCATCGATAACGTAAGGGTTTAATTCTAGCCAAATTATTTTGTCGCTAGGAGTATCATTATGAATCGAAAAACGAATCCAAAAATCGGAGTTTGAAGGCCCGTAGTTTGGTTTTTTGTCAAATACGTCTTTAAATAACGGGTTTTTATGTAGGTTGGAGTATTGAACGGTATTTTCGATATCCTCATACACTTGAAGCGGGAAGGGCAGGCCACAGTGATCGCTGCACTGAGACAGTAAAATATCGCTTTTAGCAACTGCGTAAAAAGGTATGAGCAACAAACAAAGAAAAAGTACTAGCTTGGGGTGATGCATTATTAAACAGCGCGTTGGGAAATGTACCGACAAAAATAAGTCGGAAGATACCCTCAGTATAGGAGAAAAAAGGAAACTTGCTGTTTATTCGATCACCCAAAGGCTCCAATACTTACCTAGAAACGAGTGAAACCAACTCTGCGTCGATGTCTTTGTCTATATAAGCCATTCCAAGCTTATTCAAATACTCTAAACGATCGGCCTTCATCAAATCAATATCAGGTACACCAGCCCCGCAATCCTGGTAGATTTTAGCGACATGAGCCATGTAAGCCTCACCTTCTTTAACCATTAACAAGCTAGCAGCACCCACATCAGGGCGAACTTTTGCATTTTGTTCCTCGGGTAACGTCACTGCAAAAACGACAGGGCTTTCTTCATTCTCGAAACGAACACTTCGCTCTCTAACCGTCTGCTCCGCCCAGTAGTAAGCAAGCTCTTTGCTCTGAGTTAAAAATACCGGTTCGATAGATTCAGTATAGCTATTGCCAATTGTTGCCATCGTGCTTTTTGCCGCTTGCTTCATCGCCTTATCGCCAGAACGTTTAAGGCCATTAGACGTAATGGAGCTTGCTAAGGAAGAAGACGTTCCGTGGTACCAAACATCGCCTGTTGCAAAACCGTCTTTTGTTAACAGGTCTGTCGCATCTTGTAGATAGTTTGGAATATCACTCATCATCATTCACCTATGGTTTATCAGTTAAACAAAAGGCGACATTCAATGAAGAAAGTCGCCTTTTGTAATACTCTAAGCTTTTAATGAAAAAGCTTAACTAGCCAATCTCAAATTAAGAGAATTGGTTAGATGTGTTGTTTGCACCACCAGCTTTAAGTGCGTTCTCACCAGCAAAGTATTCTTTGTGGTCGTCGCCCATGTCTGAACCAGACATGTTCTGATGCTTAACACATGCGATACCTTGACGGATCTCTTTACGCTGTACGCCAGCTACGTAGCCTAGCATACCTGCTTCACCAAAGTACTCTTTAGCCAAGTTGTCAGTAGACAACGCTGCTGTGTGGTAAGTCGGTAGAGTGATCAAGTGGTGGAAGATGTTCGCTTCACGAGCTGTATCAGATTGGAATGTACGGATCTTCTCATCAGCACGTGCAGACAATTCAGATTCATCATATTCAGCGCTCATTAGGGCAGCACGGTCGTAAGAAGAAACGTCTTCACCAGCTTCAACCATCGCGTCAAACGCTTGTTGACGGAAGTTTAGCGTCCAGTTGAAAGAAGGCGAGTTGTTGTAAACTAGCTTCGCATCAGGAATCTCTTTACGTACTTCGTTCATCATATCAGCGATATCTTGAACGTTTGGCGTTGCAGTTTCGATCCAAAGAAGGTCAGCACCTGCTTTAAGAGCTTCGATACTGTCAAATACACAACGCTCTTCACCAGTACCTTTACGGAATTGGTATAGACCAGAAGGTAAACGCTTAGGACGAACTAGTTTACCGTCACGGTTGAAGCATACATCGCCTTCAGCCATGTCAGCTACGTCAATTTCTTCAACGTCTAGGAATGCGTTGTATTGGTCGCCTTGATCGCCAGGCTCTTTAACAACAGCGATCTCTTTAGTAAGGCCAGCACCTTCAGAGTCAGTACGTGAAACGATAATACCGTTGTCGATACCAAGTTCCAAGAAAGCATAACGTAATGCACGAATCTTAGAATGGAAGTCAGCGTGAGGAACAGTAACTTTACCGTCTTGGTGACCACATTGCTTTTCATCAGCAACTTGGTTTTCGATCTGTAGTGCACAAGCACCAGCTTCGATCATTTGCTTAGCCATGATGTAAGTTGCTTCAGCGTT
>MAAC01012109.1_pt1 | contig 20438 bp, 15 predicted proteins | sample 1115981 | NCBI WGS metagenome assembly MAAC01 (sample SAMN04961126, study PRJNA320927) | seawater metagenome | isolation source: sample BD02T64 sea water enriched with oil for 64 days | place: USA:Gulf of Mexico | collected 2013-07-27
GGTGGTTTTTGGGAAAATATTCCTCGTGTATTACCACAAACAGCGCAAGCGGTTATCAACGGAGAAAGCTGGCAGTGGCCTGCTATTTTCAACTGGTTACAAGAAAAAGGTAATATCACCACTCATGAAATGTATCGCACCTTCAACTGTGGTGTTGGTATGATCATTGTCGTGCCAGAAGATAAAGTAGCGCAAAGCATCGAGGTTTTAACCGCTCATGGCGAAAAAGCATGGCACATTGGCGCCATTGCCGATAAAGCCGATGACGCTGAACAAGTTGTTTTTGCTTAATTAACACACAAAACAATAATAATATACAGGGCTATTTTTAGCCCTTTTTATTACGTCGATATTAGGAAATATAATGTCTAGCCGAATAATAGTATTAATCTCTGGTAGTGGCACAAACCTACAAGCCATAATAGATGCATGTAAAAATAGTGATTATCCTGGCGAAATTGTTGGTGTTATATCAAATAAAGCGGATGCTTACGGGTTAACTCGCGCCGAAAACGCGGGTATAGCAAATATTGCGCTTTCTCATCAAGACTTTGATTGCCGTGAAGATTATGACCAAGCACTGATGACAGAAATGGATAAATTTACTCCTGATGTTGTTGTACTTGCAGGTTTTATGCGTATTTTAACGCCAGCATTTGTTCTACACTATCAAGGTAAACTACTCAACATTCATCCTTCACTGTTACCTAAATACCAAGGGCTTAACACGCACCAACGTGCCATTGATGCTGGTGACACAGAGCATGGTGTTAGTGTTCACTTTGTCACTGAAGAGCTTGATGGTGGCCCAGTTATTTTGCAAGCCAAAGTACCTGTATTTGACGGTGACCGCAGTGACGATTTAGCCGCACGAGTGCATGAGCAAGAACATAGAATTTACCCGTTAGTAGTCAAGTGGCTTTGCCAAAAACGCCTAAGTATGCACAAAAATGGTGAGCAAGAACAAGCCATTTTAGATAATAAAGTACTGCCCGCCTCAGGTTATGCCAACGACTAATAAACTGCTAGTAACTTGCATAAAGATAAGGTAAGTTAATTTTCTTACCTTTTTATTTTTATACAACTCACTTTGTTACATGCTGTTATGACTACAAAAATCGCTTATAAAAAAACGCTTTTATTATCACGTTTATTACCACGTTTACTACCAATATTCTGCCTATTGCCGTCACTGCTAGTGCAAGCAACAGAGAATACAGAGATAGTACAAAACCCGCTGGAAAAACTTATCCCCGCATTTTCGGCTAATTATAGTGTCTTACATAAATCAGATCCTGTTGGTACTGCGATTAGAGAATTAAGCTATCAAACCGATGGCACAGTTAATTACCATTACCAAACTCAAGTTAAATGGTTGATTTTTTCTCAAACTCGCTCGGAAACCTCAATTGTTACGGTTGATAAAAATAAAGTTACGCCTGTGCATTATAGTTATAGCAGAGAAGGCACAGGTAAAGATAAGTATTACGAATGGCGCTATAACGCCAAAGAAAATACCGCACAAGATTTAGGCCGTAAACGTAAGATTACTCCGCTAGATTTTTCCAATAACCTACAAGACAAACTAAGTTATCACTTACAGCACAGGTTAAATTTAATTGCTGATGCAAGTAAGAAAAGCTATGTTTACCCTGTGGTGAGCACCTCTGGCTCAGTGAAAGATTATGTTTATCAATTTGATGGCGAAGAAGAGTTAATTTTACCCTACGGCATGGTAAAAACTATTCGCTTTAAACGTGAGGTAAAAGCGAAAAAACGCATCACTTATGCGTGGTTCGCCCCTGAGTTGAATTATTTATTAGTCAAACTTTACCAAGTTAAAGCGGGAACAGAGCAGTTTGAAGCACAGTTATCATCATTAACAGTTCAAGGTGAATAAATAACCATCTTTAAAATTGTAAACAGGGCTATATTGTACTTAACGGTTGTCAATATGATTTAACTTGTAGGAGCGGTTTCACCCACGAAGATCTCGAGGATAAATCCTCTCCTACAACAAGCTTTTAATGAATAACAATCGCTACTTATTTCATCTTAGCTATCCAGCTATCCACTCTACGTTCTAAAATAGCAAGTGGTACAGAGCCCCCTCCTAAAACGGTATCGTGAAAACCTTTAATATCAAATTTATCCGCTAACTCTTTTTCCGCTTTCACCCGCAGCGCTAAAATCTTTAACATGCCCACTTTATAGGCGGTTGCTTGACCCGGCCAAACAATATAGCGCCTAACTTCAGAAGTAATAGCTTCAGATGACACCGGAGTTTTTGATTTAAAATAAGCAATCGCCTGTGCTTCAGTCCATCCTTTGGAATGTAAGCCGGTATCAACAACTAGGCGCACAGCTCGCCATATTTCATTAACTAAACGGCCAAAATCAGAAAAATCACTTTGGTAACCTCCCATCTCTTTTGCTAATAACTCAGCATAAAGCCCCCAACCTTCAGTATAAGCGGTGAATCTAGCTTGTGTCCTAAATTGCGGTACCCCTATTAACTCTTGAGCAATAGAAATTTGCATATGATGACCGGGGTTGCCTTCATGATAAGCAACACCTTCCATTTCATTTTTTGGCATAGCGGTCATATCAGACAAATGTGCGTAATAAACACCAGATCTTGAGCCATCAGGCGTACCAGGAAAATAGTGCTGGGCAGCACCATCTTGTTCTCTAAAAGGCTCGACACGCTTAACCACTAGATCGGCTTTTGGCAAAATACCAAAAAAGTTAGGTAGTTGCTTATTTATTTCTGCTAAATAATTTTCAGTGTCGCTAATATAGCCTTGGCGGCCTCCATCAGTATTAGGATAAAAGAACTGTTGGTCGGTTTTAACAAAAGCAAAGAACGCCTGTAAGTCGCCTTCAAATCCTAACTTATTTTTAATGGCAACCATTTCTTCGGTGATACGCGCAACTTCAGCAAGGCCAACTTGGTGTATTTCATCGGCGGTTAAACCAGTGGTGGTTGAAGATTTTAACTTAAAGTTATAATATTCTTTACCGTTAGGCTGTTTACCAACCCCCGTTGCTATGGCATCGGTATTAACAATATCTTTGCTAAACCAAGCCACTAAAGCTTGATAACTAGGAAGAAAATCTGACAGTAATGCCTGTTTAGCTTGCGCTAATAACTCATCAGCACGTACTTGTTTTATTTTACCTGCTTCAACAAGGGCAGCAACTTTACGCTTAGCATCAGCCCATAAAGCAGTATCGTCACCTTTAGAAAATGGTGCGCCGGTAATAAGTGCTTGGGCTTGTTCAATAACCCCTTGATAGGCAAATTTTGGTGGTCGTACACCTTGGCTAGCATTTGCCTGAGCTCTGCTCAGTAAATCAGCTATAGCCTGAGAAATACCTGAAATACGTTGGTTATAGGCAAGCATATCAGCCTCTTCATCAACCTTATGGAAGTTGATTAGAAACTGTGCGACGAAAGCCTGTATACCCTGCATTTGAGTAAAAACATAACCATTTTGATTATATTGCTGCCCTTCTGCGGCTTGCTCGTATTGATATACCCAGATGTCATAAGAAATTTTTGCTTCATCATTTAATTTTTCATAATCAAAATTAGCTTTTAATTCTTCAACATTTTGCTTTTGCCAAGCTAACTGACGAATTTCTTCCGCCTCAGTCATAATGTCAATTTTGTCGTAATGGTCTTTACGCCCTAAAAAGGTCAACATTATTGGGCTTAGCTGTAATTGTTGTTCATGTTTTTTTGCAAACCAATTATTTATGCGCTCACTTTCACTTTCTGCGGTCATAGGTTTAGTGTCTAACGCTACTTTGGTACTTGATGAAGGCTGGCTGGCACTGTTATCGCTAGATGCGTTGGGTTGACAAGCAGCAAGTAAAACAGCCAGTGTAATAGCACTTAATTTTGTACGCATAGATAATCCTTTTTCCATTATTATTATTTATTTGCCATTGAAATTAGCCTTTTCTATAAAAATTAGCAAATTTAATAACTTAAAATTTAGCCTGTTCATCATCTATACAAATAACAGCTTCACCTAAGCAAAATAACTGCCATTGCCCTGCCTGCATTTTATGCCAAGTTTCATCATCCGTGAGTGGCTTAGTGGCAATAACAGTAACAATATCATTGGCGGTGGTTTCTTGATGAAAATCAACCGCCATTTCAGCGTCAATTAAACTCGCTTTACCAAAGGGCGCTCGACGCGTAATCCAATGTAAATTATTTGAGCAATAAGCAAATAAACTTTCACCATCGGTGATAATAATATTGGCGACACCTAATTGGTCTATTTCACTCGTTAGCGTGGCAATATAGCTAAATAATATTTTTGGTGATGGCTGCACAGCACCAAATTGATAATGAAGTTGATCAAGTATCCAGCAAAAAGCATGCTCACTGTCTGTGGTGCCAATAGGTAAATGAAGTTTTATCGGCAATTTTTCATCGAATGCCTTTAGTTGACCATTATGAGCGTAGGTCCAGTTTTTTCCCCACATTTGCCGAATAAAGGGATGAGTATTCTCCAAACAAACACGACCTGAATTTGCTTGGCGAATATGACAAATAACCGCTTCACTCTTCATTGGATATTTAGTCACTAATTCGGCAATAGGTGAATGGGCGCTCGGCTTAGGATCTTTAAAACTACGACAGCCTTTTCCTTCATAAAAAGTAACGCCCCAACCATCTTTATGGGGCCCAGTATTGCCACCGCGTTGCATCAAACCGCTAAAACTAAAACAAATATCGGTTGGTACATTAGCAGACATGGCTAATAATTCGCACATAACTCCCCCTTTGGGTATAACCTTTCTCTTATGTTATTACCAAGCAAAGGTAAAAACATGCTTGGCTAACGGGATAATTTACTCTATAAATAGAGTATATCACTGAAAGAAGAAAGAAATTTTTGAATTCCATTAACTTATAAACATTAATTTATAAACATCGACGAAGGGACATTCATGGATATTAGTATTTGGTTATTAGCCGCATTTTCATTATCTTGGTTTATGAGTTACAAGAGACTTTCGTTATCAAGTTTCACTTTAGCTTTTACCGCACTTATGGCCATAGGCACAGTCTTAAATGTTATTGGCTTTGTTTCTTGGTTATTATTTGGGGTTATTGCCCTGCCTTTAAATATAGACAGTGTTCGTAGACAGTTTATCTCAATGCCATTATTGTCATTATACAAAAAAATAATGCCAAAAATGTCAGAAACCGAACAACAAGCGATTGATGCTGGCACAACATGGTTTGAAGCTGAGCTGTTCAGAGGCAACCCCGACTGGAAAAAATTACACAACTACCCACAGCCTAGACTTAGCGCCGAAGAGGAAGCCTTTCTCAATGGTCCTGTAGAGCAAGTTTGTGCCATGATAGATGATTGGCACACCACCCATGAAATTGCCGATTTATCGCCTGAAGTTTGGCAGTTTTTAAAAGATAATCAGTTCTTTGCCATGATAATAAAGAAGCAGTTTGGCGGCTTAGAGTTTTCTGCCTATGCGCAATCAAGAATATTACAAAAGCTAACGGGCGTAAGCACAGTTTTAGCCAGCACCGTTGGTGTACCAAATTCATTAGGCCCCGGTGAATTACTGCAAGAATACGGTACTCAAGCACAGCAAGAGCATTACCTACCACGCCTCGCCCGCGGCGAAGAAATCCCTTGTTTTGCTCTCACCAGTCCAGAAGCGGGCTCTGATGCAGGTGCCATACCTGATACAGGTGTTATTTGCCGCCAAAATTTTGAAGGTGAAGAAGTCTTAGGCATGAAGCTTAATTGGGATAAACGCTATATTACTTTAGCGCCCATTGCGACTGTGCTTGGCCTCGCGTTTAAACTAGAAGATCCCGAACGTTTACTCTCTGAAAAAACTGACTTAGGGATCACCTGTGCTTTAATCCCCACTCATATTGAAGGTATTAGCATAGGTAGACGACACTTCCCGCTTAATATCCCCTTTCAAAATGGCCCAACCCAAGGTAAAGATGTGTTTGTACCGCTTGACTATATCATCGGCGGTAGTGATATGGCTGGCCAAGGTTGGCGAATGCTGGTTGAATGTTTATCCGTCGGCCGCGCGATAACGCTACCTTCAAACAGTGCGGGTGGCGTTAAAGCAACGGCGTTAGCAACAGGGGCTTATAGCCGTATTCGTCGTCAATTCAAATTACCTATTGGCAAAATGGAAGGGATAGAAGAGCCTTTAGCGCGTATTGGCGGTAACGCTTATTTAATGGATGCTGTTACCACTATGTCTACGGGTGCTATTGATTTAGGCGAAAAACCTTCGGTTATTTCAGCTATTGCTAAATACCATTTAACAGAAAAAATGCGCTCCTCAATTATTGATGCCATGGATATTCATGGCGGTAAAGGTATATGTATGGGGCCGAATAACTACCTTGCTCGTGGCTACCAAGGTGCGCCTATTGCCATTACCGTGGAAGGTGCCAATATTCTAACCCGCAGCCTAATCATATACGGTCAAGGTGCTATTCGTTGCCACCCCTATGTTTTGGCTGAATTACAAGCCGCAAATAATAACAATGAAGCACAAGCACTGAATGATTTTGATCATGCCTTATTTGGTCACATTGGCTTCAGTATAAGTAATATTGCGCGAAGTTTATGGTGCTCTTTTACTGGCGCACGGCTTCTTGCTAGCCCATTTAATGATGAAACCAAACACTACTACCAGTTACTAACACGTTTTAGTGCCAACTTAGCCATGCTCTCTGATATTGCCATGTTAGTACTTGGTGCTGATTTAAAACGAAAAGAGCGTATCTCGGCACGTTTAGGTGACATATTAAGTCATTTATATTTAGCGAGTGCTTGCCTGAAACGTTTCAATGATGAAGGCAGGCAACAAGGTGACTTGCCTTTATTACAATGGTCAGTTGAAAGCTCTCTTTATGAGTGCCAACAAGCGGTTGACGCTATACTGAATAATTTTCCAACTAAGTGGTTAGCTTATACTTTACGCGTCATTATTTTTCCACTAGGCACTTGGTTAACTAAACCGAGTGATAGCATAGACCACAAAGTGGCAAAATTACTACAAACACCTGGCGCGGCCAGAAACAGACTGGGCCATGGACAATATTTAACCCGTGATGGTAATAATGTTTTTGGTTTATTAGAGCAAACCTTAGAAGATATAATTACCTGTGAGCCTATCTTTGCAAGAGTGTGCTTAGCCATTGATAAGAAACTACCCTTTTATCATTTAGACAAAGTCGCAGAGTTGGGGCTAGCCGCTGAGGCGATTTCTGAGCAAGAAGCTCAGCTATTAATTAAAACGGAGCAAGGGAGAAAAACAATTATTGCTGTTGATGATTTTGATGCCCGTGAGCTAGCAGCTCAAGTAGAGTAACATTAAAATACAGTAAGTTTTTAGCCATTGTTCACCACTGAGAGTTTATTATTCTCGGTGAAGTACGGTGAGCTCTCGGCTCTCTGTGGTATGTATAAATAACTTTTATTATTCAAAAAAAAACGCACAAGCTTTAGGCCTGTGCGTTTTTTATCACTTACAATTTATCACTTACAATAAGTCATCTTTATAAGAAAGATAGTAATTCTGGATCAAGTTGCATTAAGGTTTTTGGATCCGCCATCATCGTTTTACCTAATGATTTGGTTTTAGGCAACATACGTTCAAAGTAAAACTCAGCGGTTTTAATTTTAGCACGATAAAAATTACGGTTTTCTATGTTTTTATCTGCTAATTTTTCATAAGCTACTTGTGCCATTTGCGCCCAAAAGTAACCCATAACCACATAACCTGAAAACATTAAGTAATCTACTGAAGCAGAGCCAACAATATCACGATCTTTTTTCGCTTTAAGGGCTAATCGTAATGAATACTGCTGCCAATTAGCAACGGCTTTACTTAGTGGCCAAATAAACTTATTCATTTGACGTTTATGGGGGTTGCTCGACAACATACTTTTATCTTTACAGAAAATCAGTACTTCTTTAGTAAAGGTTTTTAAAGAGCGACCATGAGTAAGTAAGATTTTACGACCAAGTAAATCAAGCGCTTGAATACCTGTTGTGCCTTCATACAAGGTTGATATACGGGTATCGCGAACAATTTGCTCCATGCCCCACTCTTTAATGAAACCATGACCACCAAAAATTTGTACGCCATGATTTGCCGCTTCTAAGCCAAGCTCAGTTAAAAAGGCTTTTAAAATAGGGGTAATAAAACCTAATTTATCATCGGCTATTTTTCTCTCTTCATCTGTTTTAGCCATTTCTATTTCATCAACAATTTTTGCTGCGTAATAGATCATCGCACGACCGCCTTCAGACACCGCTTTTTGGGTCATCAGCATTTTACGTACATCAGGGTGAACAATGATAGGGTCAGCAACTTGCTCAGGGAATTTTTTACCTGTTAATGAACGCATAGATAAACGCTCTTTGGCATAAATAAGCGCATTTTGATAAGAAAGCTCTGCGGCACAAATACCTTGTAATGCCGTACCAATACGCGCGGTATTCATAAAGGTGAACATACATTCTAAACCTTTATTTTCAGGACCAATCAACTCACCGACAGCATTATCAAAGTTTAGTACGGCCGTTGAAGAACCTTTAATGCCCATTTTATCTTCAATTGAACCACAGGTTACGTTGTTAGACTCACCTAAATTACCTTGTGCGTCAGTTTTAATTTTAGGCACAATAAACAATGAGATACCACGAGTACCTGCTGGTGCATCGGGTAATCGAGCTAAAACAATGTGGATGATGTTATCAGTTAAGTCATGCTCACCCGCTGAAATAAAAATTTTAGTACCAGTAAGGTTATAAGTACCATCACCATTAGGTTCAGCTTTAGTTTTTACTTGCCCTAAATCAGTACCACATTGCGGCTCTGTTAAACACATGGTGCCTGTCCATGTACCTTCAGTAAGGCGAGTTAAATACAATTCTTTTTGCTCTTTAGAGCCATGCGATTGCACTGTATTCATGGCACCATGGCTTAAACCAGGATACATAGCCCATGACCAGTTAGCTGCACCCATCATTTCAGACTGAACTAAACCAAATGATGGTGGCAAGCCTTGACCACCATGCTCAAGAGGATGTGATAAACTCTGCCAGCCACCCTCAACATATTTATCATAAGCGGCTTTAAAACCTTTTGGCGTGGTAACTTTACCATTATCAAAGGTACAGCCTTCTTTATCACCACTTTGATATAAAGGCAGTAATTCATTTTCGCAAAACTTAGCACATTCTTGAAAGATAGCATCACCTAAATCGGGAGTCGCTTCTTCAAATTCAGGATATTTCTTAAAATGTCCGTAATGATCAAAAACATCTTCCATTAAAAATTTGATGTCGGTTAACGGTGCTTTATAACTAAGCATATTGGCTCCAGGAATGTTTAAATACTTTATTGTCAAAACCTAGATTAGCTTAGAATGAACAAATAGTAAACTGGTCATACCAGATTTTTTTTGAGTTAAAAAATCTAGTAGTAAAAATTTCATATTGATTTTTTAAAGGATAAACAAAAAATGCTTTTATATTAAGTGATTACCAACAATTATCCGCTAGATTTTAATTTTTATCAGCTAGCCTTATAATTAATGATAATGCCATTAACCCAATGGTTAAAAATAATGATAAAATGACTCTCGTTAATAATTTAACCACAGAGTAGCAAAAAAAATCTATTAGTAACATTTAACCACAGCGGTTTCATTAAGGAATAAAGTGTCAAGTTATCTAGAAATACAATTGGCTCAGCAGCCAATAGAATTATGTAAACTACTTAAGGTAGCCGATTTTGTCAGTGGTGGCGGAGAAGCCAAAGTAGTGATCAGTGAAGGTTATGTTTTGCTTAATGGTGAAGTTGAATTTCAAAAGCGTAAAAAAATCTACCACAACGACATTGTCGAGTTCAACGGTGAAGTGATACAAGTTATTGTTAATGAAGCTTTAGCAGAGCAAATAAGTGAGCCTGCAGCGAATAACACTCCCCCTGTAGCCAGCAAACAAACGCCAAAGAACGAGCCGGCACCTTCTTTAGCCAAAACCACGAGTAATAAAGCACCAAAGAAAAGAAAGCCTATTTCATTTTAATAGGCTTCTTGGCATAAACTATCGTTGTTTATACCAATCGTTGTTTATACCAATCGTTGTTTATGCCAGCTTCTTTTCCCAAAAAAGAGCATGGCCTGTTTCGGGGTCAAGTTCATAACCTGCAAAACCTAACTTCAGGTAAGCATTTTGAGCAATGCTATTACCTTGTAATACTTCTAACGTTAATTTACAACAGCCTCTTGCAACGGCTATTTTTTCAACTTCTGCAAACATTTTTTGGCTTAAACCTAAACCTCTAAACTTAGCTAAAACACCACAGTCATGTATATTTATTAAAGGCTTACATTGAAAAGTTGAAAACCCTTCAAAGCAATTTATAATACCTGCAGGTTGTTCATCAACATAGCAAAGTATTGTGAAAGCCTCATTACGCTTAGCTAACGCACAAACAAGGTTTTTCTGAGCAAATTCACTAAGGGCTTCGCCGCCGCCCATAGGGTCAAGTGCATAAGCATTAAGTAGCATCACCAAGTCACGAGCATGCTGGAGATTGTTATAGTTTGCTTGTAGCAATTTTATTGTCATCATTACCTCTTTCTACATTACATTTTTTGATTAAGAGGCACTATACTCTTAATATGAATAAAGAAAAGTCCTTATGCCAATACCAAGATCCCGACAACTCGCCACAACAAAAATTTTGTTGTGGCGAGCCAGCAAATGAGTCAGGTTTTTGTTTCTGGCATGATAAAACTACCGAAAAATCAGGCAATGATATAAGAGTAAAATTAGAGAACTACGCTAAATCAGGTGGATTACTACGTGGCATAGCTTTGCCTCGCGCACAACTACAAGGCGTCGACTTAGTTAATCATCATAACAAACTTGGCTATGATTTCTCTTATGCGGATTTATATCATGCCGACATTCGAAATGGCCATTTGTTTAATATCAATTTAACTAATGCCAGCTTAATGAAAGCCGATTGTCGTGATGCCAATTTCAACTGTGCTAACTTTGAGAGTACTAATTTGCTGGGGGTAAAATGGACAGGCAGTAAATTTGAAAATATCACTATCGGCAAAAAAGTAAAACAAGAGCTTGATGCCAAGCAGGCAATTAAACAAGGTAATATATTAGAGTCACATGACTTATTGCAACAAGCAGAAGAAATATATCGAGATTTGCGCAAACATGCCGAGCAAGAAGGTATTTTTACTTTATCTGGCTTCTTTATTCATAAAGAGTTAACCATGCGCCGCCTGCAATTGCCTCGTTACAGCACTAAACGCTTTATGTCTAAATTAGTTGATGTTTTTTGTGGTTATGGTGAAGCGCCGCTACGCATTATTGGTTTATCCATTTTTATTATATTTATCTGCGCTGTGCTTTACACCTTTACCGGCCTTAATTATCAAGGCACTCTTCATAGTCTCGAAAACACTCAGGGTATGAGTGATAATATATCGCTGTTTTTTTCTTCCCTTTATTTTTCTGTGGTGACTTTTACCACGCTAGGTTACGGTGATTATAATCCGATAGGAATTTCGCGCGCCATTGCCGCCATTGAAGCTTTTACGGGCAGTTTTACTATTGCTCTCTTTGTTGTTGTTTTTGTTAAAAAAATGACCCGGTAGCAAAAAATAATTTACGGTTATTCCCCCCCTCTATTTTATAGTAAATAAATTTATAATTTATTACTGTTTCAACAGCAAACGCCCTGCTAGAATAGCAACAATTTTATTTGTTACCGACTAACAACCACCATTGTTAGTTTTATATTTACGGAATTTTTTAGTAATGCGTACCAGCCAATATTTACTGTCTACTTTAAAAGAAACACCTGCTAGTGCCGAAGTCATTAGCCATCAATTAATGTTAAGAGCAGGACTTGTTCGTAACCTCGCTTCAGGCCTATACACCTGGTTACCTACAGGTTTACGTGTGTTGAAAAAAGTTGAAAACATTGTTCGTGAAGAAATGCAACGAGCCGGCGCTAATGAAATTTTAATGCCTATGGTGCAACCCTCTGATTTATGGGAAGAGTCTGGTCGTTGGGATGATTATGGTCCTGAATTACTACGTTTACATGACCGTCATCAACGTCAATTCGTATTAGGACCAACTCATGAAGAAGTGATCACTAAATTAGTCGCTAATGAACTGAGCAGCTATAAACAACTGCCATTGTCATTATTTCAAATTCAAAATAAATTTCGCGATGAAATCCGCCCTCGTTTTGGCGTGATGCGTGGCCGTGAATTTTTAATGAAAGATGCTTATTCATTCCATTTAGAGTCTGAGTGTTTAGAAAAAACCTATCAAAGCATGTTTGATGCTTACTGTCGTATTTTTGACAGATTAGGGCTAGATTACCGACCAGTATTAGCTGACACTGGCTCTATTGGTGGTGATGCTTCTCATGAATTTCACGTACTTGCTGATTCAGGCGAAGATGATATTGCCTTTAGTGATGCCAGTGATTTTGCCGCAAACATTGAAAAAGCAGAAGCTCTCTCACCACAAGGTGAACGTGCACAGCCAACACAAGAGTTAGTTAAAGTTGCGACACCCAAGGTGAAAACAATTGAAGATGTTGCTAATTTTTTAAATGTTGATCTTAAAACAACCATTAAAACATTACTCGTTTGTGGCGTTGAAACGGAGCAAGGTGAAACACCTATTATTGCTTTGGTGCTTAGAGGCGATCATCAACTTAACCAAATAAAAACCGAGCATTTACCTCAAGTTGCCGCGCCACTGACTTTTGCTAGTGATGAACAAATTGTAGCAACAGCAAACTGCAACGCTAGCTCAATTGGCCCTGTTGGCTTGGCATGCAAAATTATCGTAGACCGAAGCGCAGCACAGCTTAGCGACTTTGTTTGTGGCGCAAATGAAGATGATTTGCACTTAACGGGCGTAAACTGGCAAAGAGATTGTAGCGAGTTTGATATTGCTGATATACGTAATGTTGTTGAAGGTGACTCTAGCCCTTGTGGTCAAGGCAAAATCGTCATTAAACGCGGCATTGAAGTTGGCCATATATTCCAGCTAGGTACTAAGTATGCCGAGGCGATGAACTGCTCAGTATTAAATGAAAATGGTAAAAATCAAACCTTAACTATGGGTTGTTACGGTATTGGTGTTTCTCGAATTGTTGCTGCCGCCATTGAGCAAAACCATGACAAATATGGTATTAAATGGCCAAAAGCCATCGCCCCTTTTCAAGTGGCTATTGTGCCAATGAACATGGCAAAATCTGCTCGGGTAAAAGAAACCGCCGAAGCTTTATATCAGCAATTAATCCAAGCGGGTATTGAAGTTTTATTTGATGATCGTAAAGAACGTCCGGGCGTTATGTTTGCTGATCATGAATTAATGGGCACGCCATTATTGCTTATTATTGGTGAGCGCAATTTAGATGCTCAGCAAGTTGAATTGAAAAACCGTATCACTGGTGAAAAGTCACTCATTGAAATTGCTGAGGTTATGTCGCTTTTTGATGAATAACAACGAGCAATATAACCAAACTAGCAAAAGGCAACTAAACTAGTAAAACCAGTAAAGACAACTAAAAGGGGCGCTATGCCCCTTTTTGCTCTTTATTTTATGCTAAAAACAAGCTGTTATGCCTTTTTATAACAAAAATATGTAATTTTTCATTAAAAACTTAATTTTATCTATTTCAATAACGGTCATTATTAGCAACAATGGAATATTACCCCCTAACTCATTAATTTAAGAAGTAGCTCATCATGAAAACGATCAACAAGTCATCTAAACTCGACAAGGTATGTTATGAAATTAGAGGACAAATTGCCGCAGAAGCGCGTCGTTTAGAAGATGAGGGTCACAAAATTCTTAAATTAAATATTGGTAACCCTGCCCCTTTTGGTTTTGAAGCACCCGATGATATATTAAAAGATGTCATACATAACTTACCTAACTCTCAAGGCTATAGTGAATCACAAGGGATTTATTCTGCCCGTGTCGCGGTAATGCAATATTTTCAGCAGCAAGGTATTAAAGATGTCGGTGTTGATGATATTTTTATTGGTAACGGTGTTAGCGAACTTATTGTAATGTCCATGCAAGGCTTACTTAATAATGATGATGAGGTGTTGATCCCAGCTCCTGATTATCCATTATGGACGGCGGCAGTTTCACTTTCAGGTGGCAAACCAATTCATTATCACTGTGATGATGAAAACTTTTGGTACCCAAACCTTGACGATATGGCAAGTAAGATCACTGATAAAACCAAAGCCATTGTCTTAATTAACCCGAATAACCCAACGGGCGCTGTTTACCCTGAAGAAATTCTTCAAGGTATCATTGAACTGGCCAGAAAGCATAGTTTGATTATTTTCAGTGATGAGATTTACGATAAAATTTTATATGATCAGGCTAAACATATTCCCACCGCTTCGCTCGCTCAAGATGTATTAATCATTACTATGGGTGGCTTATCTAAAAATTATCGCATCGCTGGTTTTAGAGCGGGATGGATGGTGGTCTCAGGCCCTAAAATTCATGCCGAAGATTATTTAGAAGGGTTAACAATACTCTCATCAATGCGTTTATGTGCCAATGTACCTAGCCAACATGCCATCCAAACAGCCTTGGGCGGTTACCAAAGTATCAATGAATTGATAGAAGGTGATGGACGGCTATTAAAGCAACGTAATGTCGCCGCCAAAATGATCAATGATATTGACGGTTTATTTTGTCATCCCGCAATGGGGGCTTTATATTTATTTGTCAGAGTTGACACTGAGAAATTTAATATCACCAATGATGAAAAAATGGTTTTAGACTTGCTTAAGCAAGAAAAAATTCTCTTAGTGCATGGCAGCGCGTTTAATATTAAAGAAAACAATTATTTCAGGCTGGTATTTTTGCCTCATGTCGATGAATTAATACCCGCATTAGAAAAACTTAAAAGTTTCTTTGCCACCTACCAACAAAACTAATCTGGGCGAGAAAGCTCGTCTAGCGTTTGCATACAAGCAGGAAACTGTGAGGCAAAAAATTCAGCGACTTCGGGCCATTGTTGACAATGGCCCATGACTCTCTGCTCTAATAATTTACTAGCATCGGTAAACTCGCGATTACCGCCATTAACTTCAGCTAAACTGTAATGATAAGCAGCCAAATCATCTGCCGATTTCACTATTGCTTTAGTTTGTTTATCAACATTGGCTTGAATAACAAAAGGTGCCAGCGCTTCATGTAAATACTCAGGTAAGCCTTCATAAACCATCGAATGCTCAACTTCGCTTTCAATTTTTTTTATTTGCTTAGTTAACTCAGGATTGTAATATTTTAATGGGCTGGGAATATCGCCAACGCCACCTGACTCTGATGCTTCATGGTAAAGTGCGGCAATAGCGATGGCAGAGGGATCATAACTTCGATTAAATTTTATTTTACCAATCAAGGCAATTTGGTGACTAATTAGTGATACTTCAAAGGAGTGTTGCGCGCATGTTTCCGCTTCTCGTGTTGTCATTAGCGGCCAACGGATAATTTTTCTAAGTCTGAGCATCCAAGCAGTAAAACTGCCTTTTTTGTGGTGAAACATGTTTATACCAATTCAAATAAATTTACTACTAATTACCAATGACAACATTACTATTGCTTATCTGGGAACTTGTGTCTTATTTCAGTGAAACTATGAAAATCATCAATGATAATATCCACTAGCTTGTCTTCAAACTTTTTATTTTTCTGCTCAATTAAATAAGCTTTGATTTTATCATCTGGCCAAGCTTCTTTATAGCAACGTTTCGAGCCAAGCGCATCAAACACATCGGCTATAGCCATTATTCTTGCTTCAATGGGAATTTCTTTACCAGATAATCCTTCAGGATAACCAGAGCCATCCCAATTTTCATGATGATAATGAGCAAGCCTTGCTGCTAATTTAGAAACACTCACGGATGATTTTTCTAAAATATCACCGCCAATTTTTGCATGTGTTTGCATAATTTTCCATTCATCACCGACAAGTTTACCGGGTTTATGAAGTATATGCTCTGGTACCGCTATTTTACCAAGGTCGTGTAATGGCGCGACTAAACGTAAGGCTCCGATAAATGCACTACTCATGCCAAGCTTTTGAGCTATTAATTCACATATTAGAGCCACTCTTTTTACATGTGAGCCCGTTTCTTTGCTGCGAGCTTCTACGGCTTCACCGACAATAAATAATAACTCTTTTTGTGTTTTTTCAATTTCTTTTTGTTTAGTTAACCCTTCAAGAATCAAAGCAACATTGGTAGCAAAAAGTTCCGCTAAGCTAACTTTAAAGTGCTCATTGTCATCTTCAAATTCAATATAAAGTACAGACGCTGAATTCGTGGCTGCTTGATAATAACCAACAAAACAGCAGTCATCACTATAATGAGCTTTATTGATAAACGCTTGTTGGATTTTTTCTTTCACATCATCAGCAATATCAGACTTTTCTAAAGAGTCAGACTCACAAACATATTTTCCAGTGCAGGCAATAATTAAATTGGTGGTATGTAAGTCAAAATCAACTTGTGTGCGGGCAATATACAAAGCCGAGCTTTCAACATTCATTAACGCTAATAAATGGTTTAAAGCCGCAGAGCCAAAAGACTTTAATTGGTCTATTTTCAGTAAATCATGAGTAGTTTCAATGAGTTTTTTAAAAGCATCCAAACTACGCTGAATAGTCATTATATCGCGGTATGCGCGAATGCTAGCATAAACCGTGGTGATCATTTTGTTGGAAGTAAAATCTGTTTTGTCTTTATAATCGTTTATGTCAAAATCTCTAATGACTTTAGCTTCTGGCGCAGTACCCGCTTGCCCTGTTCTTAATACTAAACGAATAGCTTGATTTTTCAGCTCTTCCCTTATCCATTGTACCAATTCTAAGCCCGCATGATCGGTTTCCATAACAACATCAACAAATGCCATACAAAAATCATCATCATTCAATAAGGTTACTTTGGCTTCATCCATTGAATAAACAGAAACAATCTCTAAATGACGGTGTTCTATTTCAGCATCAGCTAACACTAACCGAGTCACTTGATGGACTGAGACATCATCATCCACCACTAAAATACGCCATTTTTTTTGCGTCTTTCTAGTCATCGGTTTGTCTGTTTCTAGCGGTTCATCCTTAAATATAAAGTCAGTCATTTCAATATACTATTTTTGTAATAAGCCTTGTATAACAGTGTAATACAGTTAAACGAAATTGCACTAATATATTAAAAAAACTAAAAAAAAGCGGCTAAAGCCGCTTTTTATGGTTAATAATAAATTTATGACTCAGAATTTAGTTAAACTGAGCAACCACTTGATTTACCACACCTTTAATTGTTGCTGACGGCGCTTCTTTATCTGCTGAGGTAATGCGCTTAGTTGCCCAACCATGCCAAGCTGGTTGATGTGTTTTTACATCATAAACATCAATCGCTAATTTACCTTCAGTGTATTGTCTAACGCGTGTTTCTGTTGCCATGCTTGAACCATACATGCCGCCATAGTAACCACCGTAATAACCTCGTCCCCAGCCAAAGCCAGTATTATAGGTTACCGGGTAATTGCTTACTTTAATTTTATCTCTGTTGCCGACAGTATAAGAGATAGTAAAATCAGCTTTTTCTGCATCCGTGATAAGTTGATAACCTTTGGCAATAAAGGCTTGTTCAATTTCTTCATCAACCCGCACTTTCATCACTGGATTAATATCTTCAGCAGGTGCCATTATTTTACCCGATGTTAACCAAGCAAAGGTTTTATAACTTGCCGTATCAACTTTAGTATTTTTATCAAAATCCACATCAGCTTTGTATGTGCTTGAACAACTAGCAACAGCAACAACAAGTGCTGCAATACATATTCTTTTTAAATAGGTCATGATCTTTCCATTTTTTGTCCATAAGTTTAATACTTACAGCATACCTTGTTAATATTGACAATATTGTCATGAAGTGTAACTACTATAACTATAAATCATAATGAGCGACTTAAATAGTAAAAACAACTAATTATGATTTTTACCAATAGCTTTTTAATAAGGTCCATATTGGCTTAACTATTTTTTCATAATAAATCCGTCTCATTTTTTATTTAATGGTTGACACTCATAACGAAACCCTTTAAAAATAATGCCAAGCATTAATATTATCTTTGAACATTCATTCATTAAAGGTTCATTAAAGATTCATTAAAGATATAAAGACTTATAAAAAAGCATGAATTTATTTACTCAAACTAGCAAACTCAATGTCGTCCTCATGGTCCTAGTGATGGTCACATCACTGTGCGGGTTCGATTGTGTAAAAAGCTAAGCGTAAATAAAGCAAATAAACAAAAATCAAACCCTCGCTCTAAAAAAGACCGAGGGTTTTTTATATCTTAAATTATTTTTATATCACAGTAATAATTACTAACTAACGACTTAACTAAGGATATCAGCATGACAACAGAGCTTTTTACAGGCGCCGAGATGGTGGTTAAAGCGCTATCTGCACTGAAGGTAAAGTATATTTTTGGCTACCCCGGTGGCTCAGTGTTAGATCTTTACGATGCCATTTTTCAACAAGATGAGATTGAGCATATCCTTGTTCGTCACGAGCAAGCTGCTACCCACATGGCAGACGGCTACACTCGTGCAACAGGAGAAGTAGGCGTTGTCTTAGCAACATCAGGCCCTGGGGCAACAAACTGTGTAACGGGTATTGCTACCGCGTATATGGACTCTATTCCCATGGTCGTTTTAGCGGGGCAAGTACCTACCACACTTATTGGTAATGACGCTTTTCAAGAAACTGATATTGTTGGTTGTACTCGTCCAATTATAAAACATAGCTTTAACTGTCGTGATTTAGCTGACATTCCCAATGTCATTGCTAAAGCTTTTTATATTGCCAATACTGGCCGCCCAGGACCTGTTGTGGTGGAATTACCTAAAGATTTACTAGTCCCACAAAATAAGGCTGCGTTTCATATAGAAACTGATGTAAAAATGCGTTCATATAATCCAAATATTAAAGGGCATCCAAAACAAATTCGCAAAGCGGTCAAAACAATTAGCGAAGCTAAAAAGCTTGTTGTTTATTCTGGCGGCGGCATTGTACTTTCTGACTCTTCAGCCTTATTAACCGAGCTAGTCGAAACACTAAAAGCGCCAATAACCAACACTTTAATGGGGTTAGGTGGAGTTTCAGGCCTTCATGAAAATTTTGTCGGTATGTTAGGGATGCATGGCTCATTTGAAGCCAATAAAACCATGGCTAATGCTGATGTTATTTTAGCGTTAGGTGCACGCTTTGATGACAGAGTAACCAATAATGTTGAGAAGTTTTGCCCAAATGCGACCATTATCCATGTTGATATTGATCCTACTTCTATTTCCAAAACCATTAAAGCGCATATCCCCGTAGTCGGTTTAGTTGATGTGGTTATGCAGCAAATACTTGACGAATTGGTCGCGACGAATTTCACCCCTGATGACGAAGCATTGCAAAGTTGGTGGCAACAAATCCACTTATGGCGAGATATGCGTCATGTTGGTTATAAACAAGTTGCTGGTGAAAAAATAAAACCACAACGTGTGGTAGAAGCCATGTATAAAATTACTAAGGGTGAAGCCTACGTTGCCTCAGATGTAGGTCAACATCAAATGTTTGCAGCGCAATATTACCCCTTTGCTAAACCGCGTCAATGGATAAATTCAGGGGGTGCTGGCACCATGGGCTTTGGTTTACCTGCCGCTATGGGCGTTAAGCTGGCCTTCCCTGACAAACATGTTATTTGTATTACTGGTGACGGTTCAATTCAGATGAACATTCAAGAACTGTCTACCTGCATGCAATACAATTTACCTGTGGTGATTGTGACTTTAAATAACCGCTCATTAGGCATGGTACGCCAATGGCAAGATATGGTTTATGATGGCCGGCATGCTTCTTCTTATATGGAGTCATTACCTGATTTTACTAAGGTAGCTGAAGCTTACGGCCACATTGGTATAAAAATAGATACCTTAGATGAGCTTGATAGTAAACTAGAAGAAGCCTTTAATGTTAAAGACAAACTCGTTTTCGTTGATGTACTCGTTGATGAAAAAGAACATGTATATCCTATGCAAATTCGCCAAGGCGCCATTGATGAAATGTGGGTTTCAAAAGGAGTTAAGGCATAATGACTTATTTTACACAGCGCGAAATCAAAAATATTGATGACATCTGGGCTGATATTAGAAAAAAAGGAGTAAAAGCATAATGCGTCATATTTTATCGATATTATTAGAAAACGAGGCTGGTGCTTTATCACGTATTGTCGGTTTGTTTTCACAGCGCG
>MAAC01019347.1_pt1 | contig 20437 bp, 19 predicted proteins | sample 1115981 | NCBI WGS metagenome assembly MAAC01 (sample SAMN04961126, study PRJNA320927) | seawater metagenome | isolation source: sample BD02T64 sea water enriched with oil for 64 days | place: USA:Gulf of Mexico | collected 2013-07-27
TAATACTGAAATTCGGAAAGTCAGCATCCATACGATATTTTCGAGCCACACCGATTAGCACATTAACCAATTAAGAATATTAGATATTTCATGTTACTTTTCGAAACACACGCGATTTCATTCCTTTTGGAAGCGAATCAGAACGCCATCTTTTGGATTTATGCAAAGGGACATAAAAGGCGTCACATGTGACATTGTCCTGCGCCAAAGCAGTGACTATTCTGGCCAGAATGTTAACCTGTTCCGCTTCGCCACCCAGCACCTTATATTGGCTTTGCCTTAGCTGCCCGCAGCCCACGCCATACCTGCCAAATGATGATGACCTCACAACGATGGAAATACCCGTATGATACCTGTTTTTGCCCTGTTACTTGACGCCCTAATCGGCGACCCAAAATCGCTTTGGTCCAAGGTCCCTCACCCCGCCGTGATGATGGGTAAGGTGATTTCTTGGGCAGATCAGCGTTTCAACGATGATGACGACCCCGAGAGCACCCGCAAAGTGAATGGTATTCTGGTCTGCGTTGCATTGATTGTCAGCATGCTGATCCTTGCGGCTATCGTATGCTATTTACCCTTTAGCTGGCTGCTGTCTGTGCTAATCGGTGCCTCCTTGCTGGCTCAACGCAGCCTCGTTGAACATGTTCAAGCCGTTGCCGATGCCCTGCGCATTTCCACCACTGATGGGCGTGTGATGGTTGCGCGGATCGTAGGGCGCGACACGGCCAACATGTCTCATGAGGGGATCTCACGCAGTGCGATTGAAAGTGCTGCCGAGAATTTTTCTGACGGTCTGGTCGCCCCGCTGTTCTGGTTTGTGGTCGCAGGCCTGCCAGGAATTTTGATCTATAAAATCATCAACACCGCGGATTCAATGATCGGCTATCGCACGCCTCGACATCAAAGCTTTGGCTGGGCTTGCGCGCGCTTTGATGACGTACTGAATTGGATCCCAGCCCGGTTAACAGCGGTGATCATCCTGCTGACAGCCCAAGTGAAAACCAGTTTTTCCAAAATCCACAATGATGCGATCAAACACCGTTCCCCCAATGCGGGCTGGCCAGAAGCCGCGATGGCACGTGCGCTTGGTGTCGCGCTTTCTGGGCCACGGTCTTATGAAGGCGAGATGCGCGATTTTCCATGGGTGAACGAAAACGGACGTCATGAGGCGGGCGCAGTGGACATCGAAAACGCCTGTTCTATTCTCTGGAAAAGTTGGGTCATCATACTGGCCGCAACCACTGTTGTGGCGGTGTTCCGCGCAATTTACTGATCCGATGTGCCTGTTCTGCGCCGCGCGTTGCCAGTGGGCAGCGCGCAATCTATTCTGTGTGCAAATATTCAGGAGCACATAATGAGATTTTCTTCCATTTTTACAGGCGCTGCCTTGCTGATTTCAACCGCAGTGGCGCAACCCGTTCTGGCACAATCCTGTGGCGGTGGGTTCAATAGTTTCGTCAACGGTTTGAAACGCGAGGCCCGTAACAGCGGCCATGACCGCGCCACTGTTGATCAGTTTTTTGCAAATGTCAGCCAAGATCAGGCCACTTTGCGCGCCGACCGTTCGCAGGGTGTTTTTCAGAAAGACTTTCTTGAGTTCTCCCAACGTCTGATTTCCCAGAACCGGATTGATAACGGCCGCCGCAACGCCCAGCGCTATGATGCTGTCTTTGACCAGATGGAACGTGAATATGGTGTTTCTCGTGGGGTCTTGCTGGCCTTCTGGGCCTTTGAAACCGATTTTGGCGCCGTGCAGGGTGACTTCAACACGGTGAATTCCCTTGTGACTTTGGCGCATGATTGCCGCCGCCCTGAATTGTTCCGCCCTCAGATTTTCGCAGCCCTTGAGCTGTATGAGCGTGGGGATCTTGACCCACAACGTACCAAAGGTGCCTGGGCGGGTGAAATCGGCATGGTGCAAATGCTGCCCGAAGACATCATTAGCAACGGGATTGATGGCGATGGAGATGGGCGCGTCACCCTGAAAACATCTGCCCCGGATGCCTTGCTATCGGGGGCCAATATGTTGCGCAGCCTTGGTTGGCGCGCAGGCGAGCCATGGTTGCAGGAAATCTCTGTGCCATCCGATTTGGATTGGGCGAAAACCGGGCTCGATCACGCGTCTTCCGTGCGTGAATGGAAACGCATGGGCATACGTGCCCGTGAAGGAAATCTCGGCGCAGGTAACTTGCAGGCTTCGGTTCTATTGCCCATGGGGCGCAACGGGCCTGCCTTCCTCGCCTATCCGAATTTCCACGTCTATTTTGAGTGGAACAAAAGCTTTGTTTACGTGACCACCGCCGCCTATTTCGCCAACCGTTTGGAAGGTGCTGGCCGCTATAATCCGGGCAACCCAAGCCCCGCGTTATCGGGCAATCAGATGGAAGCGCTGCAACGCGCCCTTCAAAATAGAGGCCACGATGTCGGTGGCGTTGACGGTATTCTGGGCGCAAAAACCCGTGCTGCCATTCAGGCGGAACAGATCCGACTTGGGCTACCTGCCGATGCTTGGCCAACCACTGACCTACTCAATCGTCTGTAATTCAGTGTAATTATTTGGGGGGCGAATGGGAAACCCTTCGCCCTTTTGCGTGATCAAAATCATCTTAAAACCTTAAGCCACCAGTGTTGTGGCTTTCTGTAAGTCAACAGACACCAATTGGCTAACCCCCTGTTCGGCCATTGTGATCCCGAAAAGTCGATCCATACGCGCCATTGTGACGGCGTGGTGGGTGATGATCAGGAAGCGGGTTTGCGTGCGACGGCACATCTCATCCAGTAGATCACAAAAACGGGTAACATTTGCATCGTCTAGGGGTGCGTCGACCTCGTCCAGCACACAGATCGGTGCAGGATTGGCCAAGAATACCGCAAAGATTAAAGCCATTGCTGTTAGTGTCTGCTCTCCCCCTGACAGCAGTGAAAGCGTTGATAGTTTCTTGCCCGGGGGTTGGCACATGATCTCTAGACCCGCTTCCAAGGGATCATCACTTTCGACCAGAACAAGCTTGGCCTCACCGCCACCAAAGAGATGGGTGAACAACACAGAGAAGTTTGAATTCACCTGATCAAATGCCGCCAGAAGGCGCTCTCGACCTTCTTTGTTTAGGCTGGAAATCCCCAACCGCAACGCCTTGATCGCTTCTTCTAGATCGGTCTTTTCTACGACAAGTGTCGTGTGTTCTTCGCAGACATCCTTACTGTCTTCCTCGGCCCGGAGATTCACCGCCCCCAAGGCTTCGCGCTGGCGTTTTAAGCGGTTGACGTCGGCCTCTATGGCTTCCATGCCGGGCAATTCATCAGGATTGATCTCTAAAGTTTCCAGCAGTGCGGCAGGCGTGCATTCCTGTTCTTCATCAATACGTTCCGCCGCATGGGCCACAGCTTCACGCGCGGCATCAGAACGTGCTTCACCCCGGGCGCGAGTTTCGCGCGCCTCTGAAGCTGTGCGTTCTCCTGCGCGTTCTGACTCCCTGGCCTCACGCAGCGCGGTCTCACCCTCGGCAAGCCGATCTGCAGCAGTACGTCGTCGATCTTCGGCCTCACTGATTGCGTCTGAAAGCTCCTCCCGCTTTGCTGCCAATTCTGCAGGTGCGGTTGACGCATCCTTCAACTCAACTTCAGACTGCAGGCGACGTTCGTCAATCTCTGCCAATTGCTTTTCCGCAGTCTGTAACCGCAGACGCCAGCCTGATATTTCCTTGGTGATTTCTTGGCGGCGCTTCAGGCGCGCTTCACCCTCGCGGCGCAACTCATCATAGGCCGCACGCTTTGACATCATGGTCATTCGCGCAGCTTCCACTGTCATTTTCGTATCCTCAACCGAGGCCCGCACGGCATCCAAATCCCCTAGGCCCGCGACCTGTGCATCAGCTTCCCGCACCGCATTGCGCGCGATTAGAGCTTCCTCCTCAAACCGGGCCACAGCGAGGCCGAGGCTTTCCAATTTCCCCCCTGCGATCGACAGTTCAGCCTCGGTCGATGACATCGCACGAGTCGCGTCAGCCAAGGAACGATCCGCTTGCTTTCGCGCCTCCCGTGCGGCACGGTCTGCTTCTGTGCGTTGTGCCAAAAGTTGGGTCAGGTTTTCATGTGTTTGCACAGCGGTTTTTGCCCGCTCTGTTGCGGCATCCAATGAACGTTGCAATTCGGCAAGGCGATTAAGCTGTTGCAGGCGCATCGCCGCAGCAGAAGGTGCATCATTGGCCCCCAGACGAAACCCATCCCAGCGCCAAAGATCACCCTCGCGACTGACAAGTCGTTGCCCCGGTTTCAACTGAGCCTGCAAAACAGGGCCATCTTCACGGGATACTATCCCAACCTGACTAATACGGCGTGTAAGAACGCCGGGCACAGAAACATGCAGTGCCAAAGGCATCGCATCTTTAGGAAGATCTTGGTCCTCATCATAGCCGGGCAATTGCGCCCAACCTGACGGTGTATCTGGCGCGATCTCTGGGGATTTTAGATCATCCGCCAAAGCCGCGCCCAGCGCTTGTTCATAACCATTGACCACTTTCACTTCATCTAAAAGCTGCCCGTGTTCCCCAGTATCTCGTTCCAACAATCGGGCCAAAGCGGCTGTTTCAGCGCGCAGCGCATTGGCTTCGCCTTCGGCTTCAGATCGTTCCGCACGGGCGTCTGATTCTTGTTCTTGCGTTTCCTCGCGGGCCTGATCGGCAGTGCTTAATGCGATATCCGCTTCCTCGGCTGCGATCTGTGACGCATTTCGCGCGGCTATAGCTGCATTCAGGTATTCTTGCGCCTTTATCTGCGCTTCACGCGACAAGGCCACCTCCTGACGCGCATGCTGTGCATCTTGTTCATTCTTCGCCAACGTCTTGCGAGTGTCTTCCAGAAAACGATGTGCAGATTGATGACGGGCTGCAAGACGCGCAACGTCTTCGGTCAACTGTGACAGCGCATCTTCGCTTTTTTGCAAAATAGAGGCCCCATCACGACTTTGGGATTCCGCAAGAGATAGCCTTTCCTCATACCCATCCGCGGCCTTTGAAAGCTGTTCCTGTTCCCACTCTAGGCGTTCAATCGTCTCGCCTGCGTCCCGGTTCAATTCGTTCTCGCGTATTTTGTCGCGGGCAAGCTGTTCTATGCGGGCTTCAAGGCGCTCGATCATCTGATGCGCGTTTTGTTCTTGGTCTGTAAGCGTATCACGTTGCACCTGAAGCCGTTGCAAGAGGGCCGCCCCGATGGCTTCTTCTTCACGTAGGGTGGGCAGCTTCTCCTCTGCCTTCATCCGGGCTTTTGCCTTCTCGCGCACTTGGCTTTCCGCCTTTGCCGCAAGCAAAGTCGCCTCGCGCAGCTGATCATCCGCTTTCAAGCGCCCGTCGTCAGCTTCCTTCCAGCGGCGAAACAGCAAGATACCTTCCGCCTTGCGCAAATCCGCACCAAAGATCCGATAACGTTCCGCTTGACGCGCCTGACGTGCCAGCTGCGCAATCTGTGCCGCCAACTGATCGATCACATCATCCACGCGTGTCAGATTGTTTTCTGCACCTCTCAACTTCAACTCTGCTTCGTGGCGACGTTGGTAAAGACCTGAAATCCCCGCCGCTTCTTCCAAGATCCGTCGCCGCGCTTTGGGTTTGGAGTTGATCAACTCCGCAATCTGCCCCTGCCGTACAAGCGCTGGCGAATGTGAACCGGTTGATGCATCCGCAAACAACATCTGAATGTCACGCGCACGCACATCTTTGGTGTTGGCCTTATAGGCACTGCCCGCGTCGCGGGTGATCCGGCGCGTAACTTCTAAGGTGTCGTCCTCGTTGAAGCCCGCCGGCGCAACACGTTCAGAATTATCAATCTGCAAAACAACTTCGGCGAAATTTCGGGCTGGCCGCGTTGAGGTCCCGGCAAAGATCACATCTTCCATCCCGCCGCCACGCATCGCAGAAGGGCGATTTTCACCCATCACCCAACGCAAGGCTTCCAGCAGGTTGGATTTTCCACAACCATTGGGCCCGACAACACCTGACAGCCCCTCCTGAATAAGAAGTTCTGTCGGATCTACGAAGCTTTTGAAGCCGTTCAGTTTGAGTCGTGAAAACTGCAAAGTTTGCCTGTAATGATTCCAATGGTTCGTTAGCTTGTGGATCTGACCACCTCAAGTCAACGGTGAACTAATTAACACACCTTAACCGTGTCTCCCGCCCCACATGGAATTTGCACGAATTTTGGGCAATCCATCGGTTCATCGTTGCTTTTTTGATATCAAGGGACGCAAATATTGATAGATCTGAAATGAGGGATATGATGAGTGTCGTAATTGAGAAAGGGGATCCCAGAGATCCCGCCGCCACCGGGCTTCTTAAGCAAAGCCACGCGTTGATGCAGGAATTATTCCCAGCGGAAAGCAATCATTTTCTATCGATTGATGACCTTTGCACGCCTGATATCCACTTCTTTGTTGCCCGGGTGGATGGCAAAATTCTTGGCTGCGCTGCTCTTGCGGAGAGAGACGGCTATGGCGAGTTGAAATCAATGTTCGTTGATCCGGCTGCGCGCGGGCAAAACCTTGGGCAAAAAATCTTGGATCATCTTGACGAGGCTGCACGCGCCTTAGGCTTGCCTGCTATACGGCTTGAAACAGGCGATGCGTTGAAGGCAGCCCATAAATTGTATGAACGTCATGGATATGCCTATCGCGGACCTTTTGGGAACTACCCAGATGATCCCCTAAGTCTGTTTATGGAAAAAGCGCTGTAATCTATTCCGGCCCGCAATCAAGCTTTGCGCGGATCAAGGCGGCATCACCAAAGAGCCCGTTTTCTTGAATAGAGCATCCGGAAACCTGCTCGATAGCGATGCGTGCCCTAGGAAAAACTGTGTCCATTTTGGCCGGGAATTCAAAATTCGTTCTCACGGCTTCGGCCACATTACCTTTCACATAGACTTCGAACACAGAGCCGCCCACAACAACTGTATTTCCTAGGCTACCAATCATTCTGGGGCTTGGGCCATCACAAGCCACAAGCACCGATAGAATAGAAACGGTTGAAATAATTAATGAAAATGATCGCATACAACCCCCTTCATACGATTTCAGCTACGACCAATTATTGACAAGCAAGAGCTTAACAAATCATTACTCCAAGCGAGAATTACCAACTTTTTTTATCTCCCTTTCACCCGTTGCATTTCAGATATTTGCTTGCTGCAATTATGTTTAAAAAACGATACTTAGCGAGCACTATATGGTTTAACGTGCACGTACGCACATAAGTTGCGCGCTCAGTTGAATTGGAATGGCTGTAAGAACACCTATGTTAGCCCAAGCAAACAAACAGGACGTATCATGACCGAATTTTCATTGCTGGGTATTTCCGGCGCACTGCGCAAGGACTCCTTTAACCGGAAACTCATTCGCGAAGCTGGCCGCCTAGCCGCTGCAGACTTCAGCGAAGCCGATCTACAACTTCCTCTGTATGACGGAGACGTGGAAGAAACGCAGGGGATTCCCGCTTCGGTTCAGATCTTGGCGGATCAGATCGCCGCTGCCGATGCCGTGGTCATCTCGACCCCTGAATACAACCAAGCCCTATCAGGCGTGTTGAAAAACGCGCTCGATTGGGTCAGCCGCACCGAAGGGAACCCTTGGAAAGACAAACCTGTCGCGATCATATCCGCCGCTGCCGGGCGCGCTGGCGGTGCACGAGCAACATATAGTCTGCGCCTTGCCATGACCCCATTCCAGCCACGCCTTCTGACCGGGCCGGAAGTTGGCGTAGCTGCTGCGTACCAAGAATTTGATGACAACGGCCAGCTTATCAGTGAGCAGTATGTTAAGACATTGACTGCACTAATGAATGCGTTGAAAGCAGAGACCGCGCGCTAATCGCGGCTGACAAAAATCTAGCGGGCGATTAAGGTCGCCCGTATGGAACATAATATTGGCAAACAAAAGCAACTGACCTGCACGCTAGACCCCGCCCGCGCCGCGGCTTTGCATGTGGTCTTAGGGAGTACTGCCCCTTGCCCAGTTGCTGGTGATTCCCTGCCCCCCTTCTGGCACCAGATCTATTTCTGGGAACCCCTGAGCGAGGATCAATTGGGCCGTGATGGCCATACGGCGAGGGGGCAATTCATCCCCGATCTTGACCTACCCCGGCGCATGTGGGCCAGTGGTGCACTAGAGCTTCACGCACCACTTTTGATCGGAACGAAGGCGCAGAAAACCTCAACCATCGAAGATGTTCGCCTAAAAGAAGGGCGTAGTGGCAATCTGGGTTTCTGCACCATCCGTCACGATATTGAGCAGGCAGGTAAACTATGCGTAACGGAACGCCAAATTCTTGTATTTCGTGAGGATCCAAGCCCGGGCAGCGCAGCACCCGCGACCAAGTTTGCCCGACAGGATGAGCGTCGCAAAATCAGCCAAAGCGTTAGCCCAACCACTTTGTTCCGCTATTCCGCGCTAACGCTGAACGGCCATCGTATTCACTATGATCAAAACTATGCGCGTCAGGTCGAGGGTTATCGTGATCTGGTGGTTCATGGGCCGCTCTTGGCCCAAATCATGATGCAGATGGCCACAGAGCGTGGCGAACTGGCCGGCTTTGAATGGCGCAATTCAACCCCATTTTTTGCAGGCGAAATCGGCGACTTTTGTGAATTTGACGATGAATATCAGGTGCGTGGATCAGATGGGCGGTTGATTGTGGCCGCAACGGCCACTTGGCGATAACCTTGTCAGAGGCTCGCTTCGACCCGGAAATCATCAGGGATCGTATCTATGCCGTCTAGAATAAGATCCGCCATGATTGTCGAAACTTTCGGCGCCATACCAAAGCCAATTTTAAAACCACCATTGCTGATAAATACGTCCTGCGCACCCGGCACAGCCCCAATCATTGGTGCACGTGTTTTGGCGCGCGGACGCACCCCTGCCCAACGATCAACCACTTCAGCGCCTCGCAAAACCGGCACCGCTTGCATGGCTTTTTCAATCACGGCCTCAAGTTGTTCATCGACCTCATTTGGATTGTCGAAATAACGTTCGCTGGTTGATCCAACCGCGACCGTTCCATTGGAATGGGGCACAACATGCACACCATTTGCAAAAATTTGAGGGCCATTTCCTGCATCATATTTCAGCAACGCCCCCTGCCCTTTCACGCCGTTCCCGACCTCCTGGCCTAAGACCTCTGAAAACTTTAGCAAGCCCTCATACCCGGTGGCGTAGACGATCTTTCCCTCAGGTTCAGGAGGCGTGTCACCTGTTAGAATACATCCGCCCTCAGCCTTGATCGCAGCCACCAGCGCGGCACATGCAAAACGCGGATTAAGCCGCGCGGTCAGCGTGTCATGCACAAGCCAGCCACTTTCGCTACGCGGTGCCCAACTGCCCGCTTGTTCTGCGCGGATCACATCCCAACGCGCTTGACCTTCCCAAAGGACCTTGGCATTTTCGTGCCGGGACCGCGCAAGCAAAAGCCCAGCCCCATCTGCAATCGCTTGCAGGCGCCCGGACCGACTGTACCCTGGGTCTTTCCCCGCCGTCGCACCGATTTCAGCCCAGAAAGGTTCCGCCATCAAAAGACTTTCCAATTGGAAAGCTTTCTTGGGGATCCATTGTTCAGGCACATGCGGTGCAAGTGCGCCCACCAGACCGCCACTGGCCCCAGCACCAGGCGCGCGCTTATCCCAGATTTGCACCTTCGCGCCGCGTTGCACACAGGTCCAAGCCAAGGTCAGCCCAGAGATACCCGCGCCAAAGATCGTTACATCTGCCATTGCCATTTCTGCGTGCTTTCGTAATGGTAAATTTTGCACTCTTCCTGTGCACCTTTGGACGCGCATATGCAAGACACTCACGACCCTCAACTTTCATGGCGAGACGATGGCGTTCCCGTATCGGAACGCTTTGACGACCCATATTTTTCCGTGGCCAATGGGCTTGAGGAAACACGGCATGTGTTTCTGGCGGGCAATAGTTTACCTGCCAGATTCCGCGATGGATTTCATATTGCAGAGCTGGGCTTCGGCACTGGGCTTAATATGTTGGCGGCATTGTTGATGTGGCGCAGCAGCGGACAAACCGGCAAACTGCATTTCACATCGTTTGAGGCCTTTCCGATGCAGGCCTCTGAAATGGATCGAGCGCATGCACATTTCCCTGAAGCGCATGCAATTGCCGCACCCTTCCTTGAACAATGGAATGCTGGGGCGCGACGTATAGAGCTGCCGGATCTTGTCGCAGAAATACATATCGGCGATGCCCGTGCGCTGTTACCTGATTTGCACCTGCACGCAGATGCTTGGTTTCTTGATGGTTTTGCCCCCGCAAAAAATCCCGAGCTTTGGTCGGAAGATATTTTACATCAGGTCGCAAACCACACAGCCATAAGCGGAACTTTCGCCACATATACAGCGGCAGGCTTTGTGCGCCGCACATTGGATGAAGCAGGCTTTGACGTTTCTCGCGTACAAGGTTTCGGACGCAAACGGCATATGACCACCGGTATTCTGAGGACAAGTCATGAGTGAAAATAACACCCGCCTTGGGATTTGGTTGATGATGGCGACGACCTTCGTCTTTGCCGTTCAAGATGGCCTGTCACGTCATCTCGCTGGTGAATATAATGTCTTGATGATCGTAATGATCCGTTATTGGTTCTTTGCTGCCTTTGTCATCACAATTGCGCGCCGTCAGGGGCCATTGCGCAAAGTTGTTGCAACTCAACAACCCATGGTACAAATTTTCCGGGGGGTGCTGTTGGCGGCTGAGATCTGCACCATGGTTTTAGCATTTACTTGGCTTGGTCTGATCGAAAGCCATGCGGTTTTTACCTGCTATCCTCTATTGGTTGCTGCATTGTCCGGTCCGGTTCTGGGGGAGTTTGTGGGCTGGCGACGTTGGGCTGCGATCGGCGTCGGCTTCATCGGTGTTCTGATCATTTTGCAACCGGGAAGCGGTGTGTTTTCGCTGGCTGCTTTGGTACCACTTGCCGCTGCCATGATGTTTGCACTTTACGGAATTCTCACACGGTTTGTGGCGCGCAAAGACAGCCCTGCCACCAGTTTCTTCTGGACCGGGGTTGCGGGTGCCGTCGCCATGACCGCTGTGGGCATCTGGTTCTGGGAGCCGATGGTCGCCCGCGATTGGGGATGGATGGCTGCACTATGCGTCTCTGGTGTTCTGGGGCATTGGTTGCTGATCAAATGCTACGCTGTTGCAGAGGCCAGTGCAGTACAGCCTTTTGCCTATCTGCAATTGGTTTTCGTCAGCGTGATCGGCGTTATGTGGTTGGGTGAAACCCTGCGAACCAATGTGATGATCGGTACGGCTGTGGTGGTCGGTGCTGGCCTGTTTGCACTTTGGCGTGAACGTCGGGCCGCGAGGATCGCGGGGTAAGGGGGCCAGCCCCCATCTGTGCAAGCACAGATTCCCCCGGGATATTTTTGGAACCAAAATAATAGACCGTCAGCGGGTGCCGCGCAATTCTTGTGACAGGGTGATCGGTGCGGTTTGCCCGGAGAGGCGCGCGCGGTAAACCACCATGCTTTCCATGACCCGCATCACATAGTTCCGAGTTTCGCGGAAAGGAATGTGCTCAATCCAGTCGATGGGATCCGTGGCTTGGCGACGAGGATCACCATAGCGTTCCATCCAGCGGATCGGGCGTGATGGGCCCGCGTTATAACCTGCCGCGACCAGTGGATAAGCCGTGCCGAATTCTTCAACCAAACCGGCCAGATACGATGCCCCAAGGCGGGCGTTATAATCTGGATCATCTGTTAGGCCCGATAGGTTATACGCCACGCCAAGCTGGCTCGAGACTTGCTGCGCGGTCCGTGGCATCAACTGCATCAAACCGCGGGCGCCGGCTCCAGAGATCACTACGGGATCAAACTGACTTTCGCGACGGGCAATGGAGAGGGCCAGTTCGGGCACCACGGGCAAGCGGCCTTCTGTCAACGGATGCAAAGGGTAGTAAGCCGCATGCAGAGTTAGCCCACGAGAGGCCGCGCGTTTGCCAACCATCACCGCGATATGAGGTTCTTTCAAAGCGATGGCAAGGCTGCCAAGTTGCCCTATTTCTTCGCGTGGCAGAGCTTCAGTGAGGTGAGTTAGGAAGCGTGTAGACAGCGACAGATCACCCGCTTGTTGCAGCAAGAATCCCGCTTGAAACACCGTACTTTCTAGAAAGGCCGCATGTTGCCAGTTGGGGAAACTCTCGCTGCCAGTGAGGTGCGTATCCATGGCAACACCCACGCGTTCCGCAGCAAGCAAGCCATAGAAACTGGTCTGGTAGCGCGCACCTTCACGGTAGAATTCTGCAGCGCGGGCATCATTGCCAAGAGCCTCCTGCGCGCGGCCCTGCCAATACCCAGCACGGCCAAGGCTGATCGGGGTGAACACGGCGCCTTTAAAGCGGGCGAAATGGTAGGCTGCAGTTTCAGCATCATCCAATTTGCGCAGTGCGATATATCCAGCAAGCCATTCAAGATCAGCGAAATCACTGCCTGAAGCCATCCCATGAGTCGCGGCCAGGCGGTAAGCCAGTCGCGATTTTCCGTCGCGCATAAGTTGGCGGGAAATCGCACGTTGCCAGCGGCCCCAACGATTGGCTTCGCCAGTACCAATCGTGCTGCGTGCTTGAGAAATCGCCAACTCAGCAGCGCCGTCATAACGACCTTTGCGCGCACGCCAAGAGAAGCGTTCAAATGCAAGGCCAGGATCGTTTTGCAGGTTCGCCGGCACAGCTTTGATCAAATCATCGACGCCATTCTCATCGCGACGCAGACCCATGCGGGCTTTGGCTAGGGCTTGCCATCCTTCCGAGACCAAAGGCATCATCTTTACAACCTCAGAACGATCACCCCGCCAAAGGAAATGATCCATACGGGCGCTGTGACGATCTGCAAGAATGCTGCCATAACGTCCTAAGTAAATCTCCCGGTCCTCATCTTCTGTCACGGGCAGCACCTGCCAAGCTTTGATGATCGCGGCCTCTGCATCACGAGGGTTGCCAGTTTCGCGCAGCGCACGCGCAAGATACAACGCGCCATGACCTGTTTGTGGGGGCTGTTCATCAAAATATGCTATGACGTCACGCAGTCTGGTGTTTTCGGTGATGCTGGCTTCGCCACGACGGCGCATCAGTTTCAAACCGGGCCAATCGGAGCGGCGGGCAAGAAAATCACGGTATTCAGCGAAGTTGCCTTCAGGGAAGCGCAAACGCAGCCATTGGATCACATCGCGCCCAACGGCGTTTGAACCGCTAGCGGCAGATTGTGCGGCAGACCAGTTCTCTGACGCTGCGGCCTCCAATGCGAGAGACAGTGCAGCAGCGTCTTGACGGGATTGTGCGGAGGCCATCTGCGCAAATAGAAAGATCGCTGAACATAGGGAAAAGATGAGACTGAGACCGGTTCGCACTGCGATATTCCTCGTTTTGCGCAGATTCGCGCGATTTTGATGTCGAAACTACCCGATCTCCCCCTTCCAACAAGTCACAATCCCGGCTAGAGAGACCCGGCGGCGTTTGACCGCCGAAAATGAATCCGCATCAAGGCGAAAAGATTTCGCCCCACAACTGAAGGAAGCGCAACATGTTTACTGGCTCTTTGCCCGCATTGGTTACGCCGTTCAAGGACGGCTTGGTGGATTTTGATGCGCTCAAGAAACTTGTGGAATGGCATATTGCCGAGGGTTCCACTGGCCTCGTGCCCGTTGGAACAACCGGTGAAAGCCCAACCTTGACCCATGAAGAACATGAGCAAGTGATCGAAGCTGTGGTTGCTGCAGCGGCAGGTCGTGTACCAGTTATTGCAGGTGCTGGTTCCAACAACACCGTTGAAACCATTCGGTTTTTACAACATGCGGAACGTGTTGGTGCAACGGCAGGTCTGGTCGTGACACCCTATTACAACAAGCCAACACAACGCGGTTTATACGCGCATTTCAAAGCGGCGCATGATGCTTGTGAACTGCCTATTGTGATTTACAATATTCCAGGTCGCTCCATGGTGGATATGACACCTGAGACCATGGGTGAGTTGGCAAAATTGCCGCGTATCATTGGTGTAAAAGACGCAACCGGCGATATCACGCGGGTCAGCCAGCAACGTGCGAGCTGTGGTGCGGATTTCACGCAATTGTCTGGTGAAGATGCTTCTGCCCTTGGGTTTAACGCCCACGGTGGGGTTGGCTGTATTTCCGTGACCGCCAATATTGCGCCACGTCTTTGTGCAGAATTCCAAGCGGCGACACTTGCGGGTGATTACGCCAAAGCCTTGGAATACCAAGACAAATTGATGCCTCTGCATGAGGCAATCTTTGTGGAACCCGGTTTGGTTGGTGCGAAATACGGCCTGTCAAAACTAGGCCTGTGTTCAGAAGAAGTGCGTTCGCCGCTCACAGGTTTGCTGGATGAAACCAAAGCGCAGATTGATGCGGCAATGCGGTTCGCAGGCCTGATCAACTGATCTGAAGTGGGGGACTCGTCCCCCACACCCCCTAGGATATTTCCAGAACCAAAATGAGGAAATATCCTATGCACAAAGCATGCACATGTTATGCATAAACCATGCATATACAGCGCGTATGGCGTTAACCGAGCGGTGCGCCTTTACACCCTGCCTATGAACGCTTAGATCAGCATTATGGCTAATAAAAAACAGACCGCAGAAGAAGCTAACTACAAAGTGATCGCCGAAAACCGGCGCGCGCGTTATGACTACGCCATTGAGAGTGACGTGGAATGCGGAATTGTGCTTGTAGGGTCTGAGGTCCAATCCATGCGGGGCGGACAGACGAATATCGCAGACAGCTATGCTGCGGTTGAGGACGGCGAGCTTTGGCTCGTGAACAGCTATATCGCGCCCTATAAGCAAGCCGTCATGTTTGGCCATGAAGAAAAACGGCGCCGAAAGTTGCTAGTGTCCCGCAAAGAGCTTGCAAAACTTTGGCAGGCGACCTCGCGCAAAGGGATGACCCTTGTACCGCTGGTTATGTATTTCAACCACAAAGGCCGGGTTAAAATCAAAATCGGCGTCGCCAAAGGCAAGCAAAATCACGACAAACGCGCAACCGAGGCCAAACGTGATTGGGGCCGTCAAAAGCAACGTCTTCTGAAAGAAGGGTGAACGGCGCAGCCGAGTAATGTCGGCAATGCGGACGAAGCTGTCATCCACATCAGAGGCTAATTTTAGATTGCTAGATATCAAATGGATTGATCTATCTTGGAAGACTAAAAACTCTCTTGAACCTTTTATCAGCATCCAAATCTTCAATTAATTTTGCGTATTCTTTCCAGTTCGGCCATTCTTTGCCAGCGGAATGAAACTTCACAGCAGTGATTCTAAAATTCGCATATGCTGCAAGGAAGCGTTTGTTATTCTTGGAAAGATAAGGCGGTAAATCCATGAGTTCTTTAGCTTTTTCATATTGCATCAATGCAGCTGGTAGATTTCCGGAGTACAATTCGATGTCTGCGAGCAATAGGCTAAAGCCCACCGACCGAGGTTGATGGGAGAGCAATTTTCGAGCGATTGCTATTGCTTTGGTGTATTCACCTTTGCGAGCGAGATTTTGAGCTCTGAGCACTCGATAATTGATGATTATTTTCATTTGGACTCGGTCACGTTTAAATTCAAAGTAGCTTAGCGCCTGACCACGTTGCGGCCAAGGAAAATTCAATTTGGCCTCAAAGCGGACGCTTACCGTGAACCTTCTAACCGTAGCAGTATCGCGGATGAGTGCCCATTGGGCGTCATTGCTGAGGGAATTTTGCTGAACTTTTCCCCTAACCATCACTCTGTATTTTCCATATCCCATCCCCCAACCGGTGAAACATCGGTGGGATGATCTTGACCGCCAGGGAGATTGGCATCGCCGGCTCATTCCAAATTGTAATTTAAGGGGTATGAAATGCTGGGAACTATTATCAGTCTTGTTGCAGGTGCAATCGGTGGCAACGTCGCGGGCGGAGTGCTGAAAGGTCTGAACCAAGGCACTCTAATCAATTCTATCGCGGGCATTGTCGGCGGTGGTCTTGGCGGAACAATCCTAAGCATGGTGGGTGCAGGTGGACTTGCTGATGCCGCAACAGGCGGTGGCATGGACATTGGTTCTATTGTTGGTCAACTCGCCAGTGGCGGAGTTGGCGGTGGTGTTGTGTTGGCTATTGTTGCAGTCGTAAGAAAAGCGCTGGCGTAATAATTCAGCGTTACATTAATCAGTATTATTTTAACTATTGAGCATGAGACGCAGAGGTCATTTAACCCCTGCGTCTTTTTCTGTCTGATAGGCTATTAAATCCGCGTTTTTCTTGCGCCTCCGATTTCATAGGAGTAGGCAGGGGAAAGGCCCTCTTTTGGGCGAATATGCTTAAACGGGGGTAAATATGGCTGTAGATGATCCGAGAACACTGGTTTCAACAGACTGGCTGGCGCAGCATATGAAAGACCCGGATCTGCGGATCTTGGATGCGAGTTGGTATCTGCCCGCTGAGGAACGTGATGGCCATGCCGAATATCAGGCATCTCATATTCCGGGTGCACGGTTTTTCGACATTGATGCGATCTCTGATCCACGGTCTGAATTGCCCCATATGGCGCCTCCGGTAGAATTGTTCATGTCACGCATGCGCGCTATGGGCGTGGGCGATGGGCACCAAGTCGTGGTTTACGATGGCTCTGGTCTGTTTTCCGCCGCGCGTGTTTGGTGGTTATTCCGCCTGATGGGCAAGCGCGATATTGCGGTGCTGGATGGTGGTCTGCCGAAATGGGTTGCAGAAGGTCGCCCAGTTGAGGACCTGCCTCCAGTCGTGCGAGATCGCCACATGACGGTGCAGCGCCAAGCGCATATGATCAAGGATGTGACCCAGGTTGCGGCGGCGTCCAAGTTGCAAGATTACACGATTATTGATGCACGTGCTGCGGGCCGTTTTTCAGGACTTGAGGAAGAACCACGCGAAGGTTTGCGTTCTGGCCGTATCCCGAATTCGAAAAATGTACCGTTTGGCAATATGCTGAATGACGACAAAACAATGAAATCCCCTGAGGCGATGAAAGCGGTATTTGATGCTGCGGATGTCGACCTGAAAAAGCCGGTGATCACCACCTGCGGTTCCGGTGTGACGGCGGCAGTGCTGTGCCTAGCGTTGGAACGGATGGGGCATAAAAATCATGCGCTCTATGATGGGTCCTGGACCGAATGGGGCATGTATTCTGACCTGAAAGTGGAAAGTGACGCGTAAGATGCTTACAAATCTCAAAGACCAGCCTGCTGATAAAATCCTCGCTTTGATTGCGTTGTATCGTGAAGATCCACGCACGGATAAAATTGATCTGGGCGTTGGCGTTTATAAAGATGCAAGCGGCAATACACCGGTGATGCGTGCAGTTAAAGCGGCCGAAAAGAAGATCTGGGAAACCCAAGACAGCAAAGCATATACTGGCTTGGCCGGCGATCCTGTCTATGGTGATGCGATGATTTCACTGGTGCTTGGGTCTGCTGTTGCACGCGAACAGGTTGCTGCGGTGGCCACACCTGGTGGCACTGGCGCCATCCGCCAAGGGCTTGAGCTGATCAAGATGGCAGCACCCGAGGCAACCGTTTGGTTGTCTGCGCCGACTTGGCCAAACCATCCGTCGATTGTGAAATACCTTGGCATGCCGATTGCCGAATACCGCTATCTAAGCGACGACACCCCAACGGTGAACTTTGATGGCATGATGGAAGATCTGCAGGCGGCAAAACCTGGTGATGTGGTGCTGTTGCACGGCTGCTGTCACAACCCGACCGGTGCGAACTTGACCTTGGCGCAATGGGCTGAAGTCATCTCCCTACTGCAAGAGAAAGAGCTGACACCGTTTGTTGACATCGCTTACCAAGGCTTTGGTGACGGGCTGGAAGATGATGCGGCAGCGGTGCGTATGGTGGCGTCTGAAATGCCCGAAACCATTATCGCGGCGAGCTGTTCCAAAAACTTCGGTATTTACCGCGAACGCACCGGTCTGTTGATGGCGGTGGCGCAGGACACCGGCCTGATGGCACGCGCGCAGGCGAACCTCGCGTTTTTGAACCGCCAGAACTATTCCTTCCCACCAGATCACGGCGCACGTATCGTCAGCACCATCCTGAACGACGAAGCCTTGAAAGCTGATTGGATGGCGGAACTGGAAGAGACTCGTCTTGGCATGCTTGAGCTGCGCAAACAGCTGGCAGCTGAGCTGAAACGCCTGTCGAATTCCGATCGTTTTGCGTTTTTGGCTGAACATCGCGGCATGTTCTCACGTCTCGGGGCAACACCGGAACAAGTTGAGAAACTGCGTGTTGATTATGGGATTTACATGGTTGGCGATAGCCGCCTGAACATCGCTGGCCTAAACGAAAAAACCATTCCGGTTCTTGCCAAAGCTATCATTGACTGCGGCGTTTAATACTTTAACCAGCCACCCCCAAACAACAAAACACCCGCCGGTTTTCCGGCGGGTGTTTTTTCTTTACTACGGGGCGAATTAGCCTTTTGCGAATTCAGGCCAAGCTTCCATACCAAGCTCACTGACATCAAGACCATCAATTTCGGCCTCCGCATCAACACGCAATCCACAGGTTGCTTTCAACACCAACCATACCGCCGCAGATGTAATGGTGACGAATACGCCGATCACAACAATGCCTGTCAGCTGTGCAATAAGCGTGGCGTCTGGATTGGTCAGAACCACGGCCAGCGTACCCCAGATACCTGCAAAGAGGTGCACAGGCACTGCGCCAACCACGTCGTCGATTTTCATGCGATCCAACATCGGAACAGTCACCACGACGATCCCACCACCTACAGCACCGATCAAAGTCGCTTGACCAAGGCCAGGCATCAAAGGTTCAGCCGTGATTGCAACGAGGCCAGCAAGTGCGCCATTCAAGATCATGGTCAGGTCAGGCTTTTTATAAAGCAGTTGTGTCAGCAAAAGTACGGTCACCGCACCACCTGCAGCCGCTGCATTGGTGTTGGCAAAGATACGTCCGATGTCAGAAACATTACCCGCAGTATCCATTGCAAGCTGACTGCCGCCATTAAAGCCGAACCAACCCATCCAAAGGATAAAGGTACCAAGCGCTGCCAGCGCCAAAGCGGAACCAGGCATCGGATGAACACGTCCATCTTTATATTTGCCGATACGTGGGCCGAGGATAATCACACCGGTCAAAGCCGCCCAGCCACCAGCCGAGTGTACCAAAGTTGAACCTGCGAAGTCTTGGAAACCGAGGTTGTCAAGGAAACCACCGCCCCATTTCCAGCTGGCTTCAATTGGGTAGATAAGAGCGACCAATACCAAAACGAATCCGAGGAACGGCCAAAGTTTGATGCGTTCAGCCACAGCGCCGGATACGATGGAAGCCGTGGTTGCACAGAACATCAACTGAAAGAAGAAGTCGGAGCCAACAGAGGCGTAAGAAAGATCCGGTGTCGCGCCTTCAAGACCGACGGGTTCAAGGACGGCGGGCTGGATCGCTCCGAAGACGCCCTCGATCATCCATTCACCGCCTGGATACATAATACCGTACCCCACTGCGTAATAGGCGATCGCCGCAAGGGAAAAGAGCGAAATATTTTTGGTCAACTGCATGGTGACGTTTTTGGAACGTACCAAACCTGCCTCAAGCATGGCAAATCCAGCTGCCATCCAAAACACCAACATACCTGATACAAGGAACATGAAGGTTGTGAAGATGAAGCCCGTGTCGGGTACGGCTACTGCTTCTTGTGCTTGGAGGGCTGTCGGTCCTGCTGCCATAAGGAGAGCGGGGAATACGGAGGTGAGTATTTTGGGCATGGGTCTTCCTCTGATCTCTATCGGTACGCTATTTTGCACCTGCAGCATGGGGATGAAGACGGCGCAAAAAACAGCAATTTGTGTGAATTCGCCTAGGTTTCCCCCCAGTTTGCACGCCCTCTGCGCAGCAATGCCCGAAATTCAGGCACCATGGCGAAATAGCGGGCAAACGCAAAACCGCCTGTAGACCGACCGATTCGTGATATAGCGTGCACTCTGAGTTTTGGGGCGTTAAGTAAAGAAAACGCATGAGCGGGCAGAGTTATACAATGAGCGGTAAGAATACGGGAAAAGGCGGCAAGCGGATCGTAGCCGAGCGACGTTACCCAGCGGGTGGCGCAGCGAAACCGGCTGCGAAAAAGCGGCACATGAACAAGCCAAAACCTGCTGCTCGTAAAACAACACGACGTAAGGCGAATAAACCACGCGGGCCATTTCGGCGGTTGCTGGGGTGGTTGATGCTGCCGTTTGTCTGGCTGTTCCGACTGATCTGGAAAATCACCTGGCGTGTATCATTGGTCGGCGCGGTGATCTTGGCGGCGACAGTGCTTTACGTGGCTTCGACCCTGCCCAATGATTACCGTACCTTGGTGGATCAACGCGCGAGGGGCTCTGTCACATTGCTTGATCGAGA
>MAAC01010490.1_pt1 | contig 20385 bp, 26 predicted proteins | sample 1115981 | NCBI WGS metagenome assembly MAAC01 (sample SAMN04961126, study PRJNA320927) | seawater metagenome | isolation source: sample BD02T64 sea water enriched with oil for 64 days | place: USA:Gulf of Mexico | collected 2013-07-27
CTTCCAACTTCCAACTTCCAACTTCCAACTTCCAACTTCCAACTTCCAACTTCCAACTTCCAACTTCCAACTTCCAACTTCCAACTTAGTTTCACTTACTGCTAAACTCAAAGCCCCTATACCAGCCGCTGGTTTTTTGCTTGCTATTATCGGCATCTGTCATCACTGCTATCACATCTATTTTATCGAACTTTTTCCCAAAGGCTGCCTGCAGATCTTTTTGCACATCGCGCTGATGGTGCTGCCAGGTGCCTTGATGTTTTTTACCGCTATCTACTGCGACCATGACGACACTGTCAGTGTAAGGGTTAGGCCAGCTCTCACCGACACTTTGGTAATTAGACCAGACATAGGAGATAGATTTTTTTTGCCAGGGGAACGGGCCTGTTGAAGTCAGTACGTAGACACGAGCGGAATAATCGTCGCCACTTTTAGTCCTCTCTTTTAAAGAGTGTAAGGTATTGCTAATTTTCCATGACCAATTTAGCAGTGGCGTTTTGTTTAAGTCTATTTGCTGTTCAAGAAACAATCCCGAGGCAGTTTGGTCGGAGTCCATCTGCACAGTGGCAGTATTATCTTGATGGCTGTAGACAAATTTATTAGTACCGACAAAATCTTTTTGCTGCCATTGATCAAAGGGGGGTAAAGTTTCGCCATGGCTAGTCGCTGCAAAGCTGAGTAGGGCAAAGGTGAAAAAGGTGCAGCTAAGCTGCTTAAGTTTAGTCGATAACATTAATTGATCTCAAATTGTCATTGATTGGGCGCTAGTACATTGTATGAGTGTGATTAATGGCTAGAGTTCATAAAGTTGACCACAAGCTTGCAGGTACGTCAGATACAGCCGAAGATCTAGTTCTACTTGATGGTAGTCAGGTTGCATATACTTGCACAAATTGTAAAAAGCGCGGTTGTGATCTCGCTCTTTAAAGTGCGCTAGCTCGTGAACCAAAATCATTTTTAGAAACTCTTCAGGGGCCTTTTTAAACACAGATGCCACTTTGATATCACGTTTGGATTTTAATTTATTACCTTGAATCCTCGATACTTGGCTGTGCAGTCCAAGGGCGTTGTGGATAACATCTATCTTGTCATCGAAGCACACTTTACTCAGTGGTGGCGATTTACGCATATACTGATTTTTTAAATCCATAGTGTATTGATATAACTGCTTTTCCGAGCGCAAGCCATGACATTGGGGGTATTTCTTCAATAAATAGCCAGCCAATTTGTCCGTAGCTAACAGCGCTTCAACTTGATCTTGAATCTGCTGAGGGTAGCCGGATAAGTAACTAACATGCTTTTTTTTCATCGGATTGGCCGGAGATAATTGAGCCGCAGATTCTACTCATAATAGCGAAAATTATCGACAGTTGACCATCAGAATTTTGGACTAAAATCAAACAAAATAAATTATAGTTGTCAGATCCTATTTAGTGCTGGCCTTTTTTCATAGGTGGATTAAAATGCGCAACCTTTGTAAAAAAGTGAATTTTTAGCCCGCTGTAATAAGTTGGAAATTTGCAGTAAATTAAAAATTAATATGTGTTAAAAAATGCAGTATTTAACAGATACTTAGCTAAAGCTGCATTTTTATATAGATGACAAGAGAAATATTTTGATCGTTTTTACCATAAAAAATATCCGCACCAACACCGTTTATGTAGGCACCACCAAAGACAGTATCGATGAGCGTTGGGCACTGTATCAATTAGCCAAAGACCTGCCACTAGAAGCTCCTCTGTATCAAGATATGCGCAAGTTTGGCATACCTTGTTTTGTTATCGAAGAATATGATTTTGCTGAAACACGTCAAGAACTGGCAGAGCTGTATGAAGATGCAATGTCACAGTTTGATGGTATTAGCCTGAAAGGTATGAAAACCTCGCTGCCCAGAACTGCCGTTTATACGGTAAAAGAAGCGCCAGCCAAAGCAAAACCCGCTAAAAAAGTAGTGGCTAAAGTAAAAGCTGTGGCCAGTAGTATAGATGAGCTGAAAGCAGAGCTGAATGCTATTAATGCGGGAATATCTAAGCCGGTACCTAGTACAAGTGCCAAAGTCAGCACTAGTAGTTCACGTGCAACGACCAGCAACGCTAATCTCATTGGCATGCGTCGTAAGCCCGTCGAAACGGCTATGCCCGGCGCAGCAAAGTTAAAGTTGTCATCGGGTCGCACAGGTTCTGCAATCAAAGAGAAAAAAATTAAAGAGGGGATCCAGCAGGAAAAAGATGCCCGCGATGCGCTAAAACAACAGCAGGTTTCTCAACAGGCCGATGAAATGAAAGCGATCATGGCACGTTTAGATTCCAGGGGCTCAAGTTTAAAAAAGCGTTACTGAATTTAAGTTACAAGGTAAGGGGTGATTATCACCCCTTACCGCACTTCTTCTCATCTCAATCCGATAGCCATTTCCCCTGTCATCATTAATCACAAATTCATAGATTTTTTGCCGATCTAAAATGCTATTATGCTCTGCTCGCGTTTCATCCAGGAATTGTTGTGGCAGTTATCGATAGACAAAAATGGGATAAGGTTTATAGCCATCCGCAAAGAAAATACCCCAATCCTCCCGCTGCATTAATAGCGCATGCCGATTACTTAATCCCCGGAAGTTTACTGGATGTCGCCTCAGGCGAAGGTGCTGTAGCCCTCTATATGGCAGCTAGTGGTCAGTACCCGACAACAGCAATAGATATTTCGCAAACGGGCCTGGATAGACTCAGCCAGTTTGCCAGTGAGCGGAAAATAGCACTCAACACTCAATGCCTGGACTTAGACGATCTGCAGCAGCTATCGACACTTGGAAAGTATCAGAATATAACCTTATTTAGATATAAACCAAGCACAGAATTACTCAAAGCATTAATGGCCGCTCTAGTGCCCGGTGGGAGGCTGTTGTTTAGTAGCTTCAATATTCAGCATCATCAAACAACAGGTTTTTCCCGAAGGTTTTCTCTGGATAAGCGCGAGTTTATGGATATTGATGGCACTGCTAAACTGATTCATTTCGCAGCTTCCAGTAGTGCCCCTTATACCGATACCTATATTTTTGAAAATCCGCAGTAAGATCAACGTATAAAGAGGTGGCGTGGATGCCTGATCAGCAGACTAAGACAAAAAAATTGTATTCTTTAAATGCGATAACTCTGGGAACGTTTATCGGTGGGCCGGCAGCTGCCGGGACGATGATCAGACGCAATTACATTAATACTGGCAGAGAAAAGCAAGGAAAGCAGGCATTGCTGCTCGGTTGCTGTGCAACGGTATTGATCGCTGTGTTAATGCTACTCATACCAGAGGTTTGGTTAGATAATCTGCCCAATTATGTGATCCCTATTACTTATACCCTGATCATTAGTACTATCGTCAGTAGAATTCACGCTGAGGATTATAAGCGACAGAAATTGCGCCAGGGCAGCTTTTATTCCCAGTGGCGAGCTGCTGGAGTAGGCGGTATTCATCTGAGCATATTAGTGTCAATCTTCATTGCATGGGTATATTGGGGCCCGGGGGATTACGATACTGTGCAGTACGACCGAGGATTAGTAGCGTTACAAAACAATGAGGATCAGGCTGTGCAGCTGTTTGATTATCTGGCAGCAGGGCAAGTTGATCAGGCGATAAGTTTTAACCGAGATATCGCTATGCCACTGTGGCAGCAAAACTTGCTGATATTGCAACGCTTGGACAACATAGAGGGGCTGTATGCACAGCTACAGCAGCAAAATCAATTACTCAAAGAATACTATCAGCTGCGTTTGCAATCGTTCCAGCTGATACAAAAAACACTTGTTGAAGACACTGATGCCTACCAACTGCAAATGCAGCAATTGGACATGAAAATCCAGCGGATTACCGATCAATTACAAATAGCCATGGCGACCAAGCTCACCAGTCGATAGACGATTACCTTTGCCCTTGTGTTTACCCCTCTAAAGGAGAGAGTTTGGAATATTTACTGGTACTGGTAGCTGCCTTGTTTCACGCAATATGGAACAGTTTGATGAAGGGCAGTAGTGATAAATTACTGACCCTGACAGCGATCAGATCTGTGGGCATAGTCTATGGCTTAGTGGTTGTTATCTCTCAGCCAATGATCGACATGCAGGCGATTCCCTATCTGTTGGCTGCGCTGTTGATTCTCTACCTGTATTTCTACGCTTTAATTAACGCCTACAAATTTGGTGACTTCTCCCAAGTGTACCCAATCTCCAGAGGAATGGCGCCTTTAATAGTGCTGGCGGTGGGTTGGCTGTTTTTTGCCGAGCAACTAAAGAGCGTGCAACTACTGGCCACATTATTGATCAGTGCCGGAGTGCTGTCTCTGGCGCTCAGTAACAAAGCTTTTGACCCCAAGCCGCTATATTTTGCCTTGGGTACTGCTTTTTGCATTGCCGGCTATACAGTAACTAGTGGCTTAGGGGTACGTTTAAGCAGCTCTTTTTGGGTGTTTTCCGGGTGGTTGGAATTACTTACGGGTGTGTCGGTATTGTGTTTTAGTGTGTGTAGGCGCAAGACAGCTGTAATGCAGTTTGCTCGCCAGCATTGGCTAAGCAGTTTATTTGCCGGCATATTATCAGTGGCAGCTTTTGCGATTGCCCTCTGGGCTATGTCCAGAGTTGCCATGGCACCGGTAGCTGCTATTCGCGAAACCAGTGTTATATTTGCGGTTATCATCGGTGCCTGGGGGATGAAAGAAGGTTTTGTGTTTAAGAGAATTCTCGCATCAGTGCTGGTGGCAGCTGGTATTGCCTTGCTCGGGTTTGCCGTTTAACAAATACATGAGATAGGGATTATCCAACAATATGCATGTTCATTTATTAGCGGCTATAAGAAATAACGCCGCCTGGTGTGAGGCTGTCAGCGCCGCTCAAGGGCGGGCGGGGAAAACCACTGACAAGCTTTGGTACAACAGTAACCGAGTCCCCATGTACTACCCAAACCTAGTCACAATAGACCCTTGGCCCTGTGCCGAGTACGATCAAGTTATCCAACAGCTGTGCACTGTCCCCCCGCAGGGTAACTGGGGAATCAAAGATTCTTTTGCCAACTTAGATTTAGAATTACAGGGTTTTTTTGAGCTATTCAGTGCCAGTTGGTTCTCAGTTTCACAGTCGTCAACGCTAACTCATCCTTCTGATAGTAGCGTTTTTGTGGTGAAAACTGCAGAGCAATTACAGCAATGGGAGCGGGCCTGGAGTCACTCACAAAATTTAACCAGTACTGGGAATACGATTTTTGCAGATAAATTACTGCAACACCCTGGGATAGTATTCCTAGCGACACTAAAAAATGGTAAGTTAATCAATGGTATGATTGCTTTTAGTGATAGCGGTGTTATCAGTATCAGTAATCTTTTTTCCCTGCAGTTGTCCAATTTTTCTGCTGTTGCGCCAATGCTTGAACGCAGCCGGCAACTGCTGGGTGCGGCACCCATTGTCGGTTACGATGACCCGCAGCAACTCTTAAAAGCCCAAGACTACGGTTTTAAGGCTATTGGCAATTTAAAAGTGTGGTTAAAGAATGAATAAATATCTGGAATCCAGCGAATACATTGATTGGCATCACCCTTTGGTAACAGCCTGGGCCCAGCACTTGTGTGCTGAACTAAGTTGTAAAAAACAAATTGCCGAACAATGTTTTAATTTTGTTCGCGACCAGATAAAACACAGTTGGGACTATCAGTTGAACCCCGTTACTTGTAAAGCCTCTGATGTATTAGCGCATGGAACGGGCTACTGTTACGCAAAAAGCCATTTGTTGGCGGCTTTGTTACGCGCTAATGGAATCCCTGCAGGTTTGTGTTATCAGCGCTTAACTATCAGTGATGAACAACCGCCTTTTTGCCTGCACGGTCTGAATGCCATTCATCTTGAAGATTACGGCTGGTATCGAGTGGATGCGCGCGGTAATAAACAAGGGGTGGCTGCTCAGTTTTGTCCCCCGCAAGAGCAGTTAGCATTTAACATAGTTCAATCAGGTGAAAAAGATTTGCCGGAGATTTGGTCTCAGCCTTTACAAATTGTGATCGACGCGTTAACCAAGAATCGGGACTATCAGCAAGTAGCGGATAATTTACCGGATGTCAGCTTGCTTGAAGTGTAGGTCGCTAGCACAGTTACAAGCGACAAATTAGCAGGGAATTCGAGCGCTAATTTGCTACTATCGGGCGGATTTTTCTGTCCTACATTTACCTTCCTTAACACTCAAATATTATTTCAACTCCAGGAGTACCCATTGGAATTAGTCAGTTTATCGATAGAGATGATCGCATTTCTATTTGTCGTAGCCATTCTTGCAGGATTAATTGATACCTTAGCCGGAGGCGGGGGGCTTATAGTACTCCCTGCACTAATCATCACTGGGGTTCCACCGCTAGCGGCACTAGGGACCAATAAATTGCAGGGCAGTGTGGGTACTGCTACTGCCACTTATATGCTGTTCAAAAAAAGGAAAATAAGCTGGGATCATGTTAAATACATGATGTTGACTGCATTTATTGGGGCTGTCATCGGCACAGTGATTGTCCAGTTCATAAATACAGAAGTGTTAACGCTGGTCATTCCCATTGTGCTGCTGTTGATTGGACTGTATTTTTTGTTCACCCCAACAGCCACTGAAGAACAGCGCCCGGCGAAAATTTCAGCGGGTAAATATCGTAAAACAATAGTGCCGGCGATAGGCTGCTACGATGGTATGTTTGGTCCGGGTACTGGCTCGTTCTTTGCACTCGCCGGTGTCTCATTTAAAGGGATGGGGTTGATATCATCGACGGCTGAAGCTAAGCCGTTGAATTTTTCGACCAACATTGCCTCGCTAATTGTCTTTGTGATGGCCGGGCAAGTGATTTGGCTGGTGGGTATTTTAATGATGTTTGGCCAGGTACTCGGTGCATGGTTAGGCACGCATTGCCTGTATATCGTCAATCCAAAATACCTACGCGCGCTAGTGGTCGTAATGTGTTTTAGTATGTTGGCTAAATATGCGCATACTATGGGCTGGCTGGGGATGATGAACTAGGCGTAAGTTGGAAGTAGGAAGTAGGAAGTTGGAAGCTTGGAATAGAGAGGGTTGGTTTGGTTAATCGTTTAGAAAAAACTCAGGGGTTTGAGTATCTCAGAGAAGTGATGCACAGTTATGCGCCGCTGTCGGATCAAACCTGGCAGCGTTTAGTCAGTTATTGTGAATATAAAACTATTGCTAAAAAAGCTCTGCTGTATCCCAGTGGGCAAGTCCCCACTTCCTTTTCCTTTGTCTGCAGAGGTCTGTTCAGGGCGTTTAATTTAGATGCAGGCGGCAGTGAATACAATAAGACCTTTTTCTTTGAAGGGCGCTTTCCCGGCTCGATGACCGCACTGCTGACCCAGACCCCTACTGCATTAAGCATAGAGGCGCTGGAAGACTCTACTGTGATAGAAATCAATTTTAAAGGTTTTCGACAACTATTGCTGGAGAGCGAAGACTTAAAGTTATTTCAAATCTACTATTTAGAAAAGAACTGGCTGTTGCGTTCAGATGCCCGTGATAATGCTTTTGTACAGGAAGATGCTCGCGCCCGCTACCTGCGCTTTTTGAATGAATTTGCGCAGTTGAGCCCAAGATTAGCTCAATACCACATTGCCTCTCATATAGGGGTCACTCCTACACAGTTGAGTCGTATCCGCAAAAAACTAGACGTTTAAGGTTTAGCATGTCGCTGTTAATTTATTGTCGATTTTATCAACCTATGTAAATGCAGGCTTGAGAACGGCACAGTAATATTCTCCCGTTAGACACACACAGTGTTACTTACTCAGACCTTTAACTGTTAACGGGAAACAGCATGCATATTTTACAAGCCCTAAATTGGCGCTACGCGGTCAGGAAATTCTCTGACCAAGTACTCACTGAGCAACAAGTTGATACATTGTTAGAAGCCACCCGATTAAGTGCTTCTTCTTATGGGTTACAGCCATACAGAATTTTAGTGGTTAAATCAAAGGCACTGCGCCGCCAGTTGCTGGATTATTCGCATGGGCAAGACAAGGTATTGCACAGTTCACATTTGCTTATTATAGCGTCGAAAACCTCAGCTGATCAGGCGTTTATTCAAGCGCATATACAGCGGGTGGCTTTGGCTCGGGGCGTCAAAAGCCAGGAATTATCTGATATGGAGGCTTTTTTACAACACTCTTTTGTCGATGTAAGTAATCGACAGTTTGTTGAGTTTTCGCAACAGCAGGCCTTTGTTGCACTGGGTAATTTATTGACCAGCGCCGCCTCTATGCAGATAGATACTTGCGCAATTACCGGGATAGATATTGCAGGGTTTGATAAGGTATTAGGCTTAGCTGAAAAAGGCTTAAGCACTACAGTGATTTGCCCAATTGGCATTCGTCATAGGGATGATCGAAGGGCAAATGCTAAAAAAACCCGAGTTAGTTTTGAGCAAATGGTCATCAAGGTATCCCAGTGAGCTCGCTTTCATTGTGGGCTGTTACTGCCGTTTTGGCCGGAGCGGCTATAGCTACCCAGTCTGGGCTCAATTCGCAACTTGGGGTACTGCTGAAAAATCCGCTAATCGCTACCACTGTCGCCTTTAGTTTTAGTGCGCTGTTTACCTTAATCGCACTATTGGCCTTTACTAAAAACTACCCACAGTTAGCTGATATCAAGGTAGTGCCAGCTTATCTGTGGTTTAGCGGCAGTTTTTTTAGTGCTTTTGGCGTTGCGATGTTTTTTTATCTGGCGCCGAAAATGGGGGTAGGATCTATGATGTCTTACGCCTTGAGTGGGCAGATAGTAGTGGCCATTATCTCCAGCCATTTTGGCTGGTTTGATTTGCCACTAAAACCTATTACTGCTTTAAAATTGTTGGGAGTAGTGGCATTAATCGGCGGCATACTTTTAATAAATTGGCAAAAATAATGACTTTCAACTATTGATCTAACAGGACAGAGCATGGCATACAGCAGCAGAGCATCAGCATATTTAGCAGATCTGGAATTAACATTTGGCCAACCCAGCCTGGAGTTTTTGCAGGCTTTACAGAGCCGACATGTGGCGAAATACAGCTTCAATAGTCTGGCGGTAATCTCTGGAGAGGAAGTTAAAGTAGACAGTGACAGTGTCTTTAAAAAAATAGTTCAGCAAGGTCTGGGCGGTTATTGCTTTGAGCACAATAAATTAACTTATGATTTGCTGGTAGAACTGGGTTTCGAAGTACGCATTTTAATGGCTAAAGTAACCAGTAGTAATGACATAGATGCACCCAGAACACACCGCATTAGCCTGGTAGATTTTGCCGGGGAGCAATATATAGTTGATACGGGTTTTGGTCATCTGGGCTGCAGGTTACCAATAAAATTAAGCTTGAATGAAGTGCAAAATCAAGGCCAATACAGCTATAGGATGCAGCGCAACGATGCGGGTGAATACGCATTAGAACTGCTGAAAGAAGGCAACTTTATTATGCTGTATAGATTTGATCTTGGGAGCTATACCGAGGCAGATTGCATGATCAGTAATTTTTATACCAGTAAACATCCGCAATCGAATTTTCTCAATAATTTAATTGTCTCCAGAAAAATAGACAACGATATCCGCTCATTGAGAAACAGCGAATTTCATCGGATCAGTCAGGGTAATAGTGACATTACCCAAGTGACTAGTGTGGCGCAACTGAGCCAGTTATTCAAAGAAGCTTTTTCTTTAGAGTTAGAGATGGCGGTGATTGAATCACTTTTTGATAAGTTTATTAAAAATTAATTACTTGCATTAAATCAAAAGGTTAATCTGGTTCTGTGCTAATTATTTGCCGATTAGCAATAAAAATAATCAATTTAAAGTTGTTAATGTTTCAATTATTCAAGCTATTTACTGTGTTTGTGTTGAATGTAAAAATGCCCGCACTTATATCCAATCAAGGTAAATACAGATGACAAATAGCGAAACTTTATTTGCTGCTGGGACGTTGGGCCAGCTGCAGACGACTAACAGATTAGTAGTGGCACCAATGACCAGAGTCAGTGCCCTGGAAGATGGTCGTGTAGGACCGCTGATGGCACAGTACTACGGTGACTTTGCCGCGGGTGGCTTTGGTGTCATTGTCACAGAGGGGTTGTATACAGATAGGCACTACTCACAGGGGTACTTCAAGCAACCTGGGTTGAGTTCAACTGAGCAAGCACGGAGTTGGCAGCCTATTATCGAATCTGTTCAGCAGCAGGGATCGAAGATTATTGCTCAGTTGATGCACGCCGGGGCGCTATCGAGCTACAATCGCCATAGCGAGCAATCCGCAGCGCCCTCAGCGATACAGCCTAAAGGTAAACAGATGTCGCTGTACTACGGTAGTGGCGATTATGACTTGCCTATAGCTATGAGCCTCAGCGATATCGACACTGTGCTGCAAGGTTTTGCCAGTGCCGCTGTCAGAGCTAAAGATGCCGGGTTTGATGGGGTCGAGATCCACGGAGCCAATGGTTATCTTTTAGATCAATTTCTCACTGATTACACGAATAAGAGAATTGATCAATACGGTGGTGAGTTGCGCAACAGGTTGCGCATCTACACTGATATTGTTGCAGCGGTGCGCGCAGCGGTGGGCGAAGACTTTTTAGTTGGCGTGCGTTTCTCCCAGAAAAAAGTCAATGACAGTCATTACTGCTGGCCGAAAGAAGAGCTGGCAGCCCGGGAAATATTCACATCAATAGCGGCCAGCGGCATAGATTTTTTGCATATCACCGAACCCGATATTGCCCAGAGCGCTTTTAACGGTGGCGCTTCACTGGCGAGTCTGGCAAAAAAATACAGTGGTATAGCAGTGATAGGTAATGGTGGGGTAGTAACAGCAGAGCAGGCCAGTGCATCATTCAATGAGCAAGATATTGATTTTCTGGCGCTTGGCAAAGTGGCACTGGCTAATCCAGACTGGCCTAATCGAGCCAGTCTGGGAGACGCTATAAAGGACTTTGATCCGGCGATGTTTACCCCCCTCGCTGACCTGCCCTCCGCTAGGGACTACGCTAAAAGCGTCTGACCCTTGCACTGTTCATATATCACGCAAATTGCCCTGGGCGTGTGATGAGGTCAATAAGTTCAGGATTACTTGCTGGGGGTCACATATGTTCCCAGCTCAAAATGACTGGGAGCTGCTATTGCGCCCATCCTTTTAGCCGTTTTCTAAACGCCGACTCAGAAACTCCTGCAGGACCTTGAGGCGGTGCGAGGGTGTTCGATCACTGGGGCGCAGCGAGAAGACATTAAGGTTAGGGCTGCTAAACTGCCGTAAAATCGCGATCAATTTTCCGCTTTGTATATCATCACTGACAATGAACTCTGGGACCAATGCTATGCCTTTATTTGCCAGCAGTGCCAGATGCAGTAGCTTGCTGTTATTGGCCAGTAGCAATGGGTTTAACAGCACCTCGAAGTGCTTGCGTCCCTCGTTGAACTGCCATTTTCGAGGGGTGCCCGGAGGCGCATAGATGAGTGTTGCATGTTTTGTTAACTCACTCGGGTGTAGCGGTTGGCCAAATTTTTGCAAATAGCTCGGGGAGGCACAGGCGATCATAGAGTAATTAGTGAGTTTGCGACAAATTAGGGCGCTGTCGTCGAGCTGGTGGGTAATACGCAGCACCAAATCGTATTGACCTTCGAGCACGTTCACTTGGGTATCGCTGAGCTGTACGTCTAAAGTGATATCCGGATACTGATCCATAAAGTCATTGAGGATCGGCGCCAGTTTTAACAGCCCCCAGGTCATCGGGGCGCTGATACGCAATTTACCGGCCGGACTGTGATGAGATTCCAGCAATTGCTCTTTTAGCTCTTGCCACTGGTGAATTAGCTCAAGGGCACGGCTATAACATTGCTCGCCACTGTCAGTGATTAGCATATGTCGGGTACTGCGATTGAACAGCAGTGTTCCCAGCTCCAACTCTAAGCTTTCAATAGACTTAGATACTCTGGCCGCGGAGATATCAAGGCGCTTAGCAGCCTGGGTGAAACTGCCGCACTCAACCACGGCCTTAAAGACTTTTAAACTTTCGAGTTGATTAATTTTTGGCATATTCAATTAAAGGTTATTAATGTTTCAATAAAAATGGATATTTACAAGCTTTGTATTGAATGTGAAAATAGCGCCAACTGCTACATTGAGCAAGTGTTTTCGTTTATTTTATCCTCTGATGCACTTACGTTACTCCATTAGTTGAGGTCTACCCATGCTTGACTATTTTTTCTTATTACCTATATCACTGTTTTTATTACTCGGGGTAATGAGCCCGGGGCCGAGTTTTATTTTAGTGGCACAAACTGCCATGGCAAAATCTAAAGCTGATGCCTATGCGGTATCGCTGGGGCTGGGAGTCGGCGCGACAATATTTGCCACTATTGCTGCCCTGGGGCTGTTTGTACTGTTGGAATCCGTGCCCTTAGTTTACAGTGGCCTAAAAATAGCCGGTGGTTTGTATCTGTGTTACCTGGCTTACAAGATGTATAAAAATACCACTGAGGTAACGCCCCGTTCAGAGCAGCAACCTAAGCCTGCATCACTATGGACAATGTTTTTCAGAGGGTTATTGATTCAGTTGAGCAACCCCAAAACGGCAATAGTTTTTGCCAGCGCCTTTGCCGCCTTTTTGCCGGCGACAATCCCAGTTTATGGCTATCTTCTCGTCTGTTTGGCGGCCTTCGTGATAGATACAACCTGGTATCTGCTGGTGTCAAGATTGCTCGGTAGTGGTAAATCACAACAGTTATACGCTAAGTTTCAAAAAACTATCAGCCGTGTCGGCAGTGGTTTTATGGGCCTAATGGGACTTAAGCTAATCTCTGCAGACTAATTATTTGACAGTAATTGATGAATAGGAAAAATACACAGATGATTCAAGTTTGGGGTCGTAAAACTTCATCCAATGTCCAGGCGTTGCTCTGGTGCATCGGTGAGTTAGGTTTAGATTACGTTCGCTATGACATAGGGCATAAATATGGCGGAAACCAAAGTGCAGAATTTGTAAGCATGAACCCCAATAAAACTGTACCTGTACTACAAGATGGTGACGGTTTTCCTCTGTGGGAAACGGCGGCGATACTTAGATATCTGGCATCTAAATATGCAAATGAACAGTTTTGGCCAACTGATCAGCAAGCTCGTAGCCAAGTTGATATGTGGGCAGAGTGGGCCAAGATCAATATTGCGCTGAGTTTTACCGCACCGATCTTTTGGCGTGTTGTGCGCACCGCTGAAAAAGATAGAGACGCAGCTGCGATTGCGCAAGCGCTGGCAAACTTCGAACAAAAACTGCGAATTGCCGAACAGCAACTACAGGGAAAAAAATATTTACTTGGGAGCCAGCTGACCCTTGCCGATATTCAGTTTGGCCACTTGCTGTATAGATATTACGACATTGATATAGAGCGAGCCGTGCTTCCCGAACTGGCTGCCTACTATGCTCGATTAAAGACGCGTCCGGCCTTTGTCGAGCACGTGATGGTCAGCTATGAAGATTTACGGGTTATATAATAGACCCGTTGAATGTATCCAGTGCCTTGTTAAGCAATGGCTGAAAAGTTTTTATCAAAGGGCCCTGTAAGTGAAAATAGTCACTATTAACTGGCAGCAAGCGCTACCGATACGCCATCAGGTATTGTGGCCAGAACAGAGCGAAGAGTTTTGCAGAGTCAACGGTGATCAAAGCGCCAGGCACTTTGGCGTAGTCATAGATAAAAAACTGGTCTGTGTCGCCTCGATCTACGAGCATGGCGAGAGTGTCAGGTTGCGCAAATTTGCCACTTTAGCGGATTATCAGGGGCAGGGGATCGGCAGCGCCATGTTGAGGCACATTTTAACTGAATTGCGCAGTGGCGAGTTTAAAGTTTTTTACTGTGATGCCAGGGAAGCGGCCACTGCTATCTACCAAAAAATCGGTATGCAGCGACAGGGCCAGCGCTTCTATAAAGAGCATGTTGCATTTTATAAAATGTCTATGGCTATCGATTGATAGCCATAGCGGCTGGTGAGTAGAGTGTTAAGCTCTGAACATACCAGAGGCGAGTCTTGGCCACTGATCGCTCCACTGCTCGGTTGGCTTGCGCTTAAATTCACTGCGTACAAACTGGCGGATACGTCCCTCTACCACAGCTAGCATCAGATTAGCAGTGGCACTGGCGGTGGTTTCGGTGCGCAGTCCCTCTTTTAGTTCAGCTTCGCGCAGCACTTGTTTTATCTGAGTTTCCAGGCGCTGGAAAAACTGATGAATGCTGGCGCGCAAGCGTTCGGATTCACCGGCCAGCGCATCGCCGGTTAAGATGCGTGCCATGCCTGGATTGCGCTCCACAAAGGTCAATACCAATGTCAGTATCTGCTCGCACTGGCGCGCAGAAGGCGTGTCTGAGTGAGTGATCATATTAGTGCGCGAGAAAATCGTCTCTTCGATAAAGTCGATTAAACCTTCAAACATTTTTGCCTTACTCGGAAAATGACGATAGAGCGCCGCCTCGGAAACTCCGACATTTTTCGCCAGTGCCGCCGTGGTGATTCGCGAGCCCGGATCACTTTCCAGCATGGCCACTAAACACTGCAATATCTGTTCGCGTCTGGATGTTTTAACTGTTTCAGTCATTGTTATTATCTTTCCAAGTTAAGCTTGAGTAGTAGCGTCAGTCGCTTCGCGGGTAATTAACGTGCCGACACCCTCGTCGGTAAATATTTCTAACAGACAGGAGTGTTCGACCCGTCCATCGATTATATGGGCGCTATTTACACCGGATTTAACCGCGTTTAATGCACAGCCTATTTTTGGTAACATGCCGCCGTGAATAGTACCATCTGCTATCAGTGCATCGACTTCTGAGGTGGTCAGGCCGGTAAGTACTTCACCTTCCTTATTGAGTAATCCGGCGATGTTAGTCAACAAAATTAACTTTTCGGCGCCCAGTACTTCTGCGACTTTGCCAGCGACTAAGTCGGCATTAATATTATAGGAAGTACCCGCTTTATCGACGCCAATCGGCGCTATTACCGGAATATAGTCAGAGGAAGTCAGCATATTCAGAAGCTCAGTGTTAACGCTCTGTACTTCGCCAACATGGCCTATATCGATGATTTCTGGTACCGACATTTCCGGGGTTTTATGTTTTACTTTCAGTTTAGTAGCTTTGAGCAAATTACCGTCTTTACCGGTAAGGCCAATTGCCTTACCGCCATTTTGATTGATCAGGCCGACAATCTCTTTATTGACTAAACCACCGAGTACCATCTGTACCACGTCCATGGTTTTAGAGTCCGTGACGCGCATGCCGTTGATGAAGTGCGACTCAATGTTTAGCTGCTCCAGTAAGCTGCCTATTTGCGGGCCGCCGCCGTGAACGACAATAGGATTGAGGCCAATAAGCTTCATCATCACTATGTCGCGGGCGAAGCTCTGCTTGAGCTTCTCGTCGGTCATGGCGTTGCCGCCGTATTTGATCACAATGGTCTTGCCAACAAACTGCTGGATGTAAGGTACGGCAGTGCTAAGTACCTCGGCGGTATTCATAGCCTGCTTACGTGTTAAGGGCATAGCAATCATTTTCCTTTATCCTACCGGCTGCAATAGTTGCCGGGTATAGCCTGTTAATTTTAATTAAACGCTAAGCTGTTTACTGGCTTAGTAAGTTATATTCAGCTGTGCATCAATGCTGTGCAGTTGTTGCTGGAACTGCTGTCGAATACGCTGCAGTGCCTGCTCATTGCTGGCTTCAAATCTAAGTACCAAAACAGGGGTGGTATTAGAGGCACGTATCAGCCCCCAACCGTCGCTGTAGTCAACTCTTACACCGTCGATGGTATTCTTGTTGCCCTGTGCGTATTCGCCCTGTTGCATCTGTTCAATGATCGAGAACTTAGTGTCATCGCAGACATTGATGTTAATTTCAGGGGTGCTGATCTCTTCCGGGAACTGGTCAAAAATCTGGTCCAGGTCTAAATCACTGGCTGCTAATATTTCCAGCAATCGGGCCGCGGCGTATAGACCGTCATCAAATCCAAACCAGCGCTCTTTGAAAAACACGTGGCCGCTCATTTCACCTGCCAGTAGCGCACCTGATTCACGCATCTTACGCTTGATCAAAGAGTGGCCGGTTTTCCACATAGTGCCTTTACCACCGGCTTGGGTGATCACTTTGTGTAACAGTCTGGAGCACTTCACGTCGTAGATAATTTCTGCACCGGGGTTACGCGACAGGACATCTTGAGCAAATAACATCATCAAACGGTCGGCGTAAATCATTTTACCTTTAGGGGTGACTATCCCCACTCTGTCACCATCGCCATCAAAAGCCAGTCCGATATCGGCGCCTTGCTTTTTGACTTCTGCAATACACTCAAGCAAATTTTCCAGTTTACCCGGGTCCGGGTGGTGGTTGGGAAAGTTGCCATCAACTTCACAGTACAGTGGCGTCACTTCACAGCCTAAGGCCTTAATCAGTCCGGGGTTCATCTCACCTGGAATGCCGTTGCCACAGTCGACCACGGTTTTTAGTGGGCGCTTGAGTTTGATATCTTTAAGAATGCTCTGCATATAGTCGATGCGCACATCTTTGGCTTCGACACTGCCTTCGCCCTCAGAATAGTCTTCACTGAGCATGATGTCTTTGAGCTTTTGTATTTCATCCAAGGCCAGTGTATTGCCCGCTAACATCATCTTAAAGCCGTTGTAGTCTTTAGGATTGTGACTGCCGGTAATCATGATTCCGCTGATGCTGTCAGATTGATGAGCTGCATAATAGAGTACTGGAGTCGCTACAAAACCTATATCGCTGACATCCATACCGCCATCGAGTAAACCTTCGATCAGCAGTTGCTTTAAATGCGGGCTGGAAACGCGGCCATCGGCTGCCACACATAAATGGCTGACCCCTTCAGTTTTCGCCTGGGTGGCAAAGGCCCGCCCCAAGTGATAAACAGTAGCATCTGTTAATGCTGTGCCGACTACGCCACGAATATCGTAGGCTCGAAAAATATTATGATCAAGATGTTCTAGCTTATATGGCATTCTATAATTCCCTTTATGTTTATGCTCTACCTGAGGATCCAAATCCACCTTCGCCTCTGTGTGAAGCTGAAAAATCATCGACTACTTCAAATTCAGCTTGTACTACCGGTACCAAGACCAGTTGTGCGATACGCTCGCCCGGCTCCATAGTGAAAGTCGTTTGACCGCGATTCCAGCAGGAGACAAACAGTTGCCCCTGATAATCAGAATCTATCAAACCGACCAAGTTACCTAACACTATGCCGTGTTTATGACCCAGACCTGAGCGCGGTAAAATCATGGCACACAGGGCGGGATCTTCAATATGAATCGCCATGCCTGTGGGGATCAATTGTGTCTGTCCGGGTTCAAGGGTCAGCGATGTATCTAGGCAGGCGCGCAAATCTAGTCCGGCAGAGCCCGGTGTAGCATAGCTAGGCAACGGGAATTCGGCGCCGATGCGCGAGTCGAGTATTTTTACTTGAAGTTTATTCATTATTATCAATTCTATGAGTCATTAATTGGGAGATATGACGGATTAGCTGTTGTGCTAATACCGCTTTACTGGCTTGTTCTAAGCTCAGTTGTTGTTTTTTACTGATCAGCGTCAGGGCATTTTCATCAGAGTTAAAACCTATCTCTGAATTTGCCACATCGTTGGCGGCGATCAAATCAAGATTCTTTTTTTCTAATTTTCCGCGGGCGTATTCCTGCATGTTTTCTGTCTCGGCGGCGAAACCAACAGTAAAGGGTTTGTTGGAGCGCTGAGCGACCGTGGCAATGATATCTGGGTTTTTTGTCAGCAGCATAGACATAGTCTCGGCGCTGCTTTTTTTCAGTTTTTGCTCTGCCGCTTGTGCCGGTCGAAAATCTGCAACTGCGGCGCAACCGATAAATATGTCACACTCATCTATTTCTGCTAAGACACTGGATAACATCTGCTCTGCGCTTTCAACCATCACGCGCTCAACCCGCTCAGGGCAGGGCAATATCACCGGGCCACTGATCAGCTTCACTTTAGCGCCCGCTTCTACAGCCGCGACTGCTAGTGCATAGCCCATCTTGCCGGAACTGTGGTTAGAAATATAACGCACTGGGTCTATCGCTTCGCGAGTAGGACCGGCGGTTATATGCACTGTTTTACCGCTCAACAATTTAGTGGTGTACAGTTCAGCACTGAGCTTTGCGATAGCCCCAGGTTCTAACATGCGTCCGGGACCTACATCACCACAAGCTTGCTCACCGGCATCCGGGCCCCAAAACACTACTTGTTGCTGCAGTAGATCAAAGACATTGCTCTGGGTCTGGGTTGAGCGCCACATGGCTTGATTCATCGCCGGTGCCAACGCGAGAGTTGCGTCGCTGGCGAGGCACAAAGTGGTCAGTAAATCGTTGGCCATACCGCTTTTTAAACGGGCGATAAAATCGGCGCTGGCGGGTGCGATAACAATCAGGTCTGCCCACCTGGCCAGTTCTATATGACCCATGCCCGCTTCAGCTTCCGGGTCCAGCAGGGCAGTGTGTACCGGATTTCCAGACAGAGCCTGCAAGGTTAGAGGCGTTATGAATTCAGTCGCTGCGGGGGTCATTACTACGCGTACTTCGGCCCCGGCGGTTTTGTAAAGTCGAGTTAATTCGGCACTCTTATAGGCGGCAATGCCACCGGTAATGCCGAGAATAATACGTTTGTTGGTAAGTCTTTGCATACCCATAGCGCCTTAAAATACGATGACTTTGATTGAGGTGGCTAAGATACCATCATGAATGCGCTTTTCGAAGGGGTTGAGCAGAAAATAGTAGATATAACTGCTAAATACAGAGAAGGGCTAAATATATGTCGGATAACAATAGACCGTTGAAGTGTAATAAGTGTGCGCGTAGAAAAGATAGCACACTTGTTCGCATGTACCACAGGCGTATGATAGTTGTTTGATAAAGGATTATCAGTGAGGTTTAGATGTCAATAAATGACTGGCCCGCCTCAGAGCGGCCTCGGGAAAAGCTATTGGCGAAAGGCGCGCAAGCGCTGTCAGACGCCGAGCTACTGGCAATATTTTTACGCACCGGCACTAAAGGGGTTAGCGCTGTGGATTTGGCCCGCCAGTTATTGTCCAGTTACGGTGGGTTACGGCAATTATTGGAGTCCTCACAAACACAGTTTTGCTCTGGCAGCGGATTGGGTCCCGCGAAGTATGCACTCCTACAAGCTGTTTTAGAGATGAATCGGCGTCATTTAAGCCAGCTATTAGAGCAGGGCTCTATCATGGACAGCCCGCATACAGTGCAGCAGTATCTGATAGCTCAATTGCGCCATCATCAAAGAGAGGTATTTGCCTGTCTATATTTAGATACTAAGCACAGTGTGTTAGGTTTTGAAATTTTGTTCAAAGGCAGCATCAACTGCGCGCAGATCCACCCCCGTGAAGTGGTTAAGTCAGCTTTGAGCTACAACGCCGCCGCGGTGATCTTTTCGCACAATCACCCCTCGGGGATTGCGGAACCTTCGCAGGCGGACCGTGAAATAACCCAGAGATTGACTCAGGCACTGGCGCTGGTAGATGTGACTGTCATAGATCATATTATTATCGGCAATGCAGAACCTGTATCTTTTGCAGAGCGCGGGCTGTTATAGGGGGAATTCAACCTGACAACTTTAATTCTACACCCTATAATTGTCTGGGCGATTAAATAAAACTATTTCAGATTGTCGCTGGCTATTTGCATTGCCAGTCTGTAGTATACGCGGCTTCTATTCGAACTGGTTTGGGATTTCTGTCTATTAGTTACGGACGCTCCACCTGAGGCAATAATATTTTTTTTGCCGATAAGTATCAGAATAGATGTAACTTGTTCCTATATTGGAGTTTTAAAATGGCTAAAGTTTGTGTTGTTACGGGTAAGCGCCCAGTAACAGGAAACAATGTTTCCCACTCTCAACGTAAAACGCGTCGTCGTTTTCTACCGAACCTGCATTGGCATCGTTTTTGGGTAGAAGCTGAGAACCGTTTCGTACGTCTACGTGTTTCTTCTAAAGGCATGCGTATCATCGACAAGAAAGGTATTGATATCGTTCTTAAAGAAATTCGCGCTCGCGGCGAAAAGGTATAAGGAGCTAGACAATGGCAGCTAAAGGTAATCGTGAAAAGATTCGTCTAGTATCATCTGCTGGTACTGGTCATTTCTACACAACTGACAAGAACAAGCGTACCATGCCTGAGAAAATGGCGATCAAGAAATTTGATCCTGTTGTTCGTCAGCACGTTATGTACAAAGAAGCTAAAATCAAGTAATTGATTCCAGCTCAAGAAAAGCCTCAGCTAACCCTGAGGCTTTTTTTTGCCTGCTGAAAATTTTTTGCTCAAAAATTAAGATCCGACTAGCATCATCT
>MAAC01013453.1_pt1 | contig 20345 bp, 14 predicted proteins | sample 1115981 | NCBI WGS metagenome assembly MAAC01 (sample SAMN04961126, study PRJNA320927) | seawater metagenome | isolation source: sample BD02T64 sea water enriched with oil for 64 days | place: USA:Gulf of Mexico | collected 2013-07-27
AGTGTTAAGGGTGTTGTGGATTTTCTTCAGGTTAAAATGTATTCCTTTAAAAAGGCCCCTCACAATGAGCGTGCAATTCAGTTGATGGATGAGGTGATTGCTTATGCGTCAACTCATGGACTGGATTTTAAAAAACATTTTCCTGAAATTGGTGGTAAATTTTTAGCACGTCGTAACCAGTTACTGCAGCACAGCTTTTTTAAGGAGTTTAGCAAGTCAGGTTTGGAGCGTTTTTTGGCGACACCTTTCTCATTTAACCAATCGATTTCGCCCGTCTTAGATGATTCAGCGATGTGGCATAAATTATTTGTGTTTCTTGAAAAGAAAAATATTGCAGATATTGTGTTGGTGGGTGATGACAACAGGCGCACGTCTCTTAACGATGATAGCAAAGCTGCGGTAGGGTCATCTCAGGTTGTACGTACGTTGTACGAAGCATCGGTACTGAAAGCTGCGGGGAATCGTGTTTTTATTATTGGTCATCATGATGGGTATTTAGGGCCGTATTTTGTCCGAAGTGTGTTACGGCGCTTGGGCTTTGAAAATCTTGCGGGGAATTGTAATACCGTTGTTGGTCCTCGCATGTTTTCGAACATTGTATTAAAAAGCGGTGCAAGTAACGTCGGAAACTTATTTCTTACATTACCTTCTCAAAAAACCACTGAAGTAAAATCGAATGGCCTTGCAGAGGAACTTCAAAAGACTGCCCGCCGAACTCAGTTTTTAATAAAAATGCCCAATGCGGGCTTAAAAATGATTGAGAAGATGACCTATTCAGAATTTATGGGCAGTATTTTGAATGACGACAATCAACGTTTTGATGTGGCGACGGAAGATCTAGATGTCATCGAGAAACAAACCTTATCGGAATACCTAACGATAAGTAGACAAAGTAGTGGAGTGGAAGACCTCGATCGTGCAGATTACTACTTATTTAAGCGTGTTATGTATGAACCTTTTTTGATCTTTCCTGAAGGATCGCGTTCTTATAATGAGGATAATGGCGATATCACAATGAAATATGTAAACCCTCGTTATATGCAAGCTTACTTAAGGCCGGGCGATGTGATTCTACCCGTTAATTTAGTTGGTGGCTCAGATATTACTAATGGTTGGCGTTTGAGCCCTGCAACCTTGGGGCTCTCTGTTGGAAAACCTTATCAAGTTAATGCTGAGATGATTGAGGATTATGAGGTTGAAGGTCTTGACGTGATGAAGAGGATTGCTGCATTACCTAATATTAAGGATGTCCACTTTAGTGATGATGTTCAGGCGGGCAGTCGTCGTTAGTGATTGCTAGTGCAAAGACTGAGCGGGTTTGCTCAGCGTGCTGTGATTGATATACCTGCTACAGTTAGTGGATAGAGCATATGCTCCTAAAACGGAACATCCACGTGAATATTATGAACGTTTACCCACGACTGCTTGTCGTTCTCACCATGATTTCTCTTACTTTTCCCGCGCTTGCAGATGAGTCTCCAAATGCTAAGAAGCCTGTTCGTATTATTACGAATAATTGGACTAGCCAAGTCGTTTTATCCCATGTGACGGGAGAAGTGTTTCGAACAATGGGCTATCCAATAGAATACCTTTCGGTGTCAACAGCAGAGCAGTGGGGAGCCTTAGCACATGGTGTTGCCCATGTGCAAGTTGAGGTGTGGGAGGGCACGATGTCAGATATGTTTGGTCGGATGGTGCAAGAAGGGGGGATAGTCGACGTAGGGACTCATAGTGCTGCTACGAGGGAGGAGTGGTGGTACCCTCAATATGTTGAAGAGCTATGCCCCGGGTTACCTGATTGGCATGCACTGAAATCGTGTGCAAAAATATTTTCAACACAAGGATCGGCAGATAAGGGGGTGTATTATGCAGGGCCCTGGGAAAAGCCAGATGAAGCACGAATTAGAGCACTTGGCTTAAATTTTGAGGTTAACGTTTTACAGAAAGGGGATGACCTTTGGATACAGCTAGAACAGGCGTATAAGCAGAAAAAACCGATTGTTCTTTTTAACTGGACACCAAATTGGGTGGAATCTCGTTATAAAGGGCACTTCGTTGAATTCCCTACTTACTCTCCTGAGTGCGAAACAAATCCTAGCTGGGGAGTAAGTAAGAGTTATCTACATGATTGCGGGAACCCAAAAGGAGGATGGTTAAAAAAAGCTGCGTGGACAGGGTTGGAAAAAACAAGAGGATGTGCTTTTCAAGCTTTACAAAATATAAACTTCGATAATAAACAAATTGCCACTGCCGCTGCTCTTGTTGACGTAGATAAGCTAAGTTATAAAGCGGCAGCACAGCAGTGGTTAAACCAGAATGAAGCGCTTTGGAAAGGCTGGGTACCCATGGGGTGTATTCCATGAGTCGTAAGGTGTTTAATAAGGATTCTGTCGCCACACAATTAATGGTTGCCGTGTTTTCTCTGTATTGTCTCGTTGCAATTACAGTAACTCTTATTCATGTAGTGGAAGAATATCGGCATACGCAGAAAACTATCATCAGTGAACTCAAGACTTATGAGAATATTTTTGGACCCTTGCTTGGACGTGGGTTGTGGGACCTGGATCGAGAACAAATAGCGGACGTTGTTCAAGGCTTGTCACAAGTCCCTGTTATTGTTGGTGTTAAAATAGAAAAGCTACATGAAGGAGAGTTGCAACAGCTTGATGGAGCAGGGGAGGGGGCGTGGTCTAATGGGCTTACAAAAAAAAATGTCAAGTATGTTTCATCGGGAGGTGATGTTTTTTCGGATTTGTTTTTTTACAGTTTTCCTATTAAATACACCATCTTTGGTGAAGATCGTGTATTAGGTAAAGCTACCTTGTATTCTGATGCGTCGATTATACTTAATAGAGTTCAATTGGGATTCCTTTTCCTTATTATTAATGCGCTTATTAAAGGGGTGGCGCTTTGGTTTATCTTTCTTTGGGTAAGCAAAAAAATTCTAATCGAACCTCTGCATATTTTGACGGATGCGATTGCTAAAGTGAAATTTAATACGTTGTCTAACTTTAGTGTTGATCTAAAAACAAATAGGGATAATGAATTAACCTCAATAGAGCGGTCTTTTACTTCGATGGTTAATGCGCTTTCATTGTCAAAAGAGCAAGTGTTAGATTTTAATAAAAAACTGGAATTTCAAGTAAGTGAGCGCACGTCAGAGCTTCTTCGGGCGAAAGAAATTGCTGAAATCGCAGTGCAAATAAAATCAGACTTTCTTGCTAATATGAGTCATGAAATACGAACGCCAATGAATGGTGTCGTGGGTATGCTTAATTTATTAACACGAACTGAGTTAGAGGATAAGCAGGCGCGTTACTTGGCGCTTGCACAGTCTAGCGCCGATTCCCTTTTAGTCATCATTAACGACATATTGGATTTCTCAAAAATGGAGGCTGGAAAACTTAGTATAGAGTGTGTTGAATTTGATTTGTGCGCACATGCAAAAGAATTTGTAGCGTCGATGGCGGTTTTAGCGGAAGAAAAAGGGTTGAGTTTAAGGCTTGATGTCACGGGGTTGGATAATACCATGGTAAAGGGAGACCCAAATAGACTGCAACAGATTTATTCCAATTTGACCAGTAATGCCATTAAATTTACGGATAAAGGTGAGGTTGTTTTTCGGGTTTCTGCTTCATCTATCCCTGGTGGTCAGGATGAATATGTACTTTTGAAAGTCTCAGTAATTGATACGGGGATCGGTGTTGCAGAAGACAAAGTTGGGCTTTTATTTGACTCTTTTTCTCAGGCGGATACCTCTACTACACGTGAATATGGCGGGTCAGGTCTTGGTCTGGCTATTGTGAAGCAGTTGTGTGTACTGATGGGAGGTGTCGTTCGAGTGACAAGTTGTTTAGGTAAAGGCAGTCAGTTTGATGTTGAAATTCCATTAGAATGTGCCTTTCCGTTCCAGTCTAATATCGAACAGAAGAGTCTTGGCGAAAATGAGGGGGGGGATAGGATTAGTCACCATATATTGTTAGTCGAAGATAATGTTGTTAATCAAGAAGTCGTATTATGTTTGCTCGAAAATTATGGCGCTAATATAGAGGTATGCGATAATGGAATAGAAGCTATAAAAACGTTAACATCATCTTCATCAGATAATCCCTTTACGCTAATATTAATGGATTGCCAAATGCCGGGAATGGATGGCTACGAGGCGACACGTCGAATCAGAAAAGGAGAGGCAGGCGATTTATACAAAACTATTTCAATCGTTGCGATGACTGCGAATGCGATGAAAGGAGACAAAGAAAAGTGCCTTGAAAGCGGTATGGATGATTATCTTAGTAAACCTTTGGAAATGGAATTGATGCTAAAAGTATTAGCTAAATGGCAGAGGTAAGTTCTATCAAGGATTTGAAGTGATATTTTTAACTTCATACCGCTCTATTGTTATGTTATCGCTCCAGTAATTTGGGCTGAATCCGGCTTTTAGTTTTAGTTGAGTGAGAAAGTTTTTTTTATCAGGTAACTGCTCCCAAACTGAAGGTAAGAACGTTCCTCGCTGCATACCTTCTTTGATAATAATACCGTCAATATTAGGGCGAAGTTGTTTTAATAAGTCCGCTTCTGAGGTGACAGTCAGAGCTGTTGGCGGCGTTAGTATTGAAATATGATAATGCAGTTGAAGAAACTCTTCTTGACTAATAGCTGAAAATCGAGGGTCCCTAAATGCTGCATTAAATGCGTTTTGTGCAACGTCAATAATCAGTGGCTGGTAGGCTTCTAACGTTCCGATACAGCCTCGCAAATTGCCGTTTAAATGTAGCGTTACAAAGGATGCACGTAACTGTTGTAACGCCGGCTCGAATTCATTCGCATCAAGGGGCAAGGTGAGATTTTTTGCAATACCAAATCTAATTGCATGTTTTGCAGTATCAAGCAGCAGTTTTTGATCGTAATCATTCATGCAGTTCTTCCTCGATTCTACTATTTGTTACTTGTAAACTTCCAGCAGCCGTACCCTACTACGCGTTCTTTGTCTTCTGGGGAGCGTCCTGCGCTGTCATAGGAATTCCATAACGCGAGAGTTGTCGCAGCAAGGTCGTGTTGTGTTGCGCTGTGCAGCAACCCCTTAATTGGATTGCGACCACAGGCATTATCGAAACCAATGTCTTTAGGTTGTAGCGTTTCAATCGCAGAACGCGTGTTATTATCGAGTTGTTGTGCTGTTTGATAGTCGTGAAAGTGGCTAAGATCAGAGCTAATAATAATCAGTGTGCTTTCATTGCCCCATAAGGTTTCTAATACTTCTGAAACTGATTCAGTTGATGCGTCACCCACAACAATGGGGACTAACGTGAAGTCATCAAGTACTTCTTGAAGAAAAGGGAGTTGTACCTCTAAGCTATGTTCCTGAGTATGAGTTTGTTCGATGACGGAAACCTGAGATAACGTTAATACATTATCAATAACGGGGCGATCGATGGGGATATCACCTAGTGGAGTTTGATAAAAATGGGCGTCTGATACTGCAAGTCCAGTAAAGCCGACGCGATGAGAGGGACCCAATAGAACGATTTGTTTTATTAAATGTTTAAAGGGTAATAAACGGGCGAACCCTGTTGCGGCAGCGGTACCAGAGTAAACATATCCGGCGTGAGGGACAATCAATGCCTTGGGTTGTGCGGCGTCAGTATCTATCTGTGTTACATCGCTTAAAAAGCGTGAGACAGTGTGGCGGAGCTCTTTAGGGTCGTCAGGATAAAATAGCCCTGCAACCGCAGCGTTGCGAATAAGGTGCATTTAGCGAAGTCCTCCTCTTGGCCCTTTAGATAACCCCTGGGTTTGCCTTATTTCCATAGTGATTGTTTTTACTGTTGAAATCAAATGTGTTTGACCCTATTAATTAGAGAAGAGATGCCGGGTGAGGAATGCATTGTGTATAGAAAAAACGATATGCCGCACGGGCATGACAAGGACCCCTCTATAGTATCAACGACACACTGGCACAGGGTTGAGAGTCGAGATACACAGAAACCTGATGATTTTACCGTGCAATGTGATATTTGCCCCAGAGCTTGTCGACTGCATGAAGGTCAGCGTGGCCTCTGTTATGTAAGAGCGAGAATGGAGGGGAAAATTGTACTAACCACTTATGGACGCTCCAGTGGTTTTGCAATTGACCCTATTGAAAAAAAACCGTTAAATCATTTCTATCCCGGTAGCTCAGTGCTTTCATTTGGTACGGCTGGCTGTAATTTGGCATGTAAATTTTGCCAAAATTGGGATATTAGTAAGTCCAGGGAAATGGATACCTTAATGGAATTTGCGTCTCCCCAAAAGATAGCTGAGATGGCTAAGCAGTCAGGTTGTACCAGTGTTGCGTACACTTATAATGATCCTACTATCTTTCACGAGTATGCCATTGATACTGCAAAGGCTTGTCGGGCATTGGGCATCTATAATGTGGCGGTGACGGCAGGGTATGTTTGTGAAAAACCAAGAGAAGAATTTTATGCAGAGATGAATGCCGTTAATGTTGACCTAAAAGCCTTTACCGAAGAGTTTTATTGGAAGCAAACAGGTGCACATTTAGCGGCCGTATTGGAAACACTGAAATATATTAAACATCAAACTAATGTGTGGCTTGAAATTACGACACTGTTGATACCAGGGCTTAATGATTCTGATGAGGAGCTACAAGCAATGACCGATTGGATAATAAAAGAGTTGGGGCCTGATGTCCCCTTACATTTTTCAGCGTTTCACCCGGATTATAAAATGTTGCATATTGCCCGGACACCGAAAGAAACCCTGACTAGAGCAAGATCGATAGCATTAAAAGCGGGGCTGCGATATGTGTACACCGGAAATGTGCATGATGCAGAGGGTGGTAGTACCTATTGCTACCAATGCGGACAAACATTGGTGGGACGAGATTGGTACCAGTTAGATCAATGGGAAATGGATATTAATGAACATGGTACAGGTTGTTGTTCTCAATGTGGTACGGTATGCCCTGGGCATTTCACAACCGACTTTGGACAGGAGTTTAAAGCCAAAGGTGAAACGTCGGTTGTAAAACGGGTACGGTTAAAGCCCTGATAGCAGCGTACCGGTACTCTGTTCTGGTTTCGCGTTACATGTTTGGGTAATTTGGGCCTCCACCTCCCTCTGGAGTTAACCAGGTGATATTTTGAGTTGGATCTTTAATGTCGCAAGTTTTACAGTGAACGCAATTTTGGGCGTTAATCTGTAATGAGGGTGCTCCCTTTTCATTGGTAATTACTTCATACACTCCCGCGGGACAATACCGTTGTGCGGGTTCATCAAACAGCTCAAGGTTGTGTTTTATTGGGATGTCGTTATCTGCAAGTACCAAGTGACAAGGCTGGTTTTCGGCATGGTTTGTGCTGGATAAAAATACTGAATCCAGCTTGCTAAAGGTGAAAGTCCCATCAGGTTTTGGGTATGGTATTTTTTTACATTGTTTTTTTTGTCGCATTAACGCGTGATCAGCGATTTTATCATTGAAGGTAATTGGTAGCTTTCCAGCCAAAATGTTCATATCCAAAAATGCGATAGCACCACCAATAATATCACCAAATTTATGTCGAGCAGGGCCGAAATTTCGTTGGTAATGTAACTCGTCATAGATCCAGGATTGTTCAAAACGATCGGTGTACTCAGTTATTTCGGTGTGTGTTTTTTGTTTTGTTATTGCATTAACAATAACCTCTGCTGCTAACATACCCGATTTCATTGCAGTATGACTGCCTTTTATTTTTGCATTGTTAAGTGTTCCCGCATCGCAGCCAATTAATAGACCGCCAGGGAATGTCATTTTAGGGAGCGATTGCAAACCTCCTTTTGCCATCGCTCTAGCGCCGTAGCTAACGCGTTTTCCTCCGCCTAAGAATTTTTTAATGGTAGGGTGTAGTTTCCATCGCTGCATTTCATCAAATGGGCTGCAGTACGTATTGTCGTAGGAAAGGTCTGTTATATACCCCAAAGAGACTTGGTTGTTTTCCAGGTGGTAACAAAAACCGCCACCCAAAGCGTTGCTTTCTGCTATGGGCCAACCAGCGGTATGAATGACTAATCCCTCTTTATGTTTCGACGGATCAATCTCCCAGAGCTCTTTAATACCAATGCCGTAATGTTGAGGGTCTTTTCCTGCATCCAGTTGATACTTCTTGATCAGTTGTTTTCCTAGGTGGCCGCGACAGCCTTCACTAAATACGGTGTACTTAGCTTTGATTTCCATTCCTTGCATATACGATGGTTTTCTCTCGCCATGCTGATCTATTCCTGCATCCCCAGTGATGACACCCGTTACATGTTCTGTTTTTTTCTGGTCGCAATACTCATACAGTATTTCGGCGGCAGCAAACCCAGGATAAATATCAACTCCTAAATCTTCTGCCTGTTGTGCCAGCCAGCGACAAACATTGCCTAGGCTCACGATATAGTTGCCGTGATTTTTTAATGTAATAGGCTCAAAGGCTTTAGGGAATTTTATGGATTTTTCTTGAGAAGTGAAATAATAAATTTCATCATCGACAACAGGCACATTAAGTGGGGCGCCTAACTCCTTCCAATTTGGGAAAAGTTCGTTTATTGCTGTCGGTTGCATTACTGCACCGGATAAAATATGCGCCCCTACCTCGGAGCCTTTTTCCAATACGCAAACAGATAGTTCTTCGTTTAGCTGACGAATTTTACAGGCGGTAGCTAGGCCCGCTGGGCCTGCACCAATGATAAGTACATCAAATTCTAGGGATTCTCTAGTCATTATTCTCTCTCCGCGTTGCTAATCCTTAAAGGCTTAGTGCAGAGTAAATGAATGTGTAGGGAGGTACATCACCCTTAGGGGTGAAATCGGTGTGATAGGAATTATTTAGGATCTGAGGGTGTCTGGTTTATCTTAACCAGCGCCTGGCTTCTATTCTCAACACCCATTTTCCCATACAAATTACGAATGTGAACTTTTAACGTGTTGAGTGAGATGTTTAGCTCGGTGGCAATGTGTTTGTTGGACAAGCCCTGTGAAACAAGCGTCATTACTTGAGATTCACGGCGGGTTAAGGGTTCTGTTAGTGTTGTTGTTTGTTTTGGTGGTTTGAGTGTTTTTGGCGTCGCGGACGGGGTTAGTGATCCTGGTGTAGCGATAGGAGTAGATAGTGCCGGTATTGTTGACATATATTCGCTGGGTATTTGTGTTGTCCATTTTACCAGGCTATCACTATGGCCTTGTTCAATTTTCTCTGGTGCAATTTGTTCTAACAAGCGGGCTGAATTTATCCAATCCTGTAAAAGAATAAATTGATCTAATGCTTCCTCTAGATAACCTGCGTCTTCGAGCCATGCCGATGACGTTTGATAGTTTAGTTTTTGTTGTTGAGTATTTAGTTCATTGAAGTGTTGTAGGAGGAATTGGCGAAATAAATCGTGGTAACGGAACCATGTACGATGATTGTCGAGCGGCACCAAAAATAAATTAAGTTTATCTAGTTGTTTGATCAGCGTTAAGTTGTCATTTTTCTGCATAAGAGCATTACACAATCCTGCACAGAAACGAGGGATTGAGGACGTAATGATAAGAAAGTCCTGAAGGGTTTTTCCTTGTTGAGAAAATACCTCATCAAATAGATAGTCAGATATGTGACGGTCGATGGACTGCCTGTCTAGCAATGTATTAAGACTTGAAAGTGATTGTTGAAGTGATAGTGCCGCTAGCTGTAATCCAACGGCCCAGCCCTCATTTTGCTGGCACAGTGTAGTAATCGCGTCATCGGTTAGAGAAAGCCCCATGGTGTGATTAAAAAAATCACGCCCTTCTGTTAAATGAAAAGCCAGGTCGGTATCTGTTAGTTCTATCACTTGATTGTTGGCGCGGCGCCTTGCAATGGCCAGGGCAGGTTGTTTTCTGGAGGTCAGAACAATGCGAATGCTGGGTGGCAGGTGATCAAGAAATAGATTCATCAGTTGTAGTGTTGTTGTGTTTTCAACGTGATGAAAGTCATCGAGTATTAAGCTGATAGGGTCTTTTGTAGCGTTATTTGTACAAAGATCGTCAAGGTCATTTAATAACGATGTGATGACGGGTTCAAAGGACGAGTGAGTGCTGCTTTTTAACAGAGATGTCGCGTTGATACCTAAAGTGGGCTGGGTTGTTTGCAAGGCATTAATAATATACTCCCAAAGTATGTCGGGAGACGATTGCATTTTGTCGATGGTCAGCCATGCAAAAGAGTGAGGGTGACGGTGTAGCCATTGGCTTACTGTGGTTGTTTTTCCGTATCCCGCGGGAGCCGATACTAAAACAAGCTGCCCCCCAGTGGAACGGTTGAGCTTGGAGATGAGTTCGTGGCGTTCAACAGAGTGTTTTCGTAGGGGCGGTAGGTAGAAACGGTTTTTTAGTAACATGAAAACTGCCCCCCTAGGTTGAAGCCTTGTGCGTCACAGAATGTATGCAGATTGACTAATTTACGTGAATATTGTCAATTGAAAAACGTTTTGATGGCAGTTTTCCATCAATAAAGAAGATGAGTTTTTTCATGTTGCTTATATCAATGATGCGTTTTTCATTAGTCATTAATTGTTGTATGTTAATACAGTAGTGAGCCCAGCTCGGGTTGATAGCAACCTTTTGTGTGCTGCTGGTGTGGCTATCTGAAGACATTTGGTCATCAAAACGAATGCGTAGTCGGGTGCTAGGTAACTGACCTTTTGCATCAAAACATAATTCAGTTTGGTTGCTCCAGTTTTGCTGAATGACTTTTAACTCTACTCCAGGCCAGCGGCTTCCTAGTTTATTGTAAGATAAATAATGTCCATCTGCGGGGGCGTTTTTGTTGTAGGCTATCTGGTTAACGTTGGATCTCCATAGCGGTATGATTAGACGATGAGCAGATGTCTCGAAGTTGGCGATGACGGGGAATAATTGATGTATTTGATAGGCCCGCCATGTTGCGGTTGCACCGGGTTTTAGAAGCCAGAGGGAACCGCCGGCAACGACGGAGATGACGATAAAAGAAGTGAAATTTATAGATTTTTGCTTCCCTATTGCCCATAACCATGCCAACAGCACGCCTAATAAACTGACGCCTAAATCCCCCCAGCTTGCTGTGCGGCCAGCATAAGGTTGTAGCAATTCAACGACAGCAAACATTAAGCTGGCAACGATTAGCAGTATATGGGCAGTATATTTTCGGGTCGGTAGTTTTAAATAGATGATTATAAAAAGAACAAAGCCGGCAGGGAAATGTAAGGCATCCATACATTGGCTGATAATATAGGGGTATCGGAAATAGTGGCTCGGCAAAAAAGCACAGGTAAACAGAACCAGTGCGATTAAAATTAACAGCAGCGTCCAAAGACGGCGTATTGTTTTTGTATAATGGCTAGCCAAGCGATGAACCCTGAGCATTCAAAATAAAGAAGTACTATATCACAAAGGGCTCGCGTGGCATTCAGTATGTTGTTTTGATGGATTAAAAACTCCATTCAACGCCAAAAAGGACGCGGTCTTTGTTATTGAATTGTCCAAATAGACCTTCTTTTCGCCCGTAGAACGCATCACTGCCTACCCAAAGGGATAGGTCACTTTCAAGCATGTAGCGTAATTTTGACTGTATTGAACCATCCTGCTGATCAAAGCCATGAAGCGCTAGGATTTCTAATTCCCAGGTTTCGTTAATAAATGACCGCTTTAGGAGTAATGATAGGATGTGGTTGTTCTGGGGGCGAACAACGTCGGTATTGTGTTTGGTCAAGTGACTTTGAAACCATTGAATACTCATCATTGTATCTTTCAGCCCTTGCCAATCCAAACCTATGACGGAAGATACCTCCGATGACTGATGAATGCCCTTGTTGGTTGGGGTTTGGTTTGGTTGAGAGCGATTTAAGTGATAAGTATCTGAACTGTAGCCAACCTCGGTTCGCAGAGTGAAGCTGCCAAAGGCGTTGCTGGCAGTAAAACCCGCTAGATGGTTTCGTTCATATTCAGAAGATAGGGAAACACCATTAGCACCGATCTGTTGATATAAAACAGGAGTGTCCTGGTAATGGTATAAGTAGTTTAATGTGAGATCCCACCCCTGATAAAAGGTCGTGTATTGCACGCCAAAATCACTGTCTTTTATAGGGGATGAGGGCTTATCTTCATGAAAGCCAAGGAGAGGGACACCTTGGGGTAAGGCAGGTCGAAATAATGGGCTGCTGACCTCATATTCTGTGCCTGATTCTGCAAACGCGTGATAGGTAAGGTCGGGAATCCATAGTATTTGGAGGTTACTATTTTCGCCGATGGGGATTTCCGTATTTACCATCCAAAGAGGAATGCGTGAATCCTCAAAATCATCCAGAATAAACTCGCGGTAATTTTGGGGGTTAACGACATCCAGCACTTTTAAACCATCGGCCTGTCCCCAGACAACTTGTTGTTTTCCTATTCTCCAGTAAGCGCCGAGGGATTCAGTGTCGATATACCACTCGCGAATACTCACCTCAGAGCTGTCACTGGAATAGAGTGGTCCGTTGCCAGTAGCGTAGCTGTCGGGCGCCGAGTAATGAGAGCTCGCCGGATTGCTGAGTTTTTTTGTGTTGTCCCAGCGAGCGTGTCCGATAAACGTCATGCTAATGTTGTCGGATAGCTCAATGTTCCACTCGGGGGTAAACAAGGTCTCAAACTTTTGCTTATGATCGGAAGAATCAAGTGCAAGTTCTTGTTCGAGTGATGCTGAATAGTCAGCGATAGCTACGCTTGGAAAAATAAAACTCGGTAACACTAGAACCGAAAAACTCAAGAATAGTCCAAGCTGAATTCGCATAACCAGCGGTGACGTTTTCATATTACTTTCCTTTTTTCATTGCACGTTTGGTAAATAGGCCATCGCTAACAGGGGCCTTATAATCAACACTACTGAACAGGAATTCTGATGTATGGCCTGTTTTATGGTTGTTGATCGTCATGCGATGACGAGTGAGAATACCGTCTATGCGACTCACATCAGAGATGGTGAGTGTTTTAAGTAATTTTCCCTTTGTGTCCCAATAAATGGATTTAGCGATAAGCCAAGTCTCCACGTTGACCCAAAATTCCGTTTTTCCATAACCTAGCTCTTTTGCAATGACGTTGTTTTTTGCGGTTCCTCGAATAACAACCGTTTGAATGGGAGGTGAGGACTCTTGCGCTAATGCTTCACTGCGAATCGTTTTAAAATCATAGTCTTTCGAATCAACCTTTCCCTCTAGCTTTATGTCTTCATAGGTAAAGTCAGTTCCCAGGAAGTAATCACCGCGATCGGCGGCTGATATTCTGCGTACCTTACGTAAAGCAGGTAAATATAACCATTGGTCGTCATCCTTAGCTGCATCGGGGTAATCAAATGTCAAGAATGCAGTACCTTTGACGTTGGTAGGTTTTTTGTAAAATAGAATGGTACGTTTTTCTTTACCAAAGTATTTTCGATAACCAATGGTTTCTCTTACGCGTTTTTTTCCACGTTTATCAATTAACGTCATTGTGAGGTTGCGGGTAGCGTGTTCCCCGTCATCAACACGATTGATGTTAGCGATAACAACGTCAGCCGATGGTAGCTGATTGTTGGGCACCGTTGTTTTAGCGGTTGCACCTTCTGATGCTAGAGCCGGTTGGTTAACTAAAACACCGCCCGCTACAGCTACAAGAAAAATAACGGATGGGATTCTGATCCAACGGCTTGACATCGTTTTTTTACTAGGCTGATACCCGCTTATAAATCTCGGTTTTGTGAGTTTTATAAGTGCCGGTAGAAAACTCATGCTAGCAAGAAAACTGGTGCTGACCGATACCACAACAATGGTACCGAAGTTGTTCAGCGGCACTACTTTGCTAGAGATTAATACGCCAAAACCACAAGCGATTGCCATATAGTTAAGGAATAATGCTCTTCCTGTTGAAGGGTATAACTCCTGTAAAGTAAGATTCCAGTCGCCATTGTGTGCTTGGTACAAACTACGTAAGCGATCAATGGTATGAATAGAGAAATCAACGCCTAATCCAATAGCAACGGATGCAAACATTGATGTACCGATACCTAAATCAATATCCAGCACTACCATGGCGGAATACACCAACAGTATGGAACTGGATACGGGGATAATGGTAAATGTCCCAGCCGTTAACGAGCCAAAAAGAAGCGAAGCTACTGCCCATACAAGGAACATTGATATGGCTAGGCCAACAAAGTGGCTGCTTCCAAGGTCCTTGATCCAATGGTAGTTAATGTTAACTCTGCCGCTGAGAGTTGCTGTGATATCTTTATTGTTAAATTGTGTTTTAATATAATAATTTAGTTGGGTTACTGTCTCTTGCGTATCGACATAGCCGCCTTTATTTAGCGTTAACTTTATATTGGCAATTCGGTAGTCGTAATCAATCTCTTCGTCAAAATCGGTTGGATCAGACGAGGCGGAGTAAATTAAAAAGTATTGTGCGATTAGCGCTTTATCATCAGGTAATTGATAGCTATATTTATCACCACCATTAAGTGAGCGGTTCATTTGTTTTAGGTAATCAACGATGGACGCGGCACCTTGGACGTTGGGCAGCGTTAGTGCGAAGTTTTGCAATGCTTCCATTTTTTTCAAATGTTCCGGTTCAAATAGTGCCTCAGCTTCTTTCGCTTCTATCACCACATCAAGATTGTTAGTTCCGTTAAGGTGTGCATTGATTGCAGCGTCAGCTTGATATAATGTTTCACTGGTATGGAAGGTTTTAATGCGGTCTTCATTCACCACTAAATGACCGGTTGCAAATATACCGCTGATGATGATGGTCGAAAAAAGCCCTACAGTGACTTTTGGGTTCTGTAATGATATACGCCCTAGCACAACCATGGTGCGAGAGAATCTATCCAACTGGTTGCTTTGGGTGAGTGATGCCATTTGTTTGCTGGCGGAAGGTTTTGTTATGGCGAGTGCAGCAGGTAAAAATACTAACGAGTAGAACCAGGCAATAGCAACACCAATCGCAGTATAAAGGCCAAAATATTTAAACGGAGGCATGTAAGCTGCGAAATACATCCCCATAAAACCGGCAATAGTGGTCAGTGTTGTCAGTGTAATCGGGCGCCACATTTCTTCTACCGTTTGAATGATGAGTTCTTTTTTGTCTTCTGCAGGGTGCTTTGCTTGCAGTTCAAAATAGTGGCTATAAATATGGATGGAGTCTGCGACCGATATACCAATGAGTATTACGGGTAAGGCATTGGTGATAACAAAAAACGGGATACCATTAAGTGCCATGATGCTAAGGGTCATTAATACCGAGGCGGCGATAATAACGTTAGATAAAATCCCCGTGCTGACACGTCGAAAGGCAAAGAGAATAATGATGGTAATAATGATGCCTGCAAGAGGGTTCAACCGTTGTGCATCTGCATCAATGTAGCTTCCCAAGTAGCCTGCGATAGCTCCTTCTCCTGCTACATGAATCTCATCATATTTTCCGTTGGGGGCACGATCAACAATGTTGAGTATTTTTTGAAAGGTATCTTCTACTTGTTTTACGTCTAGTAGTTCAGCAACAATCAACGTGGCTTGTTTGTCATGGGCGACTAAATTGCCCATGTAAAGAGGAAAGTCAGAGACTTTGTTCCAAACAATATCGGCGTCTTGTTGTGTGCTAATGCCGGCTTCGAAAAAGGGCTCGACATCCATACCCTCATCAGAACCAGTGATATTGTTTTCCGTGGCAAGACTGGTCATGCGGTCGGTATTGATATTATCTAACGATGAGATTTCATCACTTAACCATTGAATAAGGGAAAGAGATGTTGGATTAAATACGCCACTATCTGAGGTGTTAATTACCGCTAAAACAATAGGGTCACTTAAACCGAATTGCTCTTTGACTTTGTCTCGATAAACAAGGGCGGGGTTGTCGTCCGCAAGAAAAGCATCAGAGCGTGTATCTTTGTATAGCATTGGTAGTGCCATAAATAACGCAATCATTAATAGTAAACTGATGGCAACCTGCGTTTTGGGGTAGTGGACAATGAGCGTGGCTATTGTTCTTGCTGTGGAGGGGTGCGGATTCTCAGACATGTTACGTACCTCGTGTTAATCGTTGTGAGTTCATATTTTGTGAATGGATATTTTTCAATGTATATGTATGTTCATGTATATGCATGTATATGCTGGAAAAAATAGCTGAAACGTCAGCTATTTGATAATGCTGCAACAACGTTTTGGGAAAGCAATAAAATGGCGTTAGTGCTTTCTTTTCCTAGTTGTTTATTCAGGTCTTTCTGTGCCTGTTCCCATTGAGGGAGGGCTTTGTGATAGAGGCTCTCACCTTTGTCTGAAAGGGCGATGTTCTTAATGCGCTGATCGTTTGTGTCAGTGGTGAATACGACCAACTCATCACGTACGAGCGGCTTTAAGTTTCTTGATAATGTGGTTTGATCAATCACCAACAGCTGTTGCAGCATTTTGTTTGTGGTGGTTTTACAAAGATGTACTGCCCGAAGAATAGAAAACTGACCTGACTTTAAACCGAAGGGTGCTAGCCGCTCTTCATAAAATTGGGTTATTAGCCTGTTGCTTTTACGCAGGGCAAGATTGTAGCAGGGCTCAAATGTCACAGTATCGAGAGTGATGGTATCGGAAGTCATTGGAGCGCCTTTTGCTAGAGTATGCAAACATAGTATGTATATGCATGTTGTTTGTCAATGCAGTGTGAGATTAATTTTTAACTTTGCGCCGGGTCCGTCCGGGGGTGGTATCAAAGAACTGCTTAAACGCTTTGCTGAATGCTGCCTCCGATGAGTAGCCAGAGTTTTCGGCGATATCTATCATCGGGGTGTTGGTTGTTTCTAGCTGGGTCTTGGCTTTTTGCATCCGCCAATTGACGAGGTAAGTTTTTGGTGGAATACCGACAAGTCTAGAAAACTTGTCAGTAAAGCTGGTACGGGATAAAGAGACCGCTTCACCAAGGCGTTCTACCGTCCAATGGGATTCGGTTTCTGCGTGAATGTGATTCAGTGCAGAGCCTATTTGGGGGTCTGCCAGGGCTGTCATGTAATTTAAGCGATCCGGTGAAGCTTCCATGTGGGTACGCATGAGTTGAATAAACAGCACTTCTGTTAACCGATCAACCATAACGGTCGAACCAGGAGCTGGCAGGCGGGCTTCGTTGGCGAGTACGGAGATTAGGGATCGTAGCCAGCTAAGTTCCGGAGTCTCTTTCGCTTTAATGTGGATAAAACAAGGTAAATCTTTTAGAAAAGGGTGGTTGAACGAGGAGTCGTAGTGAAAGGAGCCACACATGAGCGTGTTTTGTTGGGGTGTACTTGAGCTTGCAGGATGATTTGAGAGTTGGTTATGGAATGGGTTGTGACCACTCAAGATATTTTCAACCACTTGGCTGCCTGGCAGCATTTTACTTTCTAGGGTGTCGCTGATGCTGTGGGCACCACCAGTGGGGAAAGCAACAATGTCTCCGGTACATAGGTGGATTGGGTCTTTGGTATTGTTGATATTGAGCCAGCAGCTACCATCGACAACAACGTGAAAGATGCCGTCGTTACCCTTGTCAATTTCCATCCCCCAGGGGGGGGCGAATTCGGAGCAAAAATACGTGTTGGCGCTAAGCCGTATGGTGTTGAGGATGTCGGCAAGGGCGTCGAGCTTATGATGTGTTTCCATTTTTCGTTCCCGAGTATGGAGTTTTATTATCTTATTTTGGCATGCGTTGTCAAAATGACAATTAAAACGACCGTATTGTCATGTTTTGCCGGGTTTAGATCTGGATAATGGCCTTATACAACAACGGGTAAAATTGAGGGTGTAGATATGACAATACCAACAAATGTGGCTGGCCTTTCTCTATACCACTACCAGAGCTGCCCCTATTGCGCTGTAACACGAAAGGCGCTAGGCCGGCTAGATATTCGCGTGGTTCAGCGAGATGTGATGCAGCAGCCGAAATATCGCTCTGAATTGATGGCAGGGGGAGGGAAAGCTCAAGTACCTTGTCTTAGAATAGAGGGTGAGGGTGGCAAAGTATCGTGGATGTATGAGTCGGGGGATATTATTAAGTATTTACGGGGCTATGAGAAGGTAGCGGCGAAGAAAGCTGCGAAGCAAGAAGCGTGAACAAAAGTGTGGTTGAGAAGGCGCTTAAGGTATCCGGAGTAGTCGGCACCTTGTTGTTGCTGATTAACCAGTATGAGGCGTTGTTTGGAGGTGCTGAGTTTCGAGTGATTCCTGCAGTTCTAACCTATTGTGTTCCCTTTGTTGTGTTTATCGCAGGGCAGCTTTCGGGGGTGCAGGAAGATAAACAGGAGTAGGTTTACTGGGTTTTAAGCGTGAAATGTTTTGAGCAGACACAAAAAAGCCCCGTTGCTATAAGCCTGCGGGGCTTTTTTGTGCGCCTATGTTAGCGCACTACAGTAAGTAAAAAATTACTTTTTAGCAGCTTTCTTTTCTCTTTCTGCAGCAATAACTTCTTCAGATACCGAGTTAGGGCACGGAAGGTAGTGAGAGAATTCCATAGAGAACTGTCCACGACCTGAAGTCATTGTACGAAGTGTTCCGATATAACCAAACATTTCCGCTAGAGGGATGTCTGCTTTAACGCGTACACCAGTAACACCAGCCATTTGATCTTTGATCATGCCACGACGACGGTTCAAGTCACCAATAACGTCACCAACGTGATCATCTGGAGTGAATACGTCAACCTTCATGATAGGCTCGATTAACTGAGGGCCTGCCTTAGGGATTGACTGGCGGAATGCACCTTTTGCTGCAATTTCAAATGCTACAGCAGATGAATCGACCGCGTGGTAACCGCCGTCATAAAGTTCAACTTCAACGTCTAGTACTGGGAACCCGGCAAGAACACCTTCCCCCATCATGCTCTTGAAACCTTTCTCAACAGCAGGGAAGAATTCCTTAGGAACGTTACCACCAACAACACAAGAGCTAAATACGAAACCAGTACCTGGCTCACCAGGCTTGATGCGGTAATCGATCTTACCAAACTGACCAGAACCACCAGACTGCTTCTTGTGCGTATAGCTGTCTTCAACTTCTTTAGTGATCGTTTCGCGATAAGCAACTTGAGGTTGACCAACTTCTAGCTCAACACCGTAAGTACGCTTAAGGATGTCTACTTTAATATCCAAATGAAGTTCACCCATTCCCTTAAGGATGGTGTCACCCGTTTCTTCGTCAGACTCAACGTGGAAAGAAGGATCTTCTGCAATCATCTTACCAATCGCAACACCCATCTTCTCAGAGCCACCTTTGTCTTTTGGTGTTACTGCGATAGAGATAACTGGCTCTGGGAATACCATAGGCTCAAGTGTTACGGGGTCTTTCGGGTCACATAATGTGTGGCCTGTCTGAACGTTCTTCATGCCAACGATAGCAATGATGTCGCCGGCTTGAGCGCTTTCAATTTCGTTACGATCATCTGCATGCATTTCAACCATACGGCCGATACGCTCTGTTTTGCCCGTGTACGAATTAAGAATGGTTGTGCCACGCTTTAATACGCCAGAATAAATACGAACAAACGTAAGTGCTCCAAAGCGGTCATCCATGATTTTGAATGCCAATGCTTTTAGTGAGGCATCAGTTGTTACCGTAGCGACGTCACCTGTTTCTACGCCATCTTCATCAGTTAGCGGCTGAGGCTTAACTTCAGTTGGGCTCGGTAGGTAATCAATAACGGCGTCAAGGATGATTTGCACGCCTTTGTTCTTAAACGCAGATCCGCAGTATGTAGGGAAGTGAGCAAGAGAGATTGTTCCTTTGCGGATACAACGCTTGATGTCTTCCATGGCAGGCTCTTCGCCTTCCAAGTAAGCTTCCATTAGGTCATCGTCTTGCTCTAGAGCAGTTTCGATAAGCTTTTCACGATACTCTTCAACTTGATCTACCATGTCGGCAGGAACGTCTTGGACTTCGAAATTCTCAGGTAAACCTGAGTCATCCCATACGTAAGCTTTGCGAGTTAGTAGATCAACAACACCTACAAAATCTTCTTCAACACCGATGGGAAGAACCATAACAAGCGGGTTAGCGCCCAATACTTTCTCAACTTGACCAACAACACGTAAGAAGTCAGCACCCATGCGGTCTAACTTGTTTACGAAGATGATACGAGCAACTTCAGATTCGTTTGCATAACGCCAGTTTGTTTCTGACTGAGGCTCAACACCACCAGATCCACAGAATACACCCACACCACCATCAAGTACTTTCAAGGAACGGTATACTTCGATAGTGAAGTCAACGTGTCCAGGAGTATCGATAATGTTCATGCGGTGGTCTTTCCAGTAACAGGTTGTTGCTGCTGACTGAATAGTAATACCACGCTCTTGTTCTTGTTCCAT
>MAAC01013210.1_pt1 | contig 20331 bp, 21 predicted proteins | sample 1115981 | NCBI WGS metagenome assembly MAAC01 (sample SAMN04961126, study PRJNA320927) | seawater metagenome | isolation source: sample BD02T64 sea water enriched with oil for 64 days | place: USA:Gulf of Mexico | collected 2013-07-27
AGAAATTCGTCGCCGTTCATGCCTCGGTCTACAACCATTTCAACTCGGAGCGCAGCCTTTACTACAGACCAAATTTCAAGCTGAACCGTGCCGCCGCTCTTGCCGAGTGGCGCCAACTTGGCGCGGCATAAAGGGAAGCAATACTGTCCAAGCTGAGACGAGATCGAATTAGTCTGACAGCACCTCTTCGAGCGTCAGCATCTCGTCACCGGCGCGCAAGGCGAAGAGAACTATGCCAATATCCTGAAACAGCTGCAGTCGGCGCAAGCCGTCTGAGGGGTCCTGTCAGAAGGATTTGAGTTGAGACGGGCAGGGTGGTTTTGTAGCGTCCATCCATGACGAAATGTGACCCATTCAAGTACTTCCGCAGCAGCCCCGAAATCATTCGCCTTGCGGTGATGTTGTACGTCCGGTTCCCACTGTCGCTCCGGAATGTGGAAGACCTACTTCACGAACGCGGGGTCGAAATCAGCCATGAGACTGTGCGGTTTTGGTGGAATAGGTTTGGCCCGTTGTTTGCGGCCGAGATCCGCAAGAAGCGTGTCAGCCGGATGCGTGCACACTCGAATTGGCAATGGCATCTCGACGAGGTTTTTGTGAAGATCAACGGCGAAACCCACTACCCTTGCGGGCCGTTGACCACGAAGGTGAGGTGTTGGAGACCTTTGCTACTAAGCGCCGTGATCGTAAAGCAGCGTTGAAATTCCTCAGAAAAACAATGAAGCGCTTTGGTCAACCACATGTCATTGTAACCGATAAACTGCGCTCCTACTGCGCAGCTATGAAAGTCATAGGCAATGCAGACCGGGGCACTGTCAGAGAAAAACGCTGAACACCTGAGACGCAGTAGAATAGCATAGATCGATCCGAAAAAATCGTGAGAAATCAATAATGGCGAAATGCGGAATTGGCATCCGGGCAAGGAAATACATTTCCTCTGACAGTGCTGTCCAGCAACTTCGTACTCATTCGAATTGGCTGTGGCATATGGACGAGGTGTTCGTAAAAATCAACGGTGAGACACACTACCTCTGACAGGACCGGCCCGTTTAAGAAGGCATTGTTGAATGAGCCGGCTATGTCAGGTTCGTGCGGCTTCAAAGGCCTCCCATGCTGACTTGAATGCCTCAAAGTCAAACCCACTTTCGCGGGCCGGTTTCAGAACAAGCTTTTCCGTAGCGAGTAATTTTCGGATGGCATCTTCGAGCACTGGTAGGGCGTCAGGTGGAATGATCACTGCGCCGTGACGGTCGGCGTGGACTAGGTCACCGTCATTGATTGTCAGACCGAAGATTGTGACCGGGGTGGTGATTTCCTTCACATGCACAAACCCATGTGAGGGGCCAATGGAGCCAGCGATCACAGGGAAGGCATCGGGCAGATCACCCAGGTCGCGCATCACACCGTTTGTCAGAGCACCGGACAGGCCAAAACCTTTGTGAACTGTTGTATTGATTTCGCCCCAATAGGCACCGATGGCGTTGGGGAAGTCCACATCTTCGACTGCCGCTATAGCGGGGCGGGGGCCCTCGGCCATGTGACGGTAGTAGTCCATTCGCCGGGCCTTAATAACCTCGGGTGGCTCTGTCGGCGGCGCGACAGCGGCAATTTTTGCTGTGCGGGCATAGCCTACCATTGCAGGCGCTGAGGGGTCAGAAGCGAGCATGGTACCGCGGGTAAATTCGTTGAAACCGCGCTTGCCCTGGGCGACTTCAATCGCGTTGCAAACTGTGGGAGTATCGACCTGTTTCAGAAGGTCCAGAAGGGTCGTGTCCATTATTCCTCCAGCCAGCGGGTGAGCGCTGCATTGGTTGCGTTCGGTTGTTCGAGTGTGGTTAGGTGCCCAGCCTTTTCAATGACTTGTAAGGTGGCGCCGGGGATCAGACTCACCATCAGTTGGTGGCGTTCCAGTGGGCAGGGTTTGTCGCTTTCGCCACAAAGCACCAAGGCTGGCCTATCGAAGGCACGCAGCGTTGCGCATTGATCCGGACGGTCACGCAGAGCACGTGACTGGCGCAGAAATACATCAGGTCCGAGGTTGAGCGCCATGGCAAGACAGAGCGCGTCTATGTCGGGGGTTTCGGTGCCGGTGTGGGCGTAATTCGGGATCATCTGTGTGGACATGATTTCCGCTAGGCCACCGGCCACAACGGCTTCCATCTGCGGGATGCGCAGGGCTTTGACTGCGTCTAGTTCGGCGCGTGGGTTGGTATCCATCAATGCCAGTCGTTCAACGCGATCCGGGGCTTGGCGCAGCACTTCCATGGCGACAATACCGCCCATTGAAAGTCCGGCGAGCGCGAACTGGTCGGGGGCATTGATGAGGATTTGATTTGCCAGAGCCTGAACCGTATCATGCGTATTAATCGGGGCAAGATGCACGGTGCGGGTGCCGGAAAATGCGGCGACTTGAGGCGCGAACAGGCGCCCGTCACACATCATGCCGGGGATCATCACCAGTGGCATGCGGTTAGGTGAAATTTGGCCCACGCGGCTCTCCTGTTTTGCACACAATTACTTAATGTCTCAGATGCGGGGCATGCAGATGAATAACTGCGCACCCCGCGTTTATTTTTTGGCTCATCCTGTCCAGGTTGTGCCAGCCGGATCATCGGTCGAGCGGATGCGGTACAGGCTGGCTTCGCCGGTCATTGAGGGCTCAAGCGCATGCGGCATGCCCGGAGGAACGGCACAGGTGTCGCCCGGGTTCAGTGTCGTGGTGCCACCGTCCCAGCTGAAGCGCCAATGACCGCGCACAGGCATCAAGATTTCGTGCTGATCGATGGCATATCTGTCTGTGGAAATGGAGCCCCGAGTCAGGAAGTCGATTTCAAATCCCGGCCTGTCTTTCAACAGCCCGTTTTCACCAATCACCTTGGCCGGTTCTTTGCCTGCCAATGCCATCAAGTCCCAGTAACGGGCGACATAGTCACGAACCACAGCTTCCACCGGAACTTCAGGAAATGCTTTCAACTCTTCTTCGGTCAATAGCGGCATTGACTTAACGCCATTGGGCAAGCTTTCGCCCTTCTTAGTGTCGTAGAGGCGGCCGGTTTCAGCGAGGATCAGACCGTGGTCCGCGGCGTCTTCGATCACTTGCGGGGCCCAAGTTACGCCGCCTCCGGCGTCATCACCGCCCAGAACCGCCATGATCATCCCATAGTCGGTGCCTATATTTTCAAAGCCACGGAAAATGCCTGTGGGGATGTTGAAGATGTCCCCTTCTTGGGCGACAAATTCGCCTGCCGTGCCATGGCGGCCCCAGAAAAAGCGCCAAGTACCTTTAAGCACAAAGAAGACCTCGGCGGTGGTGTGGCTGTGCAGAGAGTTCCGGCATTTGGGCGGCTGCCCGGCAGCGCCGATGTTAAAGCCCGGCGTGTCGGTGATATGGACGTGTTGATCGGCACTTTCAGAAACACCTCCACCAATAATGGTGAAGTTTTCTTTCTGATCTGATCCGGGGGTGTGCGCATCAATAAATGCAGTGCGGCACGGTTGCAAATCGCCATAGCGAACGATGCGGGTTTCCATTTCTTGGGGTGTCATATCTCGTCTTTCTGTTTGCGGGTGGTCGCGCGTTATCCGGTTTGCATGAGGATCTGTTTCCAGATCGCCACTTCGTCATAGAGGGTAAATTCACGGCGTAGGCCCCAGGGACCGAACTCGGCGTGGCTCATGCCCATCACGTAAACATCAGCGCCGGTCGGGCGGCCGAATGCGCCCCAGCCATCGTGTTTACCGGTCAGGGACCAGCGTAGTGCTGCGCGCGGTGGCATCATCGGGTCTTCGCGGCCGATCTGGTGTTCGATTTTGAAGGTCGCTGACGGAAACGCCGAACGCAGGTTGATCCAGAACCGGTCAACTTCGCCCCAGCTGTGCGCAGTGGTCATGCCCGGGTATTCGCCCAGCACGGCGCGGTCATATTTTTCGGTTATTACAGCAAGGTCGGCGTTCATGATCCGGGTCAGGTAGTCGGCGTATTCCGCGCCCCATTCATTGTCGTTCCCGCGCCCCATATAAGGGCCGTCAACGTAGGTTGCCGGGGTCAGCGGCTTGTCGCAATGGGCGGGGCCACCCTCGTCTTCAATCATCTTGGCGGCGGCTTCTTTTGAGGTCCAACCGGCCTGTTTGGCGATGCCGCCATAATCGCGAACCAGCCATTCATCGGTGATGGTTCCGTCAATGGCATAACAATCAGCGATGGCCCGGAAATGAATTTTTTTGCCGGTGCCTAGGCCAAACATGCTTTCGCCCAGATGGGTGCCGGTGCAATAGAGTCGGTGGGAGCTGAGCATGCCGTCGTCTTCGTTGCCGGACCAGATCACATCTTCGGCCAACAATTCGCGGTCGGGAAATTCAACCAGCGTGGCCATGGTTTTGGCGATGACACCGGCGTTGCCACGGTATGCCCCTAGGGGCATGCGTAGATAGATGTCTGTACCATAGTATTCGTGCAGGGTTGCAATGCCGCGATCCTCCCAGATCTCTTTGGTGATCCCGATGATGTAGTCGGGGAAATCCTTCCACCGGTTTGAGAAACTCTTCATTTTTGTTTTCCTTCAGGCAAGCGGGCAGAGCCGCGAAGAACAAGGGGAGCGTCGATGGCGACCTTGCGCGGTTCGTTGGTTTTGCCGTCGATCTGATTGAGCAGAATATCGACGGTTTCAGCCACCATCCGGTTGGCGCGCTGGCGGACTGTGGTTAGGTTGTAGGTGGGCCAAGCGGCAATCGGCACATCGTCGTAACCGACGACAGATACGTCTTCAGGGATTTTGTAGCCAAGCTCGAACCGGAGCGTGTCCATCACCGCAAAAGCCATATGGTCGTTGGCGACAAAGACTGCGTCTGGCGGATCAGCTGCAAACATTTTTCGTGTTGCTTCCGAGGCCGCTTCGGCGGAGAAATTGCCGACCCCCCGGGCGTGCAGAGCAACCCCGGATTCGGCGAGGCGGGTGGTGAAACCTTCTTCGCGGTCGCGTTGGGTGGAAGCGCCTTCCCAACCTGCGATATAACCGATTTTACGGTGGCCGCCTTCAAGCAAGAATTCGGCGACCTGTCGGCCGCCAGCGAGGTTGTCAGAAGTCACCGTTGACATTGCCGGGTCGTCCTGGATCCGGTTGAAGAGCACCATCGGAACGCCCGCCGCTTTGCAGCGGCTGGAGAGTTCAGACGACATGGCGACGGAAGCTGTAACAATGCCATCAACCTGATAATCAAGGATTTCTTCGACAACATCGTCGATATTGTCGGCCGTTTGGGAGGCGAGAAAAATCAGAACATGGTAGCCTTTTTCCTGCAGGCTACGGGATAATTTTTCAAGCGCTTCCGGGTAAAAGTGGTTTTCAAGATACGCAACCACCAGTCCAATAATCCTAGATTTTCCTGAGACCATAGCGCGCGCTAGAGAGTTGGGACGGTAGCCCAGTTCTTCGGCGGCTTTACGGACTTTTTCGACAGTTTTCTTTGAGGCTGAGGCGCCGGGCGTGAACACACGGCTGACGGCGGATTGTGAAACTCCGGCACGTTCGGCGACTTGTTGGGAGGTGATTTTGGGGATCATTCTGCTGTCCACCCACCATCAACCAGCAGGGCGCTGCCAGTTACTAGAGATGACGCGTCGGAGGCCAGATAGGCAACCGCCCCCATGATGTCTTCAACGCTGCCTACTCGCCCGAGTTTAATTTTGTCTTCGATCCAGGCGCGTTTGTCGGGCTGGTCAAAAGTGCTTTGGGTTAGCGCGGTCAGTATAAATGTTGGACAGATTGTATTGACGCGGATGCCGGATTTACCCCATTCGATGGCCATCGACTTGGTAAACCCTTCGACTGCGTGTTTGGTCGCGGAATAAACAGCACGGTCCAATCCGCCGACATGAGCCATCTGTGACGAGATATTAATGAGGGAGCCGGGTTTCCCAGCTGCGATCAACCCTTTGGCTACGGCTTGGCTCAGGAAATACGCGCCTTTAATGTTCAGATCTGAAACAGCGTCAAAATCGGCTTCCGTTGTGTCAGTTGCTGGGGAATGGCGAGCAAGCCCAGCAGAATTGACCAGCACATCAAAGGGACCATGTTGAGCGACTGCAGCCTGCGTTCCCGCGATGTCAGACACATCCAGCCTCAGTGCTGCGGCGTTCATACCGGCGGCGGTCATATCCGCAACCAAGGTATCTAGCGCGTCAGAACGTCGGGCAGCCACAACCACGTCTGCCCCTGCTTCGCCCAGTGCCGCAGCCGCAGCTAGGCCAATGCCGGAAGATGCACCGGCAACGAGGGCGCGTTTGCCGGTCAGGCGGAAGGAGGGGGTTAAGGGTAGGTTCATATCAAGCGGCTCCTGCGGAAATCTGTGTCTGGCCCAGCACCCGCGCTTTGTTAAATTCGCGCAGGCGGGCAAACACATCTATGCCCAACTGGGCATGAACGTCCAGAAGGTCGACGAGGACCCAGTTTTCTCGGATTAAACCATTCTCAATGCGCCAAAAATCAAGTGAGCGCAGGGTAATTGTCTGTCCGGTTGCAGGCAGCCCCAGCCAGCCGCCGCCGGTGATCGCCTGTTTCATATTCGGCCAACCTGTCACTGCAGCGTAATCCCCGTCACCATAGAAATGATGGGTCACTTCGGCTTCATGCTGCCCACGGTCGGGCATTGCTGCCAAAAACGGGATCTGATGCCAGTTGCGGAAGCCGGAAATACCGCGTGCGGTGCCGATCCCAGCCGGACCATACCAGGACATGCGCGGATGCCAGAAACGCTCCATCTCCATCACTTCTGGGCCACCTTGGGAGGGATGTCGGATCATATGGGTCAGCATATCGACGATTAGCGCACAGCTGGCACCGCTTTTTGCATGCTCGTACGGGCCGGGAACAATCCCGTCCAAAGTTGCCGGGGCGGGAACGGCCCATTCGCGACCAAGACCAGGTGCAAGCGGCCAAGCATTGGCTTGCATCATTAGCTCGGGAATGTCCCAAATCGCCTGAATCTCGACAACCTTGCCGCCAACAATGCGAAAAAATTCGTGAAACCTCATATGGGCGAGGTGGCCGGTTGGCGGAATATCAAGCCAAGGTGCCGTGAAAGTACCGGTGTAATATCCTCCGCATCCGACCCAGTTGTCGCCTTGGTCGGTTTGACCGGCGGTAACAATGGTATCGCGGCGTTCTAGGTCGGGGATCGCCGCGAATAAGGGGGCGTAAGCATCGTCATAAAGCTCATCCCCGTTTATGTCGCCGAGTGGATAGCAGAGGTGGATCTCTGCATCCGGGTCGACCACGGCTGAGAGTGCCGCACGCACACCGGTTTCAGAAAAGTCATACATGGCCGCACGCAAAGGCGCGATCAGGGACTTATTCTGGGTGTGCGTGTCCATTATTCAGCCGCCTCACCGTAGGGCACGTTTTTGCCACCGTAACGGCGAACGCGCAGGTTACACTGTTCGGCATGGCCGACAAAACCTTCGAGCATGCAGAGCCGCGAGCCGTATTCGCCGATCATTGTGGCGGCCTCATCCGTGGTAACTTTCTGATAGGAATGGGTTTTTAGGTATTTACCCACCCAAAGCCCGCCAGTGTAACGCCCGGCTTTCTTGGTTGGAAGCGTGTGGTTGGTACCGATGACCTTATCGCCATTGGCCACGTTGGTGCGCGGGCCCAAAAACAGCGCCCCATAGCAGGTCATATTTTCGAGAAACCAGTCGTCACGGTCGGTCATGACCTGAACATGTTCTGAGGCAATGTCATCGGCCACCGCGAGCATTTCGTCATAGGTATCACAGACGATCACCTCGCCATAATCTTCCCAACTGGCGCGGGCAGTGCCGGCGGTGGGCAGGATTTTCAGAATGCGCTCGATTTCGGAAAGGGTCTCCTTGGCTAGGGAGAGAGAATTCGTGACCAGCACGGCAGGAGAGTTATAGCCGTGCTCGGCCTGGCCAAGGAGATCAGTGGCGCAGATTTCAGCATCTACTGTTTCGTCTGCGATTACCATGGTTTCGGTAGGACCAGCAAAAAGGTCGATACCGACCCGGCCAAACAGCTGCCGCTTTGCTTCGGCAACAAAGGCGTTCCCGGGGCCAACCAAAAGATGAACAGGATCAATCGTTTCGGTGCCGATTGCCATAGCGCCGACGGCCTGTATGCCGCCAAGAACATAGATTTCATGGGCTCCGCCGAGATGCATGGCGGCAATCACCGCCGGATTCGGTTCGCCGTTAAAGGGCGGCGTGCAGGCGATGATGCGCGGCACACCTGCGACTTTGGCGGTGGCAACAGACATATGCGCCGAGGCCACCATCGGAAACTTGCCGCCGGGCACATAACAACCCACAGATTGCACTGGGATATTTTTGTGACCGAGGATGACGCCGGGCAGGGTTTCGACTTCGATATCAAGCATGCTGTCGCGCTGCGCTTGGGCGAATTTGGTTACCTGAGCATGGGCAAAACGGATGTCATCCATGTCTCGGGGGCTAACCTTGGCGATGATCTCCTCGATCTCAGCTTCTGACAGACGATACGTCGGGCGGTCATAACTATCAAACTTCACGGCTAGATCGTGCACAGCGGTGTCGCCGCGGGCTTCGATGTCCTTCAACGTCGCGGCCACCACGGCGGCGGTTTTCTCATCGTCTGCTGCGCGGTCTGCCTCGGGCTTGCCTCGTTTTAAATATTCAATTGCCATTTTTACGATCCTTCACTTTCAGGCCGGGGTGCTGCGCGCTCGCCCCGATCAAATGCTTCCCAGCCTTTGCCGCTAAAGATGTCGACACCCAGCTGTGCGGCGACATGGGCGAAATCCACATTCACCCAGTTGTCGGTGATCCTACCATCCACGACTTTCCAGAAATCCATATAGCGGATTTCGACGCGCTTCCCCGTAGGCGCAATGCCAAGGAATTCGCCGGAATGGGTAGCTTCTTGGCGGCCGAATGCGGCGGCCCATTCGCCCATATACAGGCGGGCTTCATCAATGCAGATTTTGTCTGAGAACGCAGCCTGGAACGGGCGTTGCCAGTTATCCTGAAATTCCTTCAGGCCGGTTTTGGTGCCGCAGCCTTGGTTACCCATCCAACGGAACCCTTCGGAAAAGAACTCTCCGATGTCGGCAATACGGTGGTCGTTTAAACCGTCGACCATGCCTTCAATAACGGCGCGGGTTTCCGCAGTTTTTGACATATCGGTGTCGCGACTTAAAACGGCTTGTTCGGGGCGGGAACCTATCATGCTGCTTTCTCCTCTAGGTTACCAAATAAGTCATATCCCATCTGTAAAAGCACGTGAGGGACGTCGACGAATATCCAATTTTCTGCCAGCAGATCGCCCTCGCGCCGCCACCAGTCGCATACGCGCATATAGAGGCGCTCGCCTTTTGAAGGTTGGTCGAGGAATGTTCTTGCCTGTACGGCGTTCAGTGATGGCCAGCCAGCGATACAGATATAGTCGCCATCTGCCATGCGACAGAAATGACGGGAATTGCCGTCATTCTTGATGCCGCTGACCCATTCGCTGAAGGTGCTTTCAAAAGGCACCTGAAATCCGGCGAAATCCTCGATCCCAACAAAAGCGCCAAAGGCTGCGGGGCCATGCCACATCATGTCTTCGTGCCAATAAGCCCGCCAAGCCTCATCTTCGGTTGCGAGGCCGTGCAACATGGACTGCATCAACTCTAGAGAAGATGCTGAACGTGCGGGATCGTTGGTCTGCCATTGCTGACCGTCTTGGGTGGCCGGGCCAGGCAGGAACCCTGTGTAGCCACTTTCAGCGCCAACGGATCCTTTGATCGGCCATTGGCCCGCCGCGATCATCAGCGCGGGAATATCAAGGAACACGTAACTTTCGACCGCCCTGCCGTTCTCCATCCGGTGGAATTCCCCATAGCGGATATATTCCAGATTGCCGGTCGGCTGAATATTCAGCCATGGTGCGGTGAACTTGCCAGCATAGTGTCCGGTGCAGGTCACCCAGTCACTGCCGTCAAAGCTGCCAGCGAAGGCGATATAGGCGGTGCGGTACAGTTTACCAAATGATGCCTGTAACGGCTCAATGAAATTTTTGCGATAACCTTCCGGGCCACCGACCTCGTTGAAGGGGTGCACCACATTGATGATGGCGTCTTGTGCAAAGAAGGCATCGGTTGCGGCAGTATATCCGTCTTCTGCCGGATGGCGGCAGGCTTCAGTATATGCTTGCAATGCAGCTTTGTTGATAGAGAGTGTCATGGTCGCGAGTATCCTGAATTTAACCTTTTACCGCGCCTTGGGTTAGACCCGAAACGATCTGGCGTTGGAAGAACATCACCAGCACAAACAGCGGTGCGGTGGCGGAGACAACGGCGGCGACGGCGAACATCACATTGCCTTCGGTTTGCGTCGTTCCAAGGAAGCTGGCGATTTTAGGCACCATTGTCTGGTTTTCCTTCGATAGCAGCATCGAGGTTACGGCGAAGTCATTATAGGCCAATAGGAAGCTGAACAGACCGGTGGTAATCACGCCTGGCCACATGATCGGGATGATGACATGGCGGAAGGCTTGGAATTGTGAACAGCCGTCAACCTTGGCGCTTTCATCCAGTTCTTTCGGGATTTTCTGGAAAAAGCTGTGCAGCATCCAAAGCGTGAAAGGTTGGTTGATTGCAACCAGCACAATGATGGTGGTCGGAAGAATGCCCCAAAGGTTCCATTCAAAGAATGGTAACAGGTAACCAGAAACCAGCGTGATCGGTGGCATGGCACGGAAGATCAGCGCCGTGATAAGCAACCAGAAAGTATAGCGGTAGGACGAGCGAGACAGGGCATAGCCACCAAGTGTGCCGAAGGTTAGTGAGATGGTCACGACAAAGAAGCAAACGATGGCGGTGTTGAACACGGCCCGCCAGAATTCCTCTTGGATCCAGGCACCTTCGTAACCATTATCGGTAAAAGCGCTGCCGTGCTCGGCGATGGTGCGCACACCGGTCAGAGAGTCGGTCCAATCCCCTTTAGAGAAAAAGTCGAGTTCAACTTTGAATGATCCCCAGAGCGTCCATAGGAATGGAAAGGCAGCAAGGATCAGCCATATCACCACAAATGCGGTCGACAGGGTGCGCAGGGCGGGAGGTTGTTTGAAAGCTTTTACTGACATGGTTCAACCCTTTGTGCTGAAGTCGCGCCAAGTGCGGACAAGCACCGGAGACAGGAGGATGGATACGCCGATAATAGTCAGGACCGAAGTCGTTGCGGCGGAAGATAGCAGGCGGGTTTCACCGCCGAGATCGTTAAAGATGATCCAAGAGAGGGACGTTGCGTGGGCTTCGGCGTTGAAGCCGACAATCGGTTCAAAAACCCGGAAGTTATCCATCAGCTGAATGAGGGCCACGAAGGTCACAAGTGGCATCAGATGCGGGATCACCACGTATTTGGTTTGTTGCCAGCGGGTGGCACCATCAATCATGGCACTTTCGAGCGTGTCTTTGGGCAGAGTCTGCAATCCGGCGTAAAAAACCACGAAGGCGAAGGGCGCAGCGTGCCAAACCCCGTAGACAATCAGCATGACCCAAGTCAGCCCGGTTGAAGCTTTGAGCGATAGGTCGGGATCAGAAAACAGCCACTGTAGGCCCGTGCCGATTACACCGCGGCTGTCGATCATCCAGAACAGGATCAGTGAACCAATCAGCGGTGTGACAATCATCGGCAGCAATGAAAAGAAGATCACTAGGCCTTTGAGATGGCGGTGGAGAGAGTTCACAGAGATCGCGATCACAAAACCAAGTGCAATCAGCAATGGTGTGACCGTGAATGTGTAGGTCAGGGTGAAGCCCATCGCGCGGTAAAACGGCAGGTTGGCGAGGGATCCTAAGAAATCACCAATGCTGTCGCGGTTACGCCAAGCGTCGCCCACTTCGGTCACGGCGAGGTGACCACGGTCGAGGTAAATACCAAGGCCTGCAAATCGGCCGAGAGGCGCTTCGGCACGTAGGGCTTCGGTGGCCTCGGCATCAATCGAGGTGCTTTCGGTGCAGCCAAAGGGGCCGCAGTTTTCGACGACCTTAAATACCTGCTCGTGTGGGGTGAATAACGATTGTGTGACGACCGACATGATCGGCAGGGCAATAAACAGTAACATTGCCGTCGCCGTAGGGAGGATAAACCAGAAGAATGTCTTGTGCTTCATGAGTCCGGCTCCGGGCTGCTTTGGTTTGAATAAAGGGAGAGGGCAGGAAGAGGCGTACCCCTTCCTGCGATGTCGTGGGGCTGCTTACTGCAGGTAACCCTTTTCTCTGGCGGCAGCGGAGTAAGCCGCTTCGACGTCAGCCAATGCTGTTGCCGCGTCTTCTTTGCCTTGCATAAAGTCCGACAGCTCAGCACCCAGAGCTGAATGAAGCAGCCCTTGGAACGGCAGCATCGGGTAAGGAACCGCGTTCATGTTTGCGGCGGCAAACACACCGGTTGCAGCTGGCGTTGGCTCGTAACCATCAATCAACCAGACTGCCATCGGAGTGGTTTCGTCATTTAGCAGAGCTGGGTTGATCGCATGTGTCAGGGCCTGGAAGGTTGCAGCAGCATCTTCATCAGAGATGTTTTTGGCCACCGTCCAGCCATCCCACCACAGGGTGGTTGCCGGGGTAGAGCCGCCGCCAACAGTCATCGGCGCTGAAATCATGGTGTTGTCGACCACTACTTGGCTTGAGCCTTCGGTTTCACGCAGCGGCCCAACGCGTGAGCCCCACATGTTCATTAGCGCGACGTTGCCGGCTTTCCATTCTGCTGAGGTTGCGTTGCTGTCATGGGTCAGGAAGTCGGGATTCATGTATTCTGAAAGCGACTTCATCATTTCGAGCGCGGCAATGCCCTGTTCGTTGTTGATGGAAGCTTCGGCGGTCCCTGAGGTGAAGAATTCGCCCCCCATGCCGATATACATGTTGTTGAATTCTTGGGCTAGGTTCCAGCCAGCTTTGTAAGCGCCGCCAAGTGGATACTCCATGATGCCTTGCTCACGGATTTGAGCGGCGGCTGCCAACATATCTTCGTAAGATGCGGGCGGCTCAGCGCCGATCTGTTCCAGAATGTCAGCGCGATAAACAAGGTGTTGGGCGTTTGCCATAAAGGCCACGGCCATGATTTTACCATCGACAGTTATCAACTGGTTGCGTTTCAGGTCTTGGCCGTATTGTGCCACCAAATCGTCAAGCGGGCGGATGACATCTTCGTTCATTAGGGCGACGATAGATGAGTTCGCTACAATAGCTGAAGTATACTCCGCTGGGTTGCCGGTCATACCGGCGACATTGATCTTCTGATGATCAGCGGTCAGGTTTGCTTCGACTTCGCCGCCGGTGCATTCCTGCGCTCCGGCGCCCACAGCCTGAATCGCTGGGAATTCATTGCCGACAATATTGACGCGGCCTGAAATTTCGCACGCCGCGTAAGCGTTGCCGGCCATAAGGGCCAAAGAGCTGGCCAAAGCCACTTTCTTTAGAAACATGTTGGTCTCCCTGTGTGTTCGGGGGCGTCTCCTGAACCTTCTCCCCCAAGGTGATCCCGGTGAGCCGGGAAATGAATGGGCCTTAAGCCCCGATCCGTGCCCCTGTTTCAGCGTCAAATAGGTGGCAAATATCTGCTGGCACTGAGATGGAAACGGTTTCTCCGATCTTGGCACGGTAGGATTTGTCGGCTTTTACACTGACGAGGGCACCGCCGACGCGGACGGAAACCATCGTGGCATCGCCGAGAAGTTCCATCGTGTAGATTGGAGCGGTAATTTGTCCGTCGCCTTTTTCGGCAAGGGATGCGTCTTCGGCACGGTAACCTAGGGTGACGGGGCCATTGGGCAGATCAAGGCCGCCAATCGCAACGTTTTTTGCATGGAAAGCGCCGTCTTTGATTTCGCCTTCCATCAGGTTCATCGCCGGGTTGCCAATGAAGCTGGCAACAAAGGTGTTAGCCGGACGGTCATAAATCTCGGTCGGGCTTCCGACTTGTTGCACGATGCCAGATTTCATTACCACCACGCGGTCAGCGAGGGTCATGGCTTCGATCTGGTCATGGGTCACATAGATTGTGGTGACGGCCAGTTCGTGGCTGAGGTTTTTGATCTGCGCTCGGGTTGAAACACGAAGCTTGGCGTCAAGATTCGACAGCGGCTCGTCCATCAGGAACACTTTGGGTTTACGAACAATTGCCCGGGCAAGGGCGACACGCTGTCGCTGACCGCCGGACAGTTCTGCCGGTTTGCGGTGCAGGAATTCATCAAGCTCAACCATGGCACTTGCGCGCATGACGCGCTCGTCATGTTCGGCCGGATCGATGCCACGCACTTTCAGCGGAAAGCGGATGTTTTCGTAGACATTCATATTTGGGTAAAGTGCATAGCTCTGGAACACCATAGCGACATCACGATCCTTTGGTTCAAGGTCATTCACGACCCGTCCGTCAATGGTGATTTCGCCTTCGCTGGCATCTTCGAGCCCGGCGATCATCCGCATTGTAGTGGTCTTGCCGCACCCTGAAGGTCCGAGCAGAACCAAGAACTCACGGTCGGCTATCGTTAGGTCGAAACTGTCAACTCCAACAAAAGCACCCCAACGCTTTGACAGGTTTCGCAACTGGATCTCGGCCATCGGTTCCTCCCTGATGGAATCATTTTTGCATACGCTTGCAAAAACCATAGACTTAGGGTGTGCAATTTGGCAAGTTATTTTTGCAAGCGTATGCAAAAAAGAAGAGGAGTACTCGAAAATGGTAGATTTTCAGAAGGAAAAACAAGTAGTTCGCAGTTATTATGCTGAACTGGATCAGGCTGATGGCGAAGCAATTAATGCGGTTGTGAGTCGGAATACAGCGCCTGATTACCTCTGGCGTGGCTTCCATCCGTTTAATGAACAAAATGGTGGGGACGCGGTTGCAGATGCTTTCTGGAAGCCTTTGCGTGTGGCCTTGAAACGGATGCAACGGCGTGAAGACATCTTTATGGCTGGTCACAACGATATTGCCGGCCACGAGGGAACCTGGGTCATTTCGATGGGCCATTTGATGGGACTATTTGATGACGAATGGTTGGGTATCAGGCCTACCGGAAAAATTGCGATGCTGCGCTATTGTGAGTTCAACAAAGTCGAAGGTGATAAGATCACCGAAACAGCAATGTATTTTGATATTCCGCATCTGATGATGCAGGCCGGATTGCAGCCGTTCCCACCTCAAACTGCCGCACATCTGGTGCAGCCTGGGCCAGTGACTCATGAAGGGTTGATGTTTGACGTTCAAGATCCGGTTGAGGGCGCGAAGACGCTTGCCTCCATCGAATATATGATAGGTGACATCAAAACTTGGACTGGCGGGCGCGCCGAGCCGTTGGTTGATGAACTGCGCCGCAGCTGGAACGACGATATGATCTGGTGGGGGCCGGCTGGCATCGGCGCGACCTATACGGTTGAACGTTACGCTGAACAGCATTCAGGACCGTTCCGTGCAGGGTTCAAAGACCGTATCTTCAATGGCCATCTATGCCGAGTAGCTGAGGGGAATTTCGGTGGTTTTTTCGGTTGGCCCAACCTGACCCTGACCCCGACCGGTGGCTTTATGGGTATGCCGGGCAGCGATAAACCCGGTGATATGCGGGTAATCGATATGTATCGGCGCGACGGTGACAAGCTGACCGAAAACTGGATATTCATTGACCTGCTGCATTTCTGGAAAATGCAGGGCGTGGATATCCTCGAACGAACAACCGGAATTGCCTAGGCGTTTTCGTCATGTTGATCGATGAATGCCCCAGAAGGCCACTGCCAGATAAAACTTAGTTGAAGTGGCCAGGGCGGCCTCACGGCGTTGCAGGATGACAAAACGCGACCCATTCCGCTATTTCAAAACCAGCCCCGACATCATCCGCCTTGCGGTGATGTTGTACGTCCGGTTCCCGCAGTCGCTCCGGAATGTGGAAGATTTGCTGCATGAGCGCGGGATCGACATTAGCCATGAGACTGTGCGGTTTTGGTGGAACAGATTCGGCCCGTTGTTCGCCGTGGCGATCCGAAGAAAACGGGTTCAGCAACTTCGAGCTCACTCGAACTGGCAATGGCATTTGGACGAGGGTTTTGTGAGGATCAACGGCGAAGCTCACACCCCTGGCGGGCCGTTGACCACGAAGGGGAAGTTCTGGAATCTTTTGTCACGAAGCGTCGTGATCGCAAATCGGCGTTGAAATTCCTCAGAAAAACAATGAAGCGCTTTGGCCAACCAAATGTCACCGTGATTGATAAACTGCGCTCATGCGGTGCCGCGATGAAGGTCATCGGCAATGTTGACAGACAAGAAACCAGTTGCCGACAATCAGGAACCCACACTAGGTGGCGGTGAACATCATTGTGCCCGCTAATCCAAGGGCAAGTGCAGTGTCCGGTGCAAGAGCGCCTGAAGCCGCCATTGCCAGAGCTATAGCACCAATCCAGAGTACAACTGCGGCGCTCACTTCCCAGCCGGCAATAATACGGAACAGGAACCGCCTCAGCCGCACATTGGTAAGGCGGCGGTAGGCCACAAACTGATAGGCCTCTGGATAGTCCTCGTGCATATGGGCCATATCCATCACCTCGGCGGTGTAGGTCTCATTCAGAAAAGGGTGAAAGACGTTTTCAAACCCGCCGATTGTAAGCCAAGTCGCCATGAAGGCAACGCTGACAGCTAAAACGGCGAGCACAGTGATCTCCAGCAATGTTTTGCACTCCGCTAGTGAGTGCCTGCCGGACGGTGCCGGCAGGCAGGTGTTTCAGGCTCAGGCTTTCCAGTACATGTATTGCGGATACAATTCGTTCGAGATGTGAATCTCCGCACCCTTCAGATTGCTTTTGGAGTGGTTGTAGAGGGCACGCCAGTGGGGTTGAATGATCACCCCTTCGTCCACCATGATCTGCTGCAGCCTTGCCATCAGCGCCAGAGCCCCCTCCGGATCAGTAACATGAGCACCGATATCGGCATATTCTGGGTGGATGGGAGAAACATGATGGTTTTCGGCTGGGCGGCCCTGACCGCTGTAGGCAATTTCCAGCACCACCGCATGGTTGACGGCCATGGCCAGTGCGCCGCGGACCCTTGCGTCGGCATAGACTGTTTCGCCATTCACCTCTGCTGTCTGGTTGCAACGTGCCAACACGGTGGCAGCGGTGGTGACTTCATGCTTATTCCAGTCATCCAGCGTGTCGAAGATGTCAACGAAATCGTCTAGGTGTCATAGGTCACATCAACTTCATCTGCTTCGGCACCAGAAAAATGTGCCCCGGGTTCGGCGCCGTAGTCAATGAATTCGATCCTGTCCATGTAAGCGCCGTTGCCCACATTCCACCACTGATGATCCGGATTGCGCACCAAAACAGCCTTGCTGCCAGCATCGTAGGAAACAGACAGGTAGGGACCTGTACCAATGGCGTTTTCCAGCATCGTCGCTTCATTGAAGGAGGAATGCACAATCGCCGCCGGGTAGTCAGTAAAACCGGAGATCAACGAAATATCCGGCTGCGGTAGGCTGAGCGTCAGGGTGTGGTCGTCTATTATTTCAATCGTACCGGAGCGCATTTTACTGGCTTCCGGATCGACGATCACCTGCATCTTGCCCGCCATAGCGTTGCCTTCGACGGTGTCGTCACAGAAGCGCTCAATATTCTGTGCAACGTCTTTCGCCGTGATGTCCCGGGGTAGTGCCTTACCGGTGCGGGCAAGATAATTCATGGATTTTCCTCTCTTTTCAGGTCGTGAGTTGACCTTTGATTTGTGGCCGGGTCAGGGGCACTCATTCAATTGTTCTTAAATACGCATTTCATTGATGCCGTCAGTCTCAGAGACCGACACACACATGCTGGACAGTGTGCGGGGTTGCTCATACGGCCACGGGCGGCCACGGTGCAGGGTTGCCCGCTGATCCCAGATCAGCACGTCGCCCACCTCCCAGTTGTGGGAATAGGTGAATTGGGGCTGGGTGCAGAACTCCATCAGTTCGTCCAAGAGTGCCACGCTTTCTGCCTCGTCGTATCCATCAACCTTATAAGCGTGCGACGCGATGTAGAGCGCATCACGCCCGTTCACCGGATTGGTCCAGAGCGCATTCCAGTGTGTCGCAGGCCATTTGTTGAACATCGGAAGTTTAGCAAGTTCGGGTGATATTTTTTTGCGTGAGGTTGCAAAGTGATGCCAGATGCCCCGGCCGCGGATCCGCGCGCGCATCTCTTCGGGCATGGCCGCCCAGGCGGCACGGGTCGAGGCGAGTTCGGTCTGGCCGCCCTCGCTGGCCACAACGCGGGCAGTGATGATGTTGGTCAGGGCCGGTGTGGATATAAACGTGCTGTCGGCGTGCCACAGAAAATTTGACTGCAGGTTCAGCGTATGCAAATCCATTTCGCCGGTCACTGTCCCATTTTCGCGCACGTTCGACACTTTCGGGATCGAAAACTTCTCCCCAGGTTTGCGTTCGTCCGCCATGCGATCTTCAATCTGCCCAAAGGTTTTTGCCAGTTCAAGGTGCGCCTCGTCACTGAAGTCCTGTCTGCGGAACAGGAGCGCCGAGTGTTCCTCAAACAGCGCACGCAATTCACCGAAGCGACCAGAAGGGACGACGTCCGCCAGTTGGACGTCAGTGACTTCAACGCCAAACGCTGGTGTGATCGGGGTGGTTGTAAAAGTAGTCATGAGGTGGTTCCAGATACGGTTTTGGCTTCAATTTCTTCAGGGGTCAGGTCCTTGACCATTTCCCAGGCTGTGGATTTCGCACTGTTGAGCAGACCCCTGGGGTCCAGACGTTTTTTCCAGGCCAGGTGCTTGTAGTCAGCGGAATGCATTTTGCCGCCTTCTATTTGGTTGACGTGGGCGTCGTAGACAGTGAAACCGTGCGCCTCGTAAGTCTGGTTGATCTCCTGCAGGCGCTCTTCGCCCGAATACCAGATGATTGGCAGGTCTATGGAGACGACCTTGCCGCCCAGACGAATGAATTCGTTGTGCATCCAAACATCTTCACCCAGGTCGCCCGCCAGCCTGGCAATGGCCGCGTCATCGGCGGGGTCCGGTACGCCGATCTGCTGATAAGTGGCGGTCCGATCCGACTTCAGAACCTGCAGCGTGGTGTGGTTGAAGCAGAATTCAAAAACATGGGGGATGCCTGCCGCTTCCCGGTCTGTGTCGTTGAGGGCAAGGTCGGTCTCGCCGCCAAGCCCGGCAACCAGCCGCTTAAACTCCGGCACGTCGCGTGCGGGCACATAACTGGCCAGAAGGTCGTGCCGCTCACGCAGATGCCCTTTCAGGCGGGGGAAATACTCAACGATCCGCGTATCCACAACGCTGACCATCTTTGGTGAGATGCTCTCTGCGGTGGCCAGCGCATAGCCTGCGGCGTAAGCCTTTTGGTAGCCGTCAAAGGTCGCCATGCAGGCGATCCAGTCTTCTGTGGGCACCGTGCGCAGGGTCACATCTGTGATCACCCCATTCATTCCCCACGCGTGGTGGATTTTCAGAACATCTTCGCCCTCAAACACATGCTCCTGCGGCTCGGCTTCAACCGAGAGCGCGGTCAGTGCGATCAGGTTACCTAGCTCACGTAGTGCGCCCGTGGCAAGTGAGCCGATCCCAACTGACCCGCCGGCTACAAAGCCGCCGACCGTGGCGATGTTCTGTGTGGAAGGAAACATAGCCATTTCCTGCCCGGTTTCTTTCAGCGCCGCGTTGATATCGACCATCAAAGCGCCTGCCTCAGCGCGTACAAATCCGTCGCCAATTTCCAGAATACGATTCATGCCGGTGGTATCGATGATCAGCCCGCCGTCGACCGGTACTGCCTGGCCGTAATTGCCCGTTCCTCCGCCGCGCAGAACCACAGGGACCCCGGCTTCATAGGCCAGTTTCAGGCAATGTTTCATCTCTTCGGGTGATTTTGGTACCGCCACAAGATCGCCGAAACTGCGTTTCAGCTGCTCGTTCAGGATCGGGCTGTACCAGAAAAAATCGCGCGAGCGCTTTTTCACCAAGACAGCCTGATCGATCACTTCCACAGGGGCGAGCCGCGAAGCAAATGCCGCCCAGTCCACCTCTGATTTTCCAGATATTGAAGTCACGAAAGTTCTCCTATCAATGCATCTGACAGGGATTGCGGGGCGTCTGCGCCCGCAAGCAGGTCGGATGTAGATGTTGCGTCGAACAACAGGAGATCCCCGATTGCAGCCCCGTCGACGAATGTGGGAGCAAGGCCAAGCGCGGATTCCGCGCTGGTGGTGATCATGGGAAAATAGTCGCCAAAGGGCGGGTCAAGATGGGCGGCAAGGGCCGCAAGCGCCAACGTATGGCGGGGATCGTGCCGGCCCAGCGGGCAAAACGCGTCTCGC
>MAAC01014831.1_pt1 | contig 20325 bp, 18 predicted proteins | sample 1115981 | NCBI WGS metagenome assembly MAAC01 (sample SAMN04961126, study PRJNA320927) | seawater metagenome | isolation source: sample BD02T64 sea water enriched with oil for 64 days | place: USA:Gulf of Mexico | collected 2013-07-27
ATAAAAAAATGTGCCTTGATTATGAGTCGCTCAGACTTCCTGAAACGAGCATCTTCAAGTGGAACGGGTATATACGCGTCTAAGGTACTCATTTATGCCATCGAAAAACATGCTCTCTAAAAAATTATTACTTTCAGGTGTTGCTCTCAGTGTATTGTTGGCTTTACCAGTCACTTTTGCACAGACACCTATTGATACAGCGACTACAAAAGAAACAATACCTAAATGGTCTGTTAACTCGCCACAAGGTAGCTTTACCACGGCTGATATAGACGTACGTTCAGGTACTTGGATGAATGTTGACTTAAGTCCTGATGGCAAAAGCATTATTTTTGATTTATTAGGTGATATCTACACCATGCCGGCTTCTGGCGGTGAAGCAACGCCATTAATGACTGATATCGCTTGGCAAATGCAACCGCGCTTTAGTCCGGATGGTAAGTATATCGCTTTTACTTCTGATGAAGATGGTGGCGACAACTTATGGATAATGAAAGCGGATGGCAGCGATGCAAAAGCGGTAACTACTGAAACATTTCGTTTATTAAATAGCCCAGCATGGTCGCCAGATGGTAATTATATTGTTGGCCGTAAACATTACACAGGTACTCGCTCTCTAGGTGCAGGTGAAGTGTGGATGTATCATAAATCGGGCGGTAATGGCGTAATGCTAACTAAACGCCCGAACGAGCAAAAAGATTTAGGCGAGCCAGCATTCTCTCATGATGGAAAGTATGTTTATTTTTCACAAGATGCTACGCCAGGAAAATCCTTTCACTATTCTAAAGACTCTGAAAAGGGCATTTATAAAATTAAGCGTCTTGAGCTTGAAACGGGCGAAATTAAAGTGATTGTATCAGGTAAAGGTGGTGCTATAAGACCGACACTTTCACCCGATGGCAAGTATTTAGCGTTTATTAGCCGTGATGATTTCCAATCAAACTTATATTTGTACAACCTTAAAAGCGGTGAGCAAACCAAAATTTATGATGGTTTAGACCGTGATATGCAAGAAACTTGGGCTATTCATGGGGTTTACCCTACGATGGCTTGGACACCTGACAGTGACGGGATCGTTTTCTGGTCAGGGGGTAAAATCAACAAGTTATCACTTGACTCTAAAAAAGCTAAAGTGATTGATTTTCATGTTAAAACACAGAAGAAAATTCAAACAGCGGTACGCTTCCCACAAGATTTAGATCAAAAAATCTTTGATACTAAAATGCTGCGCGATGTCAAAGTATCGCCTAATGGTAAGCTTGCTGTTTATGAATCTATGGGGCACCTTTATACCAAAAGCCTGCCCAAGGGGAAGCCTAAGCGTTTAACTAAACAAAAAAGCCAATTCGAGTTAAACCCAAGTTTTTCACGTGATGGTAAAAAGATTGTTTATGTGAGTTGGGATGATAAAAACTTAGGCCAAGTACGTGTTGTTTCTAGCCGGGGTGGTAAAGGTAAAGCGATAACGCGTGAACCAGGAAAATACGTTGAACCAAGCTTTTCTCCAGGTTTCAGCTAAGGGGGGCAAGGCTAAACTTGTCACTGAAGAGGGTATACAACCGCACTTTGGTGCACGAAATGATCGTATCTATATAACACGTGATGGAGAAACACCTCATATCTCACGGATTGATATAGATGGTCAACATGATACCAAGTTATATCAAGGCAAGTTTGCTTCAGAATATCGGGTATCACCGGATGGTAATTACCTTGCTTTTGCCGAGCGTTTTAAAGTCTTTGTGACACCTTTTGTCGAGCGTGGTGATGTGATTGATATTGGTCCTAAAGCTGAAAACTTACCGGTAGAGCAGTTATCAATACGTGCTGGTGAAGGTATTAATTGGAATGGCAAATCAAATGAGCTTTATTGGAGTCTTGGTGCTGATTTATATCAAGCATCAATAAAAGGTTTATTTGATATTACGGCTAAAACGTCTGATGAAAATGCTGATGAAGCAGAGCCTGAAACTAATGTAACTACTGTAGTTAACGACATCAATGTCATTAACTTAAGTTATAAACAAAAAGTTGATATTCCATCTGGTCATCTTGCTTTTGTTGGCGGTAAAGTTATCACTATGGAAGGTGAGCAGGTTATTGATAACGGGGTTGTCCTTGTTGAAGGTAACAAAATCAAAGCGGTAGGCATTAATGGTCAAGTAAAAATTCCAAATGATGCCATCATCATTGATATTACTGGCAAAACAGTAATGCCTGGGTTAATTGATGCACATGCCCATGGTCCACAAGGCAGTGATGAAATTATTCCGCAGCAAAATTGGAAAAATTATGCAGGCTTGGCGTTAGGTGTAACCACAATTCATGATCCTTCAAACGATACTACAGAATTTTTTGCCGCCAGTGAAATGCAAAAAGCCGGTAAGATAGTCGCCGCACGTTTATTCTCAACAGGTACTATTTTATATGGTGCCACTATCCCTGGGTATACGTCACATGTTGATAGTCTGGACGATGCTAAATTTCACGTTGAACGTTTAAAAGCGGCAGGGGCCTTTAGTGTTAAAAGCTATAACCAGCCACGTCGTAACCAACGCCAGCAGTTTATTCAAGCAGCACGTGAATTGGAAATGATGGTTGTACCTGAAGGAGGGTCATTACTACAACATAACTTAACCATGGTTGTTGATGGGCATACGACTCTGGAACATTCTATTTCTACTGCTAAAATTTATGCTGATATCAAACAATTATGGTCACAATCTGATATGGCTTACACGCCAACTATGGGCGTGGCTTATGGCGGTATTTCCGGCGAAAATTATTGGTATGATACGACTAATGTTTGGGAACACCCACGTTTAAGTCAATATGTGCCTAGCGAGTTTTTAGATCCCCGCTCTATGCGTCGACCAAAAGCACCGCTTCATCATTACAATCACTTTAACGTGGCAAAAGTAGCTAAAGAAATGCAAGACTTAGGTGTAGTAGTTAATGCTGGTGGTCACGGACAGCGCGAAGGCTTAGCAATGCACTGGGAAATGTGGATGATGGCACAAGGTGGTATGACACCACTGCAAGCCATTCGTACCGCAACTATTTCTCCTGCAAAATCACTTGGTTTGGATAAAGACTTAGGTTCGATAACTGTTGGTAAACTCGCTGACATAATTGTCATTGATGGTGATATCACTAAGGATATTCGCCTAAGTGATAAAGTCACTCATACTATGATTAACGGCCGCTTGTATAATGCCGACACCATGAATGAAATTGGTAACTACGATAATAAACGTGAAAAATTCTATTTCGAAGAGAAGTAGAAACCGTTAACAACCAGTAAAACAATAGCCAGTAAGGATCTCTTACTGGCTTTTTTACTTTCATAAAAGAGATGTTTGTAAATATTAAAAGGAAATTAACGCATGAGAAAGAGTTTACAAGATAAGATTATTGAAGTGTGTGATAAAAAAGTGGCACAAAAGGGGGATAATGTCGGTTTATCATTCTATGCATTTTTTGCCAATAAAAACGATGATCCTGATTTATTAATGGAAGCTGCAACATGGTGGATTATGACTCATAAACTCGACCACTTTGAAAAAGCCCTAAAAATTAAAACCTTGATCATTTCAGAGATGTAAGTTGCACTGTGATGATTGAATAATCAATCAATATAACCATACAATAATTATGGACTTATAATAACGAACGACCTAGTATGAAAGTAAAGGTATTGCTTTAATTCAAAAAATTAATATTAGCAGAGCTAAAAATAACTAATATTTATCACCATTAATTATGGTGATATACCGACTTACATTATTGTACTTGACCAAAGGATTGGGATAAAAATGATGATTACTTTTCTCTCTAAAAAGCTGCTAACGGAAATAGAGCTGGTATGAATTATTTTGGATACTCACAAACTAAATCCTCTATACAGGTCATTTCGGTTGGCTTTATCATCATAATTTTGTTGGTGGTGTTATTCGCCTTCATGACGATACAAGAAAACAAAAAGCATGCTGAACTCAATGAAAAAATGTATAAACACCCCTTTTCGGTCAGTATTGCTGTATTAGAAGCAAATGGCGACATACTTGCTATGCACCGATATATGAAGGACCTTGTATTAGCTAGCAACAAAGATGACTTGAACGTAGCTATTTCCTTGGTAAATCAACATGAACATGAAGTCTATCGCCATTTTGAATTAATCAAAGATCGTTTTCTTGGGGATAAAGAAAAAATTAATATCGCATTCATGACCTTTGTTGAGTGGAAATCTATTCGCGACGAAGTACTTGCTTTGAAACGTAATAACCAAGATCAATTGGCTGCTAGTATTACCACAGGAAAAGGTGCCGATCATGTTAAAAAGCTAAACCAGAACATGCGTTTTTTAATCAATTTTGCTGGTAATAAAGCGCTTGAGTTCAAAGACAGTAGTCATGACTCTCATGATTTAAGTAAAACCTCTTTCTACTACTTGCTCACTTTCACTATTTTATCGAGTATCTTAACCGCATTTCTTGTTATCTTTCTGGTTAGAAAAGCTGAGTTTTCTCGTAATGAAAGTGAAGAACGCTTTGAAGCTATTTTTAATAACACTGAAGTTTCTATTTGGAGTGAAGACTTTTCTAGCGTTGTAATAGCACTAGAAAAATTAAGGCAAGAAGGAGTTGAGGACCTAAAAAAGCACTTGTATGAAAATATAGACCTTGCTTGGAATTTAGCGGCGATGGTTAAAGTTAATTCTGTCAATAATGCAACATTAAAACTTTTTGGGGCAACAAGCCAAGCTGAATTTATAAGCAAAATTGAGCAAACTTTCGGTGCAGATGCAATTGATGTATTTATTAACGAAATGTGTGCCATATGGACTAATCAAGAAACTTTTCTATCTGAAGCGAATTTTCAGACGTTAGACGGGCAAGAAATTAAAGCACTTATCTCATTTCAAACACCGTCAACAACAAATAATTTCCGCAATGTACCGGTAAGTATTGTTGATATTTCTGATCATAAAAGACTCGAAAAGAAGCTCAAGCTTTCATCTCGAGTCTTTAGTGATACACATGAAGGCATCATAATTACAGATGCGAATAAAATTATTGTTGATGTTAACCCTGCGTTTTCCAAGATTACTGGCTATAGCCGAGAAGCAGTCATAGGTAAAAACCCTAAGATTCTAAGTTCTGGCAAACAGCAACCTCAATTTTATTCTCTGATGTGGCAACAAATCACCGAATTAGGATATTGGCAAGGTGAAATTTGGAATCGCAGAAAAAATGGCGAGATTTACGCAGAATTACTAACCACCTCATCATTGAAAGATTCAGAGGGTCGTATAGTTAACTATTTAGGTATGTTTACAGATATAACGCATAGCAAACGCCAACAAGAAACTATGCGCCGGATGGCTCATTACGATCCGCTGACCGGATTACCCAACCGAACACTGCTACTAGACCGTTTCAATCAAGCCATTGCCCACTCAAAGCGTTCAAGTACATTGCTGGCAGTTTGTTTCCTAGATTTAGATGACTTTAAGCCGGTTAATGACATTTATGGTCATGATGTAGGTGATAAACTACTGATTGATGTAGCGCATCGCCTTGAATTAGCCATCAGATCGGAAGACACAGTTTCACGTCTCGGTGGGGATGAGTTTTCTATACTTTTGGGTGATATAAAATCAACGAGTCAATGTTATGAGATGCTTGAAAGAATTATTCACTCCGTTAGTGCCACTTACTTTATCGATGAAAACTCCATCAACATCAGTGCATCCATTGGTGTTAGTCTCTCTCCGTTAGATGGCGTGGAATTAGACTCTTTATTACGCCAAGCTGACCAAGCTATGTATCAAGCGAAACAACAAGGTAAAAATAATTACCAGCTCTTCGATATAGAACAAGCACAAAAAACAAGTCGACGGCATGTCAAATTACAAGAACTTCAGCAAGCTTTAATTAATCATGAACTTTGTCTATATTACCAACCTAAAGTAAATATGACCTCGGGTAAAATAATTGGGCTTGAAGCTTTAATTCGTTGGCAACATCCTGTTAAAGGGCTTATATCACCGCTAGAATTCTTACCCTTGATTGAAGGTACAGACTTAGAAATCCAAGTTGGTGAGTGGGTAATTGATCAAGGCATGGCTCAGCTTGAACGATTGAATAAACACGGTATTAATATAGAAATGAGTGTTAATGTCTCTGCTATGCAGTTTTTAAATACTTGTTTCCTTGATAGTCTTAATGCTGCACTCAATCGCCACCATGATATCGATTCTCGCAATTTCAAATTAGAAGTTTTAGAAAGTAGCACCCTAGGGAATTTAGAACGTATCAGTAACATTATTCGTGCTTGTCGTAATAAGTTGGGTATTAGAATTGCATTAGATGATTTTGGTACAGGGTACTCATCACTATCCCATCTTCGACAACTTCCCGCTGATACTATCAAGATTGATCAAAGTTTTGTTCAAGATGTTTTAATAGATCCGGATGACTTCGCCATTATTGATGGCGTGATTGGGCTGAGTAAATCATTTAGCCTAAACGTCATTGCAGAAGGGGTTGAAACGACAGCACACGGGCTGATGTTACTTTTGATGGGCTGTAAAAATGCGCAAGGTTATGCAATTTCAAAACCTATGCCGGCAAATACGTTAGTGGATTGGATTAAAGAATACAAACCTAACCAAACTTGGCTAGAATACAGTCAGGTGGAAATGACGCTTCCAGTAAAAAGAGTGAAACAACTTGAATTGATACTCAATCACTGGCTTAAAAATGTAGAACGATTTTTACAAGGTGATATGGAAGTAACAATGGGTGAATGTGTTATGAGCTGTCATTTTGACAAATGGATTATTCGGTTAAGACAGGAAAAATTATTCGAAGATTTATGGATTAATAAATTACAGCAGGCTCAAAATGTCGTGCACTTTGTTGCAGAGGAGTTGGTAAGTCATCGTCAGACGAGCACTAATCCTCCAACAAAAGATGAGTTAAATAAGCTACATAGCTCATTTGATAAATTATTATCAGTTCTGGATAAACAAGCTGTTTTAGAATGTAAAAAATAGCGCCTTTTTAGGCGCTATATTATTTAGAACATACCGTTATCATGAGCCATTTTTTCTGGGACTTCTTGAATTATGTCCCAGTGCTCAACTATTTTACCATCTTCAATGCGAAACAAATCATAGAAGGCTTGTGCTTTACCATTCCATCTACCTTCGCTTTGCGTTAGGACAAAGTTGCCTTCACCTAGAATACGGTGAACTTTATGGTAATCAAACATATTGTTTTGGGAAATCAAATAAGCTATTGCTTCATTTAACCCCTTTAATCCATCCTTAACCATCGTATTATGTTGGTCGTATTGCTCAGTACTGATGTATTCACTAATTTTTTCAGGCGCTTTCCCAAAAAACACATCTCTCATGAAGTCGGCAATTAACTGCTTATTCTCTTTAGTTTTATCTATATCAGTAACAAGTGTTGATCCATCAAATTGTGAACGACCACTGGCAGTCTCCTTAATAACGGGTGAAATTGCATCCCAATGCTCTGCAACTTGTCCATTTTCCATGCGCCAGATATCAAAAGTTACCACATCTTTAGCGCCAAAGCTTTCTGCATTGCTGTAGGTATTATGCATCACAATAAACTCACCATCTTCTAATAAACGATGTGTTTGATAGGTGGTTCCAGCTTTTTTTAGTACAGGTAAAAAACCTAACACAGGTTCAATACCGGTAGGGACATGAGGATTATGCTGAATATACCCCTCACTAAAGTATTTTTTTATCTCATTCGCATCGTAATATTTAAAGAACGCATCTTGCGCTTTTACTGCTATTGCTTTCATTGGGCTATTTACCTTTGGGTCATTCAGTTCAGTTGCCGTGCTATTGCATGCACTGAGCATTGTAGTGGCTGCAAACGCTGCTGCGGCAATATATGAGGTTGTTTGTTTCATCTTTGAGGTTCCTATTGGTCAAATTCCATTTCATGGTATCATTAGGATACTAAGTGTCAATTAGGCACCTTGAGGTAACTAGGTTATAATTATTTAAAAAAGGCTGGCTATGCATGCATAAAGTAACTGTACTTGATAAAAAAGGTGCGCTCGATTGTCCTATTCGTGATGTAATTAACCGCATTGGTGATAAATGGAGTTTGCTCATACTGGTTGTTTTATCAGAGCAACCAACACGTTTTAATGAACTTAAAAGAACAATTGGTGATATTTCTCAAAAAGTTTTGACTAAAGTACTAAAAGAATTAGAACAAGAAGGCTATATAACACGTACTGCTTTTGATGAAAGTCCACCAAAAGTAGTTTATGACTTAACGGAAATGGGATTGAGTGTATTAACGCCCGTTGGTCAATTAATTGATTGGGCAGAAAAAAATCACGCATTGATAAAAGAGCATCGAAATAAAACAGACTAATTATCAACCACTATGATTGGCAGGCTGTTAGGCAAGGAAAATTGATTAATGGCAGTTTCATTTATGCTAATGAAAAATTAATAGGTAGACTATTCATTCAACAGTCGACTATTTATTACTTTACGTTATACTGCCGCGCTTAAATCAAGTTTTTAATATTAGCGGAGAACATTATGCACGATCTTTATTACAAAGGGCGTATTCACACCAGACATAACCATATAACCACAGGTTATAATAATAAGCGTTCCGTTAAGCTTGGTAGTGAAAAAGAACCATTAACGCTAGTGGTTAGTAGTGAAGAAAGAAAAGTAGAAATAACAAAGTTAGTTAGCGATAACGACTTATTTGCTGAAATTACGGTAGATAATGCTGCAGAAGAAAATATTATCGAACTTGAAGGCCTATTAAACAAGCCAACAACGACTCGATTTGACAAAACCCCGAATCGTAATGATCCTTGTTCATGTGGCAGTGAGAAAAAATATAAAAAGTGTTGTGGTTAATAACACTTTCCCCCCCAGCACTTCAAGATATCAGCCTAGGAATATAGTGGGGAGAACAAGGCACAAGCTTTAGATATACGGCTTTAATGATGCGTAGAATTTTAGAGCGGCCTTTAAAAAATAGACTGGGCAAACACCATCAAATCTTAGGCAAATTAATTAATCGCCTAAATATAGGCACATTTATCTCTCTATTGACTGAGTGGATAACTAATACACTTCAGTAATATCCAATTATTGATAAAAAGTTGATCTTCATTGTTTCTAATTATTTGACATTGTGGGATATTAACTAGTATTCATATCTCGTAGTCTTTATGACAACGTGACAATAGCTAATGTAATAACACGCAGTACCAAATAAAATCTAAGGAGTTAGTGATGCCAACAAATAAACACAAACGAAAAGCTTCTGCCCATTCTAAAACTAAAGCAGTTAAAAGTTTCCAATCATCTGGCTTGATAACATCACACCCAAAAGCCTTTGCTATAGGTGGCTTGTTTTTTGTTGCGCTAGGTTTATATCTGTTGGCTTTTGAATCTCAAAATAATGCAATGTTTGGTGTTGCTATGCTTTCTCTTATAGCGGGTGGTGCGACCACCATTTATGCAAACTTTGCTGTACCTAAGAAAAAAATAGATTAGGGCAGGGCCTTATCAAAGTCCACTGCTTTAAATTCAAGCGTTTATTTATTTTTATCCCTAAAACTACATCGTTAAAACAATAATTGTAATTGTATGATTTTTAACATTAACGTGTGTTTTTTGAACGTTATTGTCTAATCCTTCCATGCGTTGAAAATTGTTACATAAAATACCGTAATAATCGTGCTAAAGAGTAGCATTCTGTCTCACTTTAGATTAAATTTGCGCCTTTAATTTACTACAGTTAACAAGAGCGCCTTATGTTAGAAAATACTCTCCCTCAACTCGAACAACTGATTGAAGACATCATTGCAAAAAATAACCAACTAAAAAGCCAAGTGGCTGAACTTGAGCAGCAAAAATCATTGCTGCTTGATGAAAACGAAACTTTGCAACTTGAAGCGCTTGACGGTGAAGAAAAGCAAAAACAAACCAACAATGTATTAACCAGCCTATTAGGTAAATTACAAAGTGTAGAAGAGGTTAATTAATGATTGCTGAAGACTCTAAAGGTATCAGCATTGAAATAATGGGCAAGCAACACCAGTTTAATTGCTCAGCTGAACAAGCAGAGGATTTAAATCAAGCAGCTAACAGCCTTGCTGTTATGTGTGCTGACATTAAGAAAAAAAATGGTATGGCTAACAGCGAGCGTGCTTTATTGGTTGCGTCAATTAATTTAAGTTATTCACTGTTAATAGCGAATAATAAAATTAAGCGTTATCAACATGGTGAAGATGCTTTGATTTCTACATTAAAAAGCGCCTTATACCAAACGGATTAATTTTCGCCAAGTGATCAATACGTAGCCCTAAAGGGCTTATAAACGCTGTTGTTTTTTCGGTATTGCCGTTATCTGTTAGTGAAGGTAGCAGTAATACTGGGAATTTTATGTCTAGGTACATTAAGTTGTCTTATTTAGGAAAATCTTCATTATGGCTGATGCCAGCATTGAATTTAAAGGTACAAGCTTTACCCTGTCTGTTTTACATTTGAAAACATCAACATTAGCGGATATTCGTGCTGATTTAGTAAAAAAAGTGGCTCAAGCCCCCGATTTTTTTTACCTTGTTCCTGTCGTAGTTAGTATAGAGCAACTAGATTGTTCGGTTGATTACCAAGCGGTAAAAACCTTAATTGAAGAATTCAATTTCACCTTCGTCGGTTTTACTGGTTCGGTGGATAAAGAACAACGTAAGCTTATTCGTGAACTTGGTTTTTCTTTTGTGAATACAACAAGAGTTGATACTTCAAAAAAAGCAGCTATTGCGGAAGAGGCTCTAGCAACAGAGACCAAAGTAACGCCTGCTATCCCTGAATGTAATTTATACACAGACAAAGTCCACCGAGGGCAAATTCGTTCTGGTCAGCAACTTTATGCTAAAGATCAAAACCTCGTGGTAATTGGCTCTGTTTCAGCAGGCGCTGAAGTTATTGCCGACGGTAATATTCATGTTTATGGTTCATTACGTGGTAGAGCCATTGCCGGTGCAAAAGGTCATCATAAAGCGCAAATTTATTGCCAAAATCTTGAAGCTGAACTGGTCTCTATTAATGGTAACTATTGGCTCAGTGAGTCGATGGAGCAACACTGGGGTTCACCGGTATATATTCATTTGACGGACAGCGAACTAACGTCATCAAAACTTATTTAATAATTAACTTATAAAGGATATTCGGTCTATGGCGCGGATAATAGTAGTTACATCAGGCAAGGGTGGTGTTGGTAAAACAACGTCTAGTGCTGCAATTGGACTTGGTTTGGCGTTAAAAGGTCATAAAGTTGTTTTAATCGATTTTGATATTGGTCTACGTAACCTTGATTTGATCATGGGTTGTGAACGTCGCGTTGTTTACGACTTCGTTAATGTCATTAATGGTGAGGCAACGTTAAATCAGGCATTAATCAAAGATAAGCGCGTTAGTAGTTTGTCTATATTACCTGCCTCGCAAACGCGTGATAAAGATGCGTTAAATAAAGAAAATGTTGGTAAGGTGCTAGAAGAGCTTGGTAAAAGCTATGACTTTATTGTTTGTGATTCACCAGCAGGCATTGAAGCGGGCGCTATGATGGCACTGTATTATGCGGATGAAGCGATAGTTACTACCAATCCTGAAGTCTCTTCGGTACGTGATTCTGATCGTATTTTAGGCATGTTGGCAAGTCGCTCACGCAGAGCTGAACTTGGTTTAGAGCCAATAAAAGAACATTTATTATTAACCCGTTATTCACCTAAGCGTGTGGAAGAAGGTGAAATGCTTAGCGTAGAAGATGTGGAAGATATTCTGTCGATACCTTTATTAGGCGTGATTCCAGAATCACAAGCAGTACTCAAAGCATCGAATGCCGGTGAGCCGGTCATTTTAGATACTGAAAGTGACGCTGGCAAGGCTTATCAAGACGTTATTGACCGTCTTCTAGGTGAAACAGTTGATTTTAGGTTTTTAGTTGCCGAGAAAAAAGGCATTTTCAGTCGTATGTTTGGAGGGTAACATGGCACTTTTAGATTATTTTTTACGTAAAAAAGAAAAACAGGTAACAACGGCGTCTAAAGCCAAAGAACGCCTGCAAATCATTGTTGCGCATGAACGTAATAGTCGTAATAAACAGCCAGATTATTTACCACAGCTTACTGAAGATATTCTTAAGGTTTTACGTAAATACATTAAAGTATCGGATGAAAGTTTTTCGATAAATCTTGATAAAAAAGATGGCGATTTAAACGTGTTAGAGCTAAATATCGAACTGCATGATGAGCAAACCGCTGATTAAGGTTTTCTCTATGTTTGGCTACCAAGTGGATTAATGAAATAGTCCGCTTGGTAGTATTCGTATTTCTATTTTAATGGCTAATTTTTCTAATGCTGATTTAATCTGCTTACTAAATTCAATACTTAAGTAAGTTCACCACGTAAACTTTTATCCATCTGCTGGCACATTTCATCATAGCTTAGGTTTTTACTTAACAAATAATGTAACTTGGTTAATGTCGCCTCTAGGGTCATATCATGGCCACTGATAACACCTGTCTCACTCAGGGCATTACCTGTTGCATAACCCGACATATTAACTGTACCTTTAATACATTGACTGCAATTGACCACTACAATACCTTGTTCTTTAGCTTTGCTTAAACAAGCGAGTAAGGCTTTATCTTGTGGTGCATTACCAACACCATAACTTCGTAAAATAAGGGCTTTTACCGGTTGTTTTATTACATTCTCAATAACTTCACTGCTAATACCAGGGTATAGATGAACCACACCAACGGGCTGTGGAGTCATTGTTGAAAGCTGTAAAGGTTCAACATTATCTACCGAATGGGCAAGGGTACCTGCAACTAACTGAATATTGATACCCGCTTCAAGTAATACTGGCATATTAGGTGAGTCAAAAGCATTGAAACCATCAGCATAGGCTTTAATACAACGGTTTCCGCGATAAAGTTTGTTATTAAAAAACAAACTCACTTCACTGATTGGGTAATTAGCGGCAATGTATAAAGCATTTAGTACATTGACTTGCCCATCAGAACGAAGTTGACTCAGCGGAATTTGTGAGCCTGTTACAATGACAGGTTTACATAAATTCTCGAACATAAAAGATAATGCTGAGCTGGTATACGCCATGGTATCTGTGCCATGTAAAACAACAAAACCATCGTAGTCATCATAATTAGCTTTAATATCGTCAGCGATACGTTGCCAGTCACTTGGAGTCATGTTTGATGAGTCGATTAACGGATGATACTCACTGATGGTAAATTCAGGCATTTCATTCCGATGAAATTCAGGCAGGGCATTTATAGACTCAGTAAGATGGCCTTTGGCGGGAACAAAGCCTTGTGTGCTTTGCATCATGCCAATGGTACCGCCAGTATATGCAACGTAAATTCTTTTTTTTATCATAACTTTGACTACTTATTTTTTCGATAATTGATGGCTTTAAAATAACTTTATACGGTATTAAATAATCGAAACATAATGACTATGCTTAAATAATCTACCTTGTCTAAAGTGATTTTAATTGCCACTGAAACCCTACACTTTGAATGGTATTGGGTATAGGCTTTATTCTCGAGTAATATTCCTCCCCCTAAATAGTGGTAGATAGTACGACCATATTTAGGGAAAACAGAAAAGATTATACCTTAAGCCAAAGGCCAGGCCTCTAAGATATACACGGACTTTATATCAGAAAGTTGTTTCAGGCATAATCATCAGTATTATAGTTTGCTCAGCCATTCTTGACTATTTGAACCGACTACACACTCGTTATTTACTCGCATTAATAAGCGCTTTAAGCACCGCGAAGATACATCAAAAAAGTCTTCTTTCGGAAGATTCTTTACTGATCCAACAAGTGAAACCAAATGTGGTTGTGTTTGTTTCGCTAGTGTGTAGTAAACCCACTTTCCTCGTTTTTCTTGAGTTAGCAAGTTAGCATTAAACAGCATCTTTAGATTTCGGGACACGTTATATTGGGTCTCTCCTGTTACGTCCATTGCTTCAGCAACAGTAATGTTCTGATCTACATGTACTAAAACCCAGAAAAGGCGGAGCCTGTTGAGTTCGGCAAGTGCTTTGAGAGCATTTATATATTTTTCATCCATATATTGTTTTTTCGCTTTATTATACAAGCTGACATTAATAGTGACTGCAATTTAGAACACGATACCCGACTGCTTCATCGTTTGCACTGAAAAAGTGGACAACAAATAAATTTTAATCCTTTGTTAGTATATCAATTCAACTCATTCAAAATCTATTATAAAAAATAAATTCTATAATGCCTGTTCAAAGAGAGATATTTCACCAGTCACTAACGCAATCTAATGCTGATACTTTAATCAATGAGTTGATTCAGCCTGTTTTCTATAATTCACCACAATTAGTATTGGATCACCATTAAATTACACTTGCACAATAGCGCATTTGTGCATATATTGAGGTTTATCTATAAAATAAATATATTACAGGTGGTTTTTGAATATGAATAAACTAACAATCGCGCTGAATGAATTCATTCATGTTGGCGGATCTCTTATTATCATAATAGCAGTGGTTTCTGTTTTAACAGGTTTCATGCGTGAATATATTCCGCAAGATAAGTTGCAAAAGAAACTCACAAAACATGAGAAATGGGGGTCGGTATTTGGGGCGTTACTTGGGATGTTGACACCTTTCTGTAGTGCATCAGTAGTCCCAGTTACGATGGGAATGGCAACTATGGGGGTTTCGCTTGGTACTGTAATGAGCTTTTTGATTTCAGCTCCCTTATGTAATTTTATTGTATTAGCAATGGTTTATGCTACGTTTGGATTAAAAGTGGCAGCAAGTTACTTAGCAATCACGTTGTTAGCTGCAATTTTTGGTGGCTGGCTTATAAGTAAAACGCCTTGGAGAGATGAAATAAAACGTGGAGAGGAGCTAGAATCTAAAAAAATACAACCAAGCTGTTCAGCGATGCCAAAGGTAGTGCAATGCAGTGCTGATCCACAACCTATTCAAGCCTGTAGTGTTAATATGAATTACGATTCATCAGTAACCGCAACTCTCACAGAGGTACAACCAAGTAAAACTCACAATGCACTGCGCTTTGCTTTAGCCTTATTTAAAAAAATTGTCCCTTATGTGCTTTTAGGTGCGCTAATTAGTGGTTTGTCTGCAGCGTATTTACCTTCAGAATGGGTCGAAAAATACGTCGGAGGCGATAATGTATTTTCTATAGTGATTGCTGCAGTAATTGGCGTCCCACTGTATTTACGTATTGAAATGGCGATCCCGTTATTAAAGGTGTTGATTGTAAAAGGGATGGGATTAGGTCCTGCTATCGCCCTTATTATTGGTGGTACAGGAGCAAGTCTTCCTGAAATAGCACTTGTTTCGTCAGTACTTAAACCAAAAGCGGTTGTCGCATTTGTTTTCATGATAGTTTTCACGGCAATCGTTGGAGGTTTGCTCTTTCAGTACGTTATATAAATGAATAACGGGAAGTGCACGCCCAACGGTAAAGCAGTAGATTAGGGCAATCTATATAATAAAGAATAGGTTGCACGCAGCGGCAACTTAATCCTGCTGCTGGATAAATACCATCTACATACATAAGTCTTAACTTTATATTTTGATAACTTGGGAACGATGTTATCGCTGCTTTTACTACGTCAAAATATACTTGTATTAGCTTTCATATAAAAAAGAGGTAGTTAATTGCTTAACTACCTCTTTAAATTAACACTGCATAATGGTTAATTAGTTATTTTCTGAACCTATGCCTGTTCTTAGTTTGCACCACAAGCAACACATAAAGTATAACGACCTTGTGGATCATTAAACTGGTTCATGAGACTTAATTCGCCTTTCATCATAGTGATAAACTGTGATAATGGTTTGTTATTCACTGAATTAGTCGCTAAGTCGATAGCAACGTGTTCTTCATTCGCTGTGAATAAATTGACCACTGATGATGATTGCCCTAACAACTGCTGTATGATTTTATTTCGTGAAGATTGTTCTTTTTCAATCAATAACGTGTCGTATTGCTCAAGTTTTGCCAATGTTGCGGCAGCAACGACAGCATCAGTTAAATTACCAAGTTCATCAACTAAACCAAGCTCTTTTGCTTTTTTACCTGACCAAACACGTCCTTGAGCAATCGCATCAACTTCTTCCAAAGTCATATCACGGTTAGTCGCTACAAGTTGTATAAACTCTTGGTAACCTCTATTAATAGATAATTGGAATAAATTAGCCATACCCGGTGTAAGGGCTTGAGTCGGGCCAAAACCGGCTATATCAGTAGTACCAACACCATCGGTGTGTATGCCCAATTTGCTTAATGAATCTTCAAAAGTCATCATCATGCCAAATATACCAATTGAACCCGTGATAGTAGAAGATGCAGCATATATTTTATCTGCAGGTGCTGAAATCCAGTAACCACCTGAGGCAGCATAAGTCCCCATTGAAGCAACAACCGGCTTTCCTGCTTTTTTCAATAACTCAACTTCTTGACGAATAATTTCTGAAGCGTATGCACTACCCCCCGGGCTATCGACACGAAGTACCACCGCTTTAACATCATCATTATTTCGCGCTTTACGTAATAATTTAGCCGTACTATCACCACCAATGGTACCAGGCTTTTGTATACCATCTAAAATGGTACCTTTTGCAACAATAATGGCAACTTTATCGCTACTTTTAGCGGTTAGATCAGCATTTTCTTCTAAAACTGAGCTAGAAGCAGCGATATAATCTTTGTAACCGATATGGTTATAGCTATCACCTTTTTTGTTTGTACCAACTAAATCGATAAGCTCAGTCCGCATTTCTTGTCGTGACTTTAATTGGTCAACCCAGTTATTGCTCAAGGCATATTTTGCAAAACTACTATCTGCCGCACTAAATTTGGCAACTAAGTTATCAATATTCTCATCAAAATTGTCCACACCAAAACCACGACGCTTAGCAACATCTTCTTTATATTGCATCCATAAATCGGCTAACCACAATTTATTCGCTTCTTTGGCTGCATCAGACATGTCATCACGAATAAAAGGTTCTACCGCTGATTTGAAAGTACCGACACGAAAAATATGTTGGTTAATGGCTAATTTTTCTAATGCTGATTTAAAATACATTTTATAACGGCCATAACCATCAAGTAACATAAAACCTTGTGGGTTTAGCCAAATGTTGTTGGCTGTACTTGCGAGGTAATATTGGTCTTGGGAAAATTGGTCACCAAGGGCAATAATTTGTTTGCCTTCACTTTTAAAGTCTTCTAACGCAACGGCAATGTCTTGCAACTTAGTTAAGCCAGCTTTACTTAAGCCTTGTAGCTGTAAAACTAATATTTCTACCCGATCATCTTTTTTAGCTTTACCAATAACATCAAGGATATCAGCAAGTAAAATTTCTGGCTGATCCTCTTGTTGTTCCATCGCTTCACTTAAAAAAGCTTCCATAGGATCAACTTCACGTTTTTGTTCTACCACATCACCAACAAGGTTCAGTACTAAGGCTGTTTTATCCGGCACTGGTACTTGCTCTTCGCCACTTGATAGAATGACGCCAATGAATGAAAAGAGCAGTATAAAAAACACTAGGTTTAGCACCACAGAGCGGGTAATACTTAATACACGCCAGATTGAAGAAAAGATCCGTTTTATAATGCCTGGATTATTATTCATATATATTTATCTTAAATTGATTAAATTAAAAACTCATAGCTATACTACCTTAATGCTTACCAAAACTTAACAAATGACCTTAGCTAGATTGTAACTATTTATGGCAATTGGCTTTATTAAGACGTTCAAATTTTTTTTGAAAGTCTTTACTGGTTTAAGCGTTCTTATTATTAATCGTATTATTTATTAAAAGATAACCACTATGCAAAGATTACAATATTACTACCAATGCTTTTTAGCACAACTTAAAAACTTTGACGGTATCCCAGCCTTATTACTAAGACTGTACCTTGCCCCCGTATTCATCATGGCTGGTTTTAGTAAAACCCAATTACTTAATGAAGAGGTTACAGGTTTTAGTGCCTTTATGGCTGATCCTAATATTATTGCTTGGTTTGGTAATAGTGATTGGGGTTTAGGCTTGCCATTCCCGGTTTTCCTGGCTAATTTAGTTATTTTGGTAGAATTTTTTGGCGGTTGGTTATTATTATTCGGTGCGTTAACCCGTTTAATTAGTATTCCGCTTATGTTCACCATGATAGTGGCTGCGACCTCTGTTCATGCAGATAATGGTTGGTTTGCGATTACCCCAACAAATAGTGAAATTAGTCCCGCTAAAGTTGCGATTTGGCTTGGTGTTGATAGTGCACAGGCGAGCTTAGATAACAGCGAACAAACGGCTACCCGTCTTGAAAAAATGCGAGAATTAATTGAAGAGAATGGTAATACCGATTGGCTTTATGAAAAAGGTAATATTGTAGTGCTAAATAACGGTATAGAGTTTTCTACTACCTATTTCATTATGCTGCTGTCATTATTCTTCATTGGTGCAGGGCGCTATACCAGCGTTGACCATTTTTTTGCGAAGCGATTTTTGATCGAAGAAAAAAGATTTAGTTAGTGAAATTAATCTAATAAATATATGTATGTATAAAGCCGAACTGCTCTTAGAGTGGTTCGGCTTTTTTTATCAACAGATCATTTATCACCCCGGCATTTTAAAAGTAACAGACGGAGTAATAGGTGAAGAGCCAGCTTTTAAGAACAATGCATTCCAGTTTCAGTGACTTCTTCAATGACCAATCTAGTTATTATGTTATATCGTTAACTTCTTACACGTTTCTTTTTAAAGCGAGGAAGTAAATGGCCAAAGTGATAAATACTTAACCCCAGCAAAACCATAAACGCACCTACTATCAACTTGTTATTTATTACCTCTCCATTTAGTACTGCACCTAAGGTCAAGGCAATTACTGGTGTAATTAAAGTAATCAAAGTCACGTTGCTTGCTGATAATTTTTGTAACACAGTAAAGTAGGCATAAAATCCAATCAATGAACCAAAGACACCTAAATATAATGTTGCCCAAAGTGACTTTGCTTGCCAAGTATCAATCGGTAAAGTGCCATCGAGTAATAACCAGCTCAGTAAAAATAGTGGTGTTGCAACCGATAGCGCCCCGATCGTGGTTGCTAATGGATGAATAGCCAATGAGACACTTTTAACTAATACACCACTTAAACTAAAGAAAAATACCGCCATTAAAATAAAAATGACTCCGTAAATACCATCATCCGCCAAGGTAAAATTATCAGAACAAACCACGGCTAAACCAAACAATGATATAGCCATAGAGAATTTACGCATCCCACTGATATTAGGCTCGGCTAATATTTTCTTTGCTAATAATGCAGAAATAACGGGCGACAGGCCAAAGACCAAAGAAATAATACCAGAAGATAGATAAGCGGCAGATAAGTAAGAGCAGAGCATGCCACCAAAAATACCTAATGCCGAAAAGCTGTATAACTTTAATGCCTGTTTATGCCAAGGAATATTAATTCGGCGTACTTTAATCACTAGCGTGCCCAATACTAAGGCTATCAGCATTCTTAGTAATACCGCTAAAGTTGGATTAATTGACTCACTACTCCACACTATACCCAATGGGGTGGTAGACCATATTAATAGTACCGCCAAATAGGCAATTGACACTGACATTTCTCTCTCCTTTTATACGTTTAAAATTTATGTCGTTAAAGTTAGCTTTTAAAGTAAATATCAAACGGACTAACTTATTAATTCGTTTGATATAAAGCAGACAGTTGCGGTTTTTTGTGAGGGACAGAGAAAACAAAAAAGCCGCAAGAGATGATTTCTGCGGCTTTAAAAGTGAACTAATTAAAAATTTGATTAATTCTGATTTTTCAATGCTTCGCAGAGGGGAGGCCAATTTGACTGGCGCTTAACTAGCCACAGTCGATTGACCACAAACAGATAGCTGATAGCTAGCGGTTTAAGGTTTCGAATATTTATCATGGCGAGTAAGGTATTTTGCATTGTTTAAGTAATCTTATTTTATCTTAAGTTTTAATTTACAGTTTAGTTACGTTTTATACCAAGTCCATTAAGTTATTTCACACTCAGCGAGAATTAAAAGGCTTAGAGGCAAGGCATTGATTGAAGAGAATGGTTGTTCAGGAGAATAAGCTCCTGCATTCTCTAATAAGCTGCATCCATGCAGCGTCCTTGTCAAAATCA